>MPLZ02196223.1_pt1 | contig 15558 bp, 18 predicted proteins | sample 1617311 | NCBI WGS metagenome assembly MPLZ02 (sample SAMN05944806, study PRJNA350692) | marine metagenome | biome: marine; feature: ODZ; material: water; isolation source: 160 m water sample filtered on 0.2 um supor filter | place: Pacific Ocean | collected 2012-04-08 | depth 160m m | reverse complement strand
TATTGATACTGGTTTCAAACTGACCCCATTTTGCATGGTAATCATTCTGTACAAATTCCTTGGCCATACCAAGCAGTTCTGTACGAATTTCATAACCATTCTTATTGATGGTTACCTGTGGCAATTTTGCCGCATCGGCAAATTTCTGCCATTGTGTTTCAGTTGTTTTTTTCTCACTCATTTTATTTCTCCTGTGTGTGTGTGTTTATAATAAAAAGGATTAATTATTTAATCGTCAATAATCGAGGCTTCTTCTCCTCAGGAATAACTCTTTCAAGTTCAATCAAGAGCATCCCATTTTCCATCTTAGCATCCTTCACAACGATGTCATCTGCCAGAGTCCATTTACGGTTAAACTGACGGAATGAAATACCACGATGTAAAAGTTCTGCCCCTTCTGCCTCTTCCTTCTTGGCCTTAGTGCGAACTGTGAGAACACCATCAGCGACCTCAACTTCAAGGTCCTCTTTGGTGAGACCAGCAAGAGCTAACTCAATAGTGAAATTATAATCACCTTCCTTACGAATGTTGTAAGGTGGGAAGCCAGTAGACTGGATTTGATGCTGTGTGTAATCTTGCAACCGGTCAAAGACACGGTCAAAGCCAACAGCGTAAGGGGTTAAAAGATTCCGATCAAAGTGATCGAATACGTTTGCGAGTGCTTGTGTAGTTACCATTTTAAGGTCCTCCTATTATTAAGCAAGGTTTATATGCAAGAAACTCCGTAGACATTTCTCACACCTGTATTTATAAGGATAACACATTTTTCAGTGCTTGTCAAGGGTTATCCCATTAACAAATAAGCAACCGAAAACGCAATAAAAGCTAAAATAAATTGTTTGGATAAAATCCTAACAACCTGATGTATTCGTACAAACCATTTTAAACGCCACATTTTTCCTAGCGCAAAATTCTTTTTGCAAGCACGGATAAGTTCTAATCGAGCCAATCTATGTAATCTAAAATCACCTTCACACCATTCTTCAAATGTATTAAATTCAATATCAAGTGTGCTATGAGCAACGTCATATACCCTTTTTGGCGACCACTTTTCTGTCCATGAGAGCAATCCAATAAGATCCTCATCGGAAAGCGCATCGAACTGTGGAAAATCAATATCATATGATGACATATTTACTAGTCCATTTGTTTATTAATTAATCTATTTCGTTTCTTTAAATCCTTTTTCGCTTTATCTAAGTGATAAGGATTTGCTCTTTTATTAAAAGTAATACCATTTAAATGGTCGACTTCATGCTGAACAATTCTTGATGTAATTCCACTAAAAGTATCCAAACACTTTGTCCCTTCTTCTGTATACCATTCCAAAATAATATTACCCACTCTCTTTATTTTAACAAATAACCGAGGGTATGTCAAGCATCCTTCTATCATATAAAGTTTTTTATTATCAGGAATATCTGTTTCCATTTGACTCCAATCAATACTAGGATTAAAAAAACATTTTGCAAAATCCTCTACTCCCTCTGATACAAAATCTCCCATGCCGATGACCATTACTCTTGTATCAATTCCTACTTGAGAAGCTGCAAGTCCGACACCATTATTATTTCGTCGGACATCTTGTAGTTCCTTTACCAAATCATAAGGATCCATAATCGGATCATTAAAATCAAAAGGTGTACACACCTTATTCAATATTACATCTTCTTTATCAATTAAATTCATCATAAAAATTTTCTCCAAATTTTATCTTTGTCCTGGGCCCGGGCCTTTTTTATTTTTTTCATCATAAAAGGTTATATAATCAAAATCAACAGATCGCAGTGTAAAATCTATATTAGTCATGGTTCTGTCGCGGATGACTAACAAATTTATAACAACACCTGGCGCCAAATCTAACATAATATCAGACATATCCTCAATATTATTAACTGACCTACCATTTACAGCCACAATAATATCAAAATTTATCAACCCTGTATCTGAGAAATCTTCTTCCTTATCATACACCATTAATCCAAAAGTATCTGGTATATTAGCCTCTGGGTTTTCCTTCATTAGCCGTTGTCGGGAAGCTGGATTCAAACTAATAGTCCGAACACCAATAGCAGGATATAAAGCCTCACCAACTGCTAGCATTTCTATAACAGATTTATAAACTATATCACCACGAACCGCATAAGCAAAATTCTGGTGTTCACCCACTACATATGTATTTACTCCAATCACTAAACCATCATCATTAATAAGGGGTCCACCTGAACTCCCTGGTGCTATAGTAGCAGAATGTTGTAAAAGTCTAACATATGGAGTATTGCGAGATCCTCGGTTGGCATGGCTCACAATGCCCTCCGTTACAGTCCAGTCTAGGCCACCTGGATGGCCTATGGCAAATACTTCATCCGTAATTTCAATATCGTTTTTGTTGCCTTCAATATTTAAAAATGAAACGGGTTGTAGGTACTTTGGCACAAATGCTTGTATAATGGCCAAGTCTGCCACTGGGTCAATGCCCATAACAATAGCTTCATAACGATTCATTATTGTTTCATCATAAAACCATATAAAAATCTTCTCGGCGCCGTGGATAACATGATAATTAGTTACCAAAATACCACCATCAGTAACAAAAAAACCTGAACCAAAACCAGTATCTGTTGATACTGCTACGGTGGCATTACGAGCAGCAATAACCATAGACTTGGTGCTGCCGGCTGCTGCATGATTGGCTGTAGCTGATTCTGTTACACTAGTAAGAGTTATTTCTGGATTGGTAGATATTTCGCCTACGTTGGCAGCGGCCACTGTAGATATTACAACAATCACGAAGAATAATTTTTTAAAAATATTCATAATGTTTCCCTCTTATAGTTTATTATTTATCTAAAATCCATTCTTAATATCTGTTTCCATTTCTTTCATATGACTAAATTAATATTCATTAAGATATCATCTTACTAAAGTTATTTTGCTTTTCAAATCGAATTGTTGAATCAAATTTATCCACATTCAAATCAGACTTGTGTGATATAATAAACACATTTTCTCCAGACAAGGTGCTTACTATCTTTAAGAATTCATCTGTTCCGTTATAATCCAAACTGCTATCAAATATTTCATCTAATATTAATAAATTGGTATTGGCACTATTTTTCATTTTGGCGATCTGTCTCCAAGTGAATAAAAGACTCAGGTCGATACGCATCTTTTCACCTTCGCTGAAATTATCATATCTAAACACATCACGGTACCGCGACCTAATCGTTTCTTTAAACTCCTCATCCAAATCAAACTTAACTTGGAACTCCAATGCTGCTAGATAACTATTGATAAGTTTATTCATCACAGGTAAATATCGTTTAATAATTTTAGTTTTAATTCCAGAATCCTGTAAAAGTTGTTTCGCTAATACTAAATAATTATTATCTTCTGTTAACCTTTCCTTCTGTCTATTAATAGTTTCTAATTCATCCTTATACATTTTAAGTTTAGTTTTTTCTTCTACCAACTCTGCATCAATATTTCCCAATTCACCAATTTGCTGTGTTAGCTCTTTAGTAAAAGAATGCATAGATTTTATTGATGCTGTTTTCTTTGCACTCTCCACTTCACTCTCTCGGCTTTCATCTTGTATCTTTATATACAAATTATTTCTGGCTCTCATTTCATCAATACGACCATTTAGGTCAACCTTTGCGGCATCGGCCTCATCATATTTTAGATATAATGTATTTACTATATCTGTTTTAAAATTTTCATCAATGGACTGCTCACAAGTAGGACATTCATCATTTTCTTTATAAAACTCAATATCATCTCGGAGTTTTTTTACTTTATGATCCAATTTTACAAAAACTGTATTATGCTCCCCAATTTGTTTTTGAAGATCCATATGTTGTGGATGAATATTATTCAACCATTCATCAATCTTTAATTGTAGTTTTACTACCTGGCCATCCAACTTTTTTATCTCTTTATCATTTAGGAGTATCTTCTTTTCTAATACTGTTTTACTTAATTTACTTTTTTCTTTAGTCTTTAAAATGTGGTCTGCAGCCATACTAATTTTGGTGTCTACTAAATTAAACTCATGAGTAATATCTCTCTGCTTCTCTTTCATTTCCTTAATACGATACTTGAGAATATAATTCATTAAAGAAAATATCTTAATGTCTAAAATCTCCTCAACCACTTCACGCCTATGAGCAGGCGTTAATTGCATAAACGGAATAAAGGATGATGAGCCAAGAATAACTACCTGTGTGAATGATCTGTAATTTAATTTGAGTATGTTGTTTTCTAAATGGCGCTGATAGTCCCGCACGCTAGCATCTTGATTTATCATCTTACCTTTCTTATAAATTTCAAACCGATTTGGTCTGATGCCTCGGATTATATGATACTTAGTCCGGCCTATATTAAATTTTACTTCTACTCTACAATCTTTCTCATTAACCGAATTGACTAATTGGTCCTTCTTAATATTTCGGAAAGCCTTCCCAAACAAACCAAAAGTCAATGCATCTAATACAGTTGACTTACCTGAACCATTTTCGCCTATTATTAATGTTATATTATATTTGTCTAATTGGATTTCTGTAGGTGTATTACCTGTTGATAAAAAATTGCGAAACTCTACGCTTTTAAAGATAATCATTCAACCTCACTCGCCTCCACATACAATGACTTCAACAGCCTATGGAGTTTTTTCTTGTTCAATGATTTACTATCTATTTCATCCACATATTTTTCTAAAAGCGACATAGTATCTTCGATATCTTCCAACTCACCGTCCGCTATAGAATTAGGATCCAGATCGCTAAAATCTTCTACAATTTTTAACTCAAAGAAATTTCCTTCATCATAACACCGATCTATAAACCTATCAAAGGTATAAAAATCTGTTTTATGAATAACTATAATTTTTACATAAGATTCAGCATAATCAGAAAGTTCTAATTTGGAATAATCCTCTTTCGTATCATCATAATATATTTTCTTAAATAATTTATGTTTATTCTCTATAAATTCAATTTCTCTTGTAGAAGTATCAAAGATATGAAATCCTTTTTTAGTATTCCAATCATTCCAAAACATTTCATAAGGCGCACCAAGATAACGAATGTGGCCGTCATCCTGTTGTTGATGAAAATGACCAGAAAATACTCGTTCATATCGTTTAAAATCTGATCTTTCAAATCCATGGTTGCAATAAAAACCAGGCAACATCTCACTACCTTGTATTTCTAAATGTCCCATTACAATATCTGCTTTTGCTGTTTTTATTTTATGCATAGCTTTAGCATAATGTCCAGATGCTACCCAAGGAATCATAAGTATGTCTAAATCATCAAAAGAAATAACTTCAGGAATATCCGGATAAATTTTAATATTATCATACTCAGCACAAGTTAATGATACTGAATTTACTTCATTATTATTTTTATAATAACAATCATGGTTGCCAACTAACATATGAACATCATATTGCCTTGCAGGCTCAAAAAACATTTCCTTTGCTAATTTTAAACTATTAAAATTTGAATATTTCCTTCTATCAAATACATCACCTAAATGGATTATTGTTGTAATCTTTTCCCGTTTAAGTGTTGGGAAGAAAATACCTTCGTAAAACTGGGCTTGGAACTGTGCAAAACTAATATTATCATTCTTTCCGCCAAAGTGCGTATCGCTTATTATTGCTACTCTCATCTACCACTAGTCATCACTAAAATTATATTTATTTAAATAATCTAAAAATTGTTGTTGATATTCCCTTTCATCATCATGTATTTGTGTAGTTATCATATCTTCAATATTAGATGACTTTAAAAGCTTCTCTTTAATTTTTGATTGTTTCTTTTCTTTAGTTATTCGTCTAATAAAAGCAAAGTAAATAATCTGGGTAAAATAAGCAAATGGATTACTAGACTTTTCGGGATCAAAATTATCCATATACTGGAGACAATTTTCAATACCATCAGATATCATATCATCCTTATATGTGTAATTAATAAAATTAGGTCTATATGATAAATGATTTGCTATCTTTAAAAAACATTCTCCAATATAATTAGGAACCCTAGGTTTGGGATCCCCTGCTGCTTCGGCTTGATTTACTGCTTCTTTGTGCTCTATCATTGCTTGTAGAAAGATTTTATTATTCACATAGTGCGGTTTAGCTCGTTTTTCTTTTAGTGTTGCCATAGGTGTCTCCATATGAAACATAATCCCCAAACAAACCAATGATAACTTCTACAGCATCGTCTAAATTATCTAAACGCCATGCTGCATTACATTTGATTAGTGGATGTTCCATTACTTGTTTATCGTCTGAAACAACTATCAATGGTTTCTTCAAACCAATTGCCCAACCTATTTCTATGATAGTCCCTATACTGGGCCTTCGGTCATTCATTTCTTTGGGAAGATATGCTAATACTAAATCAGATGATTCCGTATCCAACCAATTCTTAGCATTAATAGCACGAGGATCACTCCACATCTTATCTGTTGCACCATCGTCGGCATAAACCATACCCGGTTGTAATGGTTCACAACGCAATGGAGATATTAAAATAATCTTACCATCACTAGCATCTTGCAGCCTATTAGCTACATTATTTCGCCAAGTTGTTGCTTCATCTTCATTCAATCCGGCAATCGGGCCGGCTCCATATACATACTTCTTCATTTCATAAATGCCTTTTTGTTTAGACATCTATTATTATATACGCTTTATCTTTTAAAGTCAAGACTTTTCATCATCAGTACCTATTTCAGCTTCTATCAATGCCTGTACAAAAGCTTGTGGTGATATTTCTTTATTCACTGCAGCAATAATGAACTCCGCCATATGTATTTCTTTTTCAATCCAAAACTTTTTACGTTGAAGTTCCTCTAATTGAGAATTATAAAAATCTAACTCTTTTTGCTTACGGACCTTTTGCTCTATAATATCCGTGATAGAAATTATATTAATTTTTTTATCCATTTGGGCTTGACAAGCTTTAAATTAAAGTGTAAGGTGGTGGTGTGAAGTATTAATGAAGATTAGTTTTATCATCCTTCATAATAGAATTAAAATCAATTACATTATCTGATTCCTCTATAAGGTCAGATTTCTCCATAATAGTATTAAGAGACTTCTGCATATAGGAGATCCTATCTGCAACTTCTTCCTCTGTTTTAGGTTCATTCTCCTCTTGAACAATTAACCTTTTACATAATGTTTTATAGTAATACCTCATCTCAGCGTTAAGGTTGCCAACAGTAAGGATTTTATTCTTAGATATTTGGAATTGATTATCGCTAGAAAAGGATAACCATTTATTAAAACCTGTTTGTAATGCAGTGCGGTCTGATTTATAAGATATTTCTTCTACTAAAGATAATGGTCTTTCTACCGTTACAGTATCAGTAGTTTCATTTACAATTTTGCAAATAATATCATCACCATTATTTAATTTGATAATCTTAAAGGAAGTTTGTTCCATAAATGTATTTATAGTTTTAAAGGAATTGAAATAATATCATATTCAAACTGTTCGCTATTATAGATATTAATCCTTTCCCTAAAATGTTTTAGTGTGAAGTTTTCCTTATTCTTAAAAGTTAAATCATCTACAATATCAAATACATTTAATTGGTCTTTATCATCTGCAACTCGGAGTCCTCTTCCAAGGCTTTGTAATACTTTTATCTGTGATTTATAGGGACTGGCAAATACAATATTGTGCAATCTCTTTATATTAATACCAGTAGAGAACACTCCATAAGAAGCAACGATAACAATATCATTACCCACCTCAACTAATCGGCGCACTTCTTCCCGTTCTTGGGTCGGAGTGTTTCCATAAACTTTATAAGTTTCTTTATCATTAGATATCATTTCATATAATATATCAAGTTGAGAAATATATCTACAAAGTACTAATGAATTTCCGGATTCATATTTAGCCAAATTGGCAATAAACTTATTTCTCTTTTCATCTACAGAAAGAAATTCAAATTCTTCTGCATAATCAAAGTGCTGTCTTTTTTCTTTTGGATGTTCAAGTACTAGGCATTTGATATGTAGATTTGATAAATATTTCTTTTCTATTAATTCTGAAGTTGTGGTTACATTTTCACATTTTCCAAAAATACCTTCTAATACTAATTGATGAATTTCTGTTCCGTCTAAAGTTCCAGTAGTACCTATACGATATTTACAATCGTGGAGTTTGGTCATAATACCAGTTAAAGATTTTGCCTTGGCCAGATGTGCCTCATCTACTATAGTGGCTCCAAATTGGTTAAAATAACTCTTGGGCATTTTATAGATAGATTGCCAAGTTGATATGATAACATCTTTATTGGTAATTTTATCGTGACCTGAATAAAGCTTATGGCAATGTTCATCCGGAAACCAACCATAATCAGCAAAATCAGAATACATCTGCTCTACCAGGCCAGTCGTAGGGACAACTATAAGGACCTTTTTATCCTCCATTATGTTTGTATAGTATCTAACTAGTGCGTATATTATAAACGACTTACCTGAGCCAGTGGGTGAGAGGATAAGCCCCCTCTCGTTGTTTATTATGTATGATATGGCACTTAGTTGGTAATCTCTAACTTTAAGTCCCTTAGGAGTAATGGTCTTAACAAATTTGGTGATAAGAGATTTTTCTATATCTCTATCAACTACCACTGGCCCATAGAATTTATTATTTTTTAAAACAATGTCGTAACCTTGTTTTTCACAAAAAGATTTTATATAAGGAAAGAGACCAATATATATTTTACCAGTAGCAGGAGAATATAAACGTACCTTACCATCCCACATTTTATTCCTAACAGACGGCATGAACTTAGCATTCGGTACCGTAAAGGAAAAGAATTCAGCCAATTCTCTGCCTATAGAAGGCTCACATTTTATTCGGAGATAAACTTCATTAAATTTTTCAATTTCTAACATCACTCACCATGGAGAAACTTCTTCCATTCTATAGTATTACGAATATTCCAATTTCTATTATTAATTTCTTTTAATATTCTTTCAGTATATTCCACCATAGTTTTTATATATTCTTCTTTTTGACTAATCTCTTGCAATTCAGTATCAGAATTTAAATATATATCTAAGTCTGCTCGGAGCACTTTTATATCAAAAGGATTATCTCTATAGACTTCTGGATCAGATTTGCCTGTATAATATTCCCATTTCTGGCGATACAATACCTTCCTTTCATCTCTAATCTTTTTTAATTGGAGAGAAAATTGTGTATAAAATTTTAAATATTTGTTGTGGAGCTGTGGGGTTCGGATAGATTCTAAATCTAATTCCGTATCATCTATTTTTAGGTCTTTATCAACCATCTCACTTAATTCATCAAATCTCATTATATATCATTCCAAAGTTAAAAAAGGAGTAGCAGAGCCAGCCATCCTATTTGTTTTCGCTATATATTCTTCTACAATAATTGTATGAAGATAACTCTTTCCATTACGGATTGTCTTACTACTCCTAAATCTATTTATAGATTTAAGAATTCATAATATGAATAAGCAAAGGTAACATCAGCATTTAAATATGCAGCATCTGTGTCTTGTGAAGTATATTCTAAGCCACCTAACGATACCGGCCAAGCATCATGGAAAGTCAATCTAACCACAGGATTATTTTTATTGCTTAAAACAGCAATATGTAAATCACTATATAGACTCAACTCACCGCCTCTATCAACTTTATCCACTCTATCCTTTGCATTGAACTGTACGTGGTTGGAAGGAAAACCTATGTTAACCATCCAATCAAAAATTTCCTGATAATTTTGTAGTTTTTCATCTACTAAAAATGTAAAAGTAATATCGTCAAATGTCAGATTATCACCCACTCTAGGAATAGTTGCTAAACGAGTGCCTTGGTCATAACGTCCTAAAGACACTCCGGGCAAACTCACCGAAGTACAAAACCACTCTAATAAAGGATAATTACCTAATGTAACTTTGAATTGACTATTCTGGGAAAAGTCTTGTACGGTGGGTTGTCTAGAAAGCGCGGCAATTTTCTCTATATTTAAATTACCGGACGTTGTATAATTTTGTTCATCTGCCATACTAATATTTATAATAGTTGGAGATAAAAAAAAGACCTCTCCTAGGAGAGGTCTTTCAAAGTTACTCTTATATAGTTATTATAAGTGAGTAATTTTTTACATCAAGTTCTGGACTTGGACACGACGGTAGTAAGCGTTACTATCATCAGAAGCCGAAGTAAATGGATTTACTACGATTCCATAACGTGTCTTAAAGCCGATCTTGGGCTGGAATGTCTGCTCGCCAACGGCACGCACCATCTGGAGCGGGACGTATGGGCAATAGAACAAGCCAGCATCGTAAGGGGAAGTACCCTTATATCCAACAACATAGAACTTACTAGCGTTCGTGTTATTTGAATATGGATCAATATAAACCTTGAAACGTCCATTTAGAACACCAGCGAATGTGCTGCCTGTATCATCGACATTTAGGTTGTTATTAAGACCAGTAGCGTTATCCAATAGACCGGCCATTGTAAGGGCAGAAGCAACATCTGCGGAACAGATGAGGATATTACCTTTACCACGGCGTGTGTCTTGTGCGATTGCATTAGCATCACGCTCAATCTGGAACATTAGGCCTTTGAATTTCTCTACAGACCAACGACCGTTGGAATCTGTATCCAAATCAAATTTGCCAGGATCAGTAACATTAGTTGCGGCACCCTTCTTAGCGTTATTATAGATCGTGCGAACAACCTCACGATTAATTTCAGCCAGGATTTCGGAACTTAGAATGTTAGCTAACTCTGTCTCGGCATCTAGACCGTGAATGGCCTTAAGATCCTGAGCGAGTTCCATTGTGTACTCAGCTTTAAGAGCCCGCGACTTTGCAGTTACGGAAGTCTTTTCAATGCTGAATGCCATCTCTGCGAAAGCATTATTTGATGCATCACCAAGAGCTTCAGCTGCTGCAGTTGTCATACCGGCGCCTGTTGTATATGAAGAAGTATCTTCAAGTACATCAGAGCTTGCATGAGTTCCTGTACCAGCAAAATCAGTATCAGCTTCGTTGACAAGAGCCTCAGTACCAGTCTGTGACTGATAGTGGGACTTCATAGCAAAGATAAGTCCGGTAGGACCTGACATTGGCTGAACGCCGCAGATATCATAAGCAATCAAATTAGGCATCGCACGCCTAATTAATGAAATGAGGATTGGGTCCCATGTATCAATATTACCCGCTCCGGCGGTCGAGGACGAAGCCCCCATTGCGTTGGTTGGTGCGGTCTCTGATAAGAAAGACTTATCTTCCTGCATGGACCGCTCTTGGTTTTCTAAAATTACAGTTGTGACTGCACGTTTGTAAGCATCCTTAATCTCTGGGAGATCAGGATGTTCTAATACTGGCTGCCATTTTTCCTGTAGTTGTTCTGTGTTGAACATTTTGGAATATCTCCTTAGTATTTTATATTATTTATAAAATTTATTATTTCTGCGCTCTCTTTTCACTACTAGAGATTGCAGACATATAAGCAGCCATGGTTCGACTTACATCACCTTGCTCATCATAAACTGGTGCTGCCTCAATTTCATCTTCCTTAACGGAACGTGCGAAATACGATTCTTTGATAGTTTCCAACTTCTTACGGTAATCATCATTATTTTCGTAATCAACATTTTCTGCAAGTCCAACAAATTTTTCTACTTCCGTATCCGCTAGGCCGGAAGCCACATCAACTAGAATTTCATTCTTCTCTAACTCGCCAACTCTCTTTGTGAGTTCTATATTATTCTCGGTCTGCTCGTTTAGCTTAGCTTCCATTTCGTCAGCCTGCTTTGCGGCAGCATCAAGAATATCATATTTCTCATCAGGAACAGTAATATTATGTTCCGTAAAGAGGGCATGGAGCCCCGTGATGAAATTCTCTGTGATTTCTGTTTTTAACTTCTGCTCAATAGCTACTTCATTCTGCTTCATCCACTCTTCCACAACATATCCAAGGTAATCATTTACCTTTTCATTTGCTTCTTCAGTTGATTTAGTAATTTCTTCAGTTAGCTTCTCAGCATATTCTTCGTCTAGACGCTCAATTTCCTGTTTAATTTTTTGCTTAACAGCGGCCTCAAAAATTATGGCAGCTTTAGACTTAAATTCCTCAGAAAGTTCTTCACCTTCGATTAGTGCTTCAACATCTTCCTTTACAGAAATTTGTTTAATGCGCTCTTCAATGTCCTTCTTCTGAGCTTCTAGTTCTTCTAATTCTTTATCAGATTTAGCTTCTTCAATTTCAGCATCCGTCTTAATGGCCTCTCCGATTCTCTCATATACACCTTTGAGATCGGCCGATTTCATCTGTGAAAGACTTTCCATCTTCTTCGCCAAATCTTCAAGCATTTTTGCCTTGGTCATCCGGGCTTCCTCTAATTGCTCTCCGTTGTGGTCAACTTCATCTCCGGCGGCTAATTTCACCTTTTCACCCGGAGCTGCTGTACTTGAACTGCCTTGAGTAACTTTAGGCTCTGCTTTAGCACCTTTAGACTGTACATCTTTAGCCTTTTTGGCTTTATCAGCAGCTTTACCAGCTCCAGAATCTTTATCTTCAGGAGATGTTACTGCATCACCTAAATCTTCAGAATCATCTTTAAGCTCTGACTTATCACCACCACCTGACTTTAAAGGTGTAGCTTTACCAGATGGTGCTTTCATCTTAGCAACACCTCCAACTTCTTCAGCTTCTTCCAAAGCTTCTATACCTTTTTCCATATCAGCAAGTTCTTCTTCAGTAAGTTCAGCATTTAGAAGTTCTTCCAGCTCTTGGTCCAAATTGTTATCTGTCATTATGGATAGACTCCTATATTCGTTTTTTATTATTTATAAAAATTACAATTTTGAGATGAAATCTTCAAATGCTTTAATCGAAACTTTATGACGATGCACACGATTCTTTTCAATTTCTCTTTTATAATTTTCAATATCAACTTCTTTAACGATACCATTGTCCCAAACCCACTCTTTCCCTTCCATAATACCTTCAACAAATGCATTTGGAGCAGAAGGATCTGCTACGATATCAGCCGCAGTAGCAAGATAAAAATCATTTCTTACATACTGAGCACCCTTTTTAGGTTCTAATGAACCCATACCTCTAGAAGAAACACCCAGCTGGGCACCTTCATCTATAAGATTTTTTACAATTTTTCCATACGGAGTATCCATAATCTTAGCTTCACCGACGAAATTCTTTCCATCTGGATAAAGGTCAGTAATCATGTGTGATACTCTTTCTAGATTAACTGTTGGGCCATCTGGATGTCCTAACTCTCCAAATGCCCTCTTTTTTTGAATAAACTCTTTATTATATCTCTTAACCTCTTTTTCCAAAATAGGCATAGGATATACACGACCATTACGATTCTTTACTTCCGCTTGTAAAAAGACACCGCGGATTTTATAATCCTTGCCACCTTCTTTAGCTTCTGTAATATATTCTATTTCATCAATATGTTCGGATATGAGTTTCATTATTCTTCCTCTGTTGCTGGCTCCTCTGCTGAAACTGCAGTATCTCCTCCACCATATTTGGCAAATAGATCGGCCGCCATTTCTTGTCGCTTAGCATCTAATGCAAGTTCCTGTCTTGTTTTCATAATTTGACCGAAACTATCTGTTGCTGCTACGGTGTTACCGCCTGCAATTGCATCAACTATATTTTTTATGTTATCATTATTTTCCATTATTTATCTCACTATTTATATAAATGGATCTTCTCCATCATCTCCGCCTGCTTCTTTCTCAGCAGCCATTTGAGCATCCATTTCTTCTATTTCTTTCTGACTTTGCCTAAGGAGATTTTTACGGACCCATTCTTGCGAAACATATTTACCAATATAATCCTGAATGCGATCTACTTGATCCATACGATCAGCAAAAATCTCTGAATCTTTTAGCTCTGAGAAATGATTATCTTGTAAAAAGTCATATGTAATATTTTCTTTAATATTTTCCCAATCTTCAGGAGTAATAATACCTTTAAGAATTAATTGAGTTTTTAATAAGTCTTGGAATAAATCTGTAAATTTCTTCCTTAACTTAGCAACAAACTTTGTAAACTTAACCTCATCTCTAGTAATCTCTGTTGCACGACCTAGATTAAAACCAGAATCACTTTCTAAGCGCGAAAGAGGAATATTAAGCGATCTATAAAGCTTATTTTGAAAATATTTTATATCTTCTAATTCTCCAAGATTCTGTCCACCTGGTAGAGTAGTAATCTCCGTACCACGACCACCCTCCCTGCGAGGCAACCAAAAATCTTCTAACATAGACATCTTACTTCGGTCATCTCTAACTTCACCTGAATTAGCATCGTAAACTAGTTTATTACGATACCGATTCATAATATCTTTTAAATATTGCTCAGCTTTTTGTTTGGGAAGATTACCAACATCTATATAAAAAATTCGACGTTCTGGTGCTCGACTAATACGATAGATAACTATCGCATCTTCAATCATTCTTAATTGATTAACGGGTTTAATTGCTTTGTGAAGATATGAATATACTTGATTAGTAGTTGGTTCATATAATCCAGATGTAATATAACTAACAGAATCTACTGCTATCTTTACTCCGGTCAATGCTCCAGAACCTCTACCTAGAAATGCTGGATATATACCATCTTCATTAAAAATAAAATATTCAAAAACCCGCTTTACTACATCAGCTCCATCTTTAACCTTACCAGGTTCTATTTCACGGACCTTTTTAATACATTTAGGATCTATATAACGAATCTCAACAATACCCTGTTTAGTATTTGACTCCTCTACCATCTTATGAAAATATACACGACCATCTACATACCATCGTTTAAAAATTTCACTACCTTTACTATTCCATTGAAGAAGTTTTAGTAAATGGGTGAATTCTCCATAGATTTTTTTCTTAATAGGGTCTGATAGATTAACAAAATCTAAAGATAAAGATACGGAAGGTTCGTCTTGATTAGCGACGATAGCCTCATTAATAATATCTTCAATAGCTTGATCCGCCTCCGGATGTTCTGCCGCCTGCCTGTATTTTTTGATTAAATCAAAATCGTGTTTAGGAGTTTGTTCAGTACCGTAGTATTGACTAAAAAAGCCTGATGCTGAACCAATCTCTACCGCGCCGTCATCGGAAGAAGGAGGAACAAAACTTTGAGCTTTGTTCTCCTTCGACCTTTGAACGGTAAAACCAAATATTTCTGCCATAGTATAACTATTTATATCACAAAGAAATCAATTATTAAAATTAAGGTGTTCCGATCTGCCCGGAAGTTGGTCCGAACCCTTCAATTGTCATGTAATTGTATCGGAAAGTTACTCCGAACTCCATAACAATATCGTTAGTATCAAAACCAAACTCCATTGCATCTACTGAAGTGGGCCAGATATTATGCAGCTTATAAACTCGTAATACGTTATCATTACGATCCAATTGCTTTACAAGAGCTTCTCCATAATACTTCGATGGCTGTTCGCCAACACTATCGCGACCTGTGGTTTGACCAATATCATGTAGATG
>MPLZ02044788.1_pt1 | contig 15601 bp, 10 predicted proteins | sample 1617311 | NCBI WGS metagenome assembly MPLZ02 (sample SAMN05944806, study PRJNA350692) | marine metagenome | biome: marine; feature: ODZ; material: water; isolation source: 160 m water sample filtered on 0.2 um supor filter | place: Pacific Ocean | collected 2012-04-08 | depth 160m m | reverse complement strand
GTTTCAAACGCCTCCCAATCCATGCCAGCGGCCACTTTTACCATCGGGTGCTTGGGATTCACCATGCGTGAGAGTTCGGTTCGGAAGAAATCGCCCTGATATCCCGTTGAGACCTCTTGTTGCGGCTTCATCTGGTGCTCTACTTTGCAAGGTTTTGTCCCCGACGGAAAGCTTTCCTTGCAATTTGTGACACCTCTTTTCCCCTCATGACAACTGCCCTTGTTGACCTATAGCGCCTTTTCAGCATCGACTACTTAACGACACGGTGATCGTCGATGATGTCGTGGAGAGCCGATCGGAGTTCGATGCCCGTTTTGTCGGTGGTTGTGGTGTAGTAACTCTCGGGCGGACCAGCTTGGGCGAAGCTGACGAGTGCAATCGTACAAGCATTTAAGATTATCCATCGCATCATCATCCGTCGGCGCAAGACTGGCGAGCGAACGGCTTATGTTCAAGCTGAGTCAGCTATCAACTCGTAATCCGGTCGGTCGAGTAGCACCGGCCAAAACATTCGATACTTCTTAGGTAGCGTGGCCGCCAGTGCCCGCTTGGGATATTTACGGGAGTGCGGGTCCTTCGGATCGGGCGGTGTCCAGCCGTCGGGAACTTTGCCGTGCTTCTGATACCAGCGAAACCGCCTCTCCCGCTTGGCAAGCATTCGCTCCCACTGAGACTGGAAATCCGCCCGGTCCCGCTCCCACGCTTCCTCGCTGTACTTGCAGTGCTTCCGCGCCAACTTCTCCGTCTCTTTGTTGACCCCATCGAGTACCGGCAGGCGGTAGATTAACCACCATAGTGCTAGCCGGAATCGTTTGGTGCACGGGCGCCTGCGTTTATCCACTTCCACCATAAGCAGATAATAGACGGATTGACGTGCAGACGCAAATCGAGCCCCAAACTATTCCACCACCCGTACCCGGTAATATTGCTTCTCAAAAAGCGCCTTCCTAGTGTCGGTGAATTCAATCGCTGATCCCACACCGGTTAGCGTCCGCACCAGCTTCCACTCTTTCAGGTCATCGGTCGCCTCCACCACGTACTCCCGGCCTGCCTCACCCTTAAACTCCAGCCTAAACGGTGATCGTGTGTAGCTCAATATCCTCACTCCCGCACCCGGCACCACCCCGTCCAGTTTTACCAACGCCTCCGCTCTCCCATACTCCTGCCCCATCTCCAGCGTCATCCTCTTGGACACTCCGTACTCCTTGCCGGATTCCCCATCCCATATCCGGTATGTCACTCCCTCCGCTTCCTCCAGGTTCACGTTCAGCGTCACATAACTTCTCCCGTTGTTCAGCACCACCTCATGCTGACCCCTCAACTCATTCCCCACATACACTCCCACCACACTGCCCCCGCCCACTGCCTTGCCTCCAACTCTCACTTCCGCAAACACTGTCGCACTCAGGTTTGGATACACCACCACTCGTCCCCAGTCCGGTCCTGCCTTCTTTTCCATCTCCCTGCCCGGGCCCATCCTGGCAATATCCCGTCCCGCCCCGCTCTCGCTCACATCCCCAACCGTCCAGGTCCCATCCTCGGTCACCTTCAGCCAGTAACCCTGCCCAGGGGCCATCGTCTTCAACGAGTTCAGGAAAGGCGGGAATGGTAGTGGCTTATAATTATCCTTCAGGTTCTTGATCTGTACCACCGTGCTCCCGAGACTCGCCAACTCACTGGCCGGCTCCTCTCCGCTCTCTCTCGGGTAACCCACCAGGTTCCAGCCCGCCTTCACCGTGACCGACGCTCCCGCCGGCACCATCCCCTCCACCTCCAACGTCACCGCCTCGCTCACCTTCAGCCAGTAACCCTCCTTCACGCTCAACTCCTTCAACGAGTTCAGGAAAGGCGGGAATGGTAGTGGCTTATAATTATCCTTCAGGTTCTTGATCTGTACCAACTTGTCCTTGATCGATGCCAGCACTGTTGCCGGTGCCGCATCCTCTGGCTCCACATAGAACGACACCAGGTTCCAACCCGCCTTCAGGCTCAGGCTCTGCACCACCGTACTCTTCTCCACCACCACCGTCCGACTCACACTCTCCGCCGCATTCCCCGCCGCATCACTCACGTTGTAGCTAAGCGTGTACGTTCCGGCCACCGACGCATCCACCTCTCCACTCACCACGATATCATCCGTCAAATCCCCATCCACATTGTCCTCCGCACTCGCTCCCGCATCCACATAGTTCGACCCCTGGTCTATCGTCATCTGCGCCTCTCCCACCAACGTCAACTCCGGCGCCACACTGTCCATCTTCACCAATAACGGAGCCGCAAAGCTCCCTGCCACCCCCTCCGGCATGATCTGCACTCTGGTCCCGCTCTTCTCAAAGGTCACCCCACTACTCGCATCATACACCCGAAACGTGACGCTCTCATTGCCACCGGCGGCATTAACCAGTGCATTCAACCATGCTGTGCCAGCCGCCGAATAGGCACCGGTTTCATCAATCGTTACCGCCTGCTTGCCTCTCAACTCTTCATCCACATAAATCGCCACCACATCCCCTTCACCTGCCAATTCTCCATTGATGGTCACATTTCCAACGACTGTCGCCGAGTTGTTCGCATACACCACAACCTCCCCAAACGACTCCTCTGCAACGGTCTCGCCACCCGTGGTAGCACTCACCGTAATCACAACCGTCGCCGGGCTTGAACCCGCTTGGCTTTCATTTACCACCAATGTGAAAGTGTAATCCGTCGCCTGTGTGACATCCGGCGCGGTAAACGTCGGATTAACCGAGTTGACATTCGAAAGCTGTATTCCTGCCGTGTTAGACCAAGTGTATTCGATATTGTCACCGTCCGCATCGCTTGATGCACTCCCATCCAGCGTCACCGTCTCTCCCTCGTTCACCGTCTGCGCCGGGCCCGCATTGGCCACCGGCGAGATCGATCCCGTGCCAGAAGGAGGGCCGAGGAACAAGTGGGAGTTCTCCGTCGATGTGGTGAACCGCTGGGAGCGGACGCTGTTCAATGCGGCGACGCCGGACACCCGCCGTATCGCGATGAGACTGTCGATGGTGTTCGGCACCGGCGCGGGCGGTGTGTTCGAGGCGTTTCGCAACATCACCCGGTTTGGGCTTGGCGGCACGCAGGGGCCCGGCACGCAGTACGTCAGTTGGCTGCACGTGGAGGATCTTTTGAGGATGCTTGACTGGTGCCTCGATCACGGGGAACTCAGCGGGTCGGTCAACATGTGCTCGCCAAATCCGATGCCGAACAGCGATTTCATGCGGGCACTGCGCGAGGCGTACGGCGTGAAGCTCGGCCTGCCGGCGACGACACGGATGCTCGCGATCGGCGCGTTCTTCATGCGCACCGAGACGGAGTTGCTGCTGAAAAGCCGCCGCGTGGTGCCGGGGAAACTTCTCAAGTCCGGTTTCAAGTTTAACCACCCCACCTGGCCCGAGGCCGCGAAAGAGATCGAGCGCTCCTGGCGCGATTGATTAGCCAAAACCAATTCTCACTGCGGCACCGTATGCCTGCGACGCTATGCGACTCAGCGGCCTATGCGTGAATAAACAAGTGAACGCAAAGAATGCGCTTGGCCAAGCGTTACACTTCGTCCAGGGGTGCGGTGGCGTCGCCAAAGGTTTTTGGATGGACATCCATTTTGTCCATCATGCTGAGAAAGAGGCGGGACATTTGGCGGTCGGGCTTGCCGAGGTAGTTCAGATTCTGCCCGCCCTTGATGCGACCACCGCCGCCGCCGAGCATCACGACTGGCAACTGGGTGGCGTCGTGGTGGCCGTTTAGCATGCTGGAACATAGCATCAGCATCGTGTTGTCGAGCGCGGTGCGTTCGCCCTCCTGAATGCCATCCAGCCGCCGGGCGATGTAGACCATTTGCTCAAGAAAAAACTGGTTCACTTTCAGCAAATCCTCCGTGTCGCTGTGCGAGAGCAGGTGGTGGATCATGTAGTCCACGCCGAGGTGCGGGAAGCGCAGCGTGCCGTGGTCATTGTTGAGCTTGAGCGTGCAGATACGTGTGGTGTCAGTCTGGAACGCCAGCACGAGCAGATCGCTCATGAGGCGCATATGCTCGACGATGTCCTGTGGGTAGCCGTCCTTCGGACGCGGCATGTTCGGTTTGGCCAAAGCCGGCCGCCAGCCCTGCAGTTCGCCACGTTTGCTGGCGTTCTCGATCCGTTGTTCGACTTCACGGACAGAGTTCAAATATTCGTCGAGCTTTTGCTGATCGAGTCGACTGATATTGCGGCGCAGGTATTTCGCGTCGGACAACACAGCGTCGAGCACGCTCCGGTCGCCTGCCTGCGCCTTGTTTTTAAACATTTGGTCGAACGCCAGCGCGGGGTACACCTCAAGCGGCGTCGGCGTGGTCGGGCTGCTCCACGAGATGTGCGAACTGTAGAGCATCGAGTAATTCTTGTGCACCGAGGGGTTCGCCTTCTCGCAGCCGACCACTAGGCTCGGCAGCTTGGTTCGATGCCCGATTCGCTGCGCCACCAACTGATCGACGCTGATGCCGGACTGGATGCGACCACCGGAGGCCAACGGCGCGCCGGAGAGCAGGTTGCCGGTCTGCGAACTGTGGATGTTACCCTTTAGCGCCTCGGCGTTGTAGAGGCCGCGGATGAACACCATCCTGTCGCGGAAGTCGCTGAGCGGAACGAGCACCTTACCCAGCTCCATGCCGGCACCTTCGCCCTTGGCCCACCATTCGTTGCGGTGATAACCGCAGCCGGAGAACAGGATGGCCATGCGCGTCGGTGCCTCGCTTGCCTGTTTGGCGTCGAGCTTCGTGTCGCCCCACACGCGAAGCGATTCCATCCACGGCAACGCCATCGACACGCCCAAGCCACGCAGCATCGTGCGACGGGAAAGCTGGCAATGCATTTTGTTCATCTCAAGTTCGGCCCTTCAGTTCATGCTAAAGGGAGTGGATCGGCAATCAATCCTCATTTTTGGACAAGCGTCCGCGGATGTTCCGGAATTGCTTGCTGGTGACGATCGTCTGCACCGCCACACCGAACCGGAAATCACTGGCTTCCAGGCGGTTCTGCATTTTCTCAAGCAGTAGCAGGTCGGACAGAGCCACCTCTCGGCCAAGCGCGTAGCCAAGCAGTTTGCGGCAGAATTGTTCCAGCACATCGTCAAGTCGGTCGGTGGCCAGATAGTGCCGCAGCCCGTCGATCCCCTCGATGGCCGCGCCGTCGTCCAGCCTGCTCTTTGTATCGACCGTCTTGGGCCGCAATCTGCCAATGGTGTCGTACTGCTCCAGCGCAAAACCGTACGGATCGATGAGCTTGTGGCACTTGACACATCCTGGCTCGGAGCTGTGCTTCTCGATCAACTGCCGTGCCGTCAACCCCTCTGGCACTATCTCGGGCAGGTCGGGTACCTTGTCCGGGGGCTTTGGCAGACGCTCGCCAAGCAGCGTCTCGTAAATCCAGTTGCCACGTAGGATCGGGCTGGTCCGCGATGCCCCGGAGTTCACCGCCAGCACCGTAGCCAAGCCAAGCACGCCACCGCGTCCCCTGGCCTGCATGCCTTCAACACGGCGCCATGCCTCGCCGCTCACGCCGGCGATGCCGTAGAGCTTGGCCAAGCGCTCGTTGAGAAATGTGTGGTTGGCGTTCAGCAAACCAAGCACCGAGCCGTCGTTGCGAAACATGTCCTCAAAAAACCGCACTGACTCTTCGTACATCGCGCCGCGCAATTTCGGGAACTCCGGGTACAGATCCACGTTCTTGTCGTCGTTTTTGTCGAAGCCGCGGATGTGCAGCCACTGGCAGGCGAACTGCTCGGCCAGACGGCGCGCGCGTGGGTCTCGCAGCATGCGCCGCGTCTGGGCAAGCAGCACATCGTCAGTCGTGAGCTCTCCGCTTGCAGCCGCTTGGCCAAGCTCGGCATCCGGCAGCGACGACCACAGGAAGTAACTCAGCCGCGTGGCCAACTCCGCTCCGCTGACTGCCGCCGCCTCCGCGCTCGCGCCGGCTTGCTCGCGTTTGTAGAGGAACGCCGGCGACGTCAGCACCCGCGCGACCGTCAACTGAATTGCTTTCTCGTGCGGAATCTCCCGCTCCCGCAGCCCACGATACAGCGTCCACACTCCCTCCTGCTCCGTGCTGCTCAACGGCCGCCGCCAAGCGCGTTCGGCGAACTCTAGCACAGCATCAAGCTGCCCCGGCTCATCGGCCTTAAGGCGCTTACGAAAGGCGACAACCTGTTTCATCAGCGGCTCCCTGTACGGCTCCCACGCGACGACGAGATCCGGCCGATCCTGTGTCGAAAACTCCACAATCTGCTCGTAGGCGACCTCTTTTTTAAACGGCTCCTTGGTGATGTAGAGCAACTCATCCCAAAGGCGGTCGAGCTCCGCCCTCTCAGCATCACCGAGCATGAGCCGTTGCAGATGGTCGTCCTCGCGGAAATACAGTGCCAGCGTCACCACCTCGTCCACCGGGACAATTTTCGGGTAACAAATCGAAGCCGGAAACAGGTCGCGAAACTCGTCCAACCCGGCAGTCACCCGCTTCTCCGCCGCGCCACCGACGGCGACAACAATTGGCCGTGTCGGCGAAAGCTCCCCCAAGGATGGCTTGGCCAAGGCGACGGAGAGTTGAACGCTGCCCTGCCGCCCGTGTTCCGGCTCAAGTTCGCCAGTGGTCACCAGCGTTCGGCCCTCGGCCAACGACGCTGGGATACGCAACTCAACCATCGCCGGGGCTTTAACAATCAGGTCTGCCGCATCAACCGCGTAGCCAAGCGGATGCCTGCCAAACCGCGCGTCCGGCATGACAGCTTTCAGCGCAGAGGCGTAGCTGTGCGGTGTCGAGAGTTTTTGCAGATGCTGAAGCAAAACGGCGTCGGGCGTCCCAGGTACGGCAGCTTCAGTACTGGTGGCCAAGGCCTCGATGCGCTTGGCCAAGTCCGACCGCTCGTCCGCACCAGCCATCTGCCAACGTGCCAGCAGCGACCCCGCCGGCACCGTCAACAGCCCGCCGGGAAGCTTGTTAACGGCAGCGACTTCGCCATGATAAAAATACCAGACACTACCGTGTCCGTGACTGTCCTTCAAAGGATTGCCCTCGAGGATGTTTTCGGAAATCTCCCGGGCTGCGTTCCATACACGCTTGGCACCGCCGGTCTCGGTGATGGTCATGTCGATGTGCGTCAGGTCGCAAGAGTGGTTCCCCTGCCTTGGTCCGACGACGATCGAGATCAAATCCCCGCTCCTCACTGCCACAGTCTTGGTCGACACCTGCGCTGAGCCTCCTCGATCAACAAATCCATTGCCGAGATTGCCAACTTTCCGAATCGTCCGGTGCTGCACCCACCACTCGATGCCGTTGCCGCACTCAGGGTGAGCGTCAGCGATGTTCGCCGACACCGACATGACGCCATCGACAGGGCTAAGCCAACCGACAGCCACGTACACCGTCGGCGAAGGATGCACCACCAGCGAGTGGGGCCGAGCCAGGCCGGGGATGCGCACCTCCGTGTCGGAGGAATTGCCCAATACGGATGGAGTGCCCGGCGTTCCCCAGCCGTTCACGAAATCGTAGCCGCCGCCCTTGAGATATTTTTGCGCGAACAACCCATCAACCTTCACTGGACCACCGGGGCCAAGCGCAAGATAGTCCAGCCAACCAGCCAGCGCATCCGCATCCAGCCCGTGCCGCTTGGCCAGAGTCCCGATATCCAACTCCCCACCAGCAACCTCCGCGGCGGCGGCGAGAAACTTGACTGTGTCGATCAAGGCCTCACGACGCAGTTTGGCCAAGCGCTTGGCCAAGCCGGGCACCTCGCTCAGCGAGAGGTCGGCCTTGCCGCCGCCTACCAGGCGGGGATTACGCCAGCGAACAAAGTCGTTCCCATTTCCGTCGCCGGCATCAGTGGCGGCGAAGTGCACCACCACATCGCTGCCATCCGCCGGCGGGCTGAGTTCGATGCTGACATTCTCGGCGGAGCGAGTGATGGCTTGCGGATTCATCCACGCTGTCGGGCCGCCCGCGCGACCGATATGACCGATGGGATCGAATCGCCACAGAGCCTGCTGCCACCGCTGTATTTTCTCCACGACAGGCTTCGAGTTGCCGTCCGTCGTAGCCTTCCACTGGCTGCGAATGTCGTTCAACAAAAATGAAGCCTCCGGTGCGTTGGCCCGGTTGAGCATCGACCACAACTTGCCTAGATACTCCGCATTCAAGCCGCGTGCCTTTGCCACCGCTGCAAGCGGCTTACCTCCCTTGGCCAAAGCACCGCGTTCCAGCAATGTGGTGGCGAAATAAGGCTCGAGCGGGATGCTACCGTTGCGGTTGATCACGTTCGCCTTGGCCTCAGAGGAATCATCCCAGTTGTCGCCGGTGTTGCCGCGAACCGCCACGTACCGTGCGTAAAAATCCTGGATTTGAGTCATCAACTCGTCGGCGCGGTCGCGCTCAGTGACGCGCCCGGAAAAACGGATGCCCTCCGGCAGCAGCACAACGTGCCGGGCGACCTCCTTGGCGGCATCAAGGAATTTGCCGACGAGCGCGGGCGACATTACCAGCGCGTCGCCGGCGTTGGTGAAGCCCTCGCCCGCCGCGCCGTCGACAGGAAACTCGCGAGTGGGATCCAACGAAGCAACGCCGGTGAGGTCGCGAACGGAGTAGTTGTACTCGTCGTTATTGAGCCGCCGCAACGCCACCCGGCCCGGGTCGCCCGCCCGCGCCCTGGCCTCCTCGAGCAAAAAGCGGTGCACCCAATCCTGCAGTTTCGTGTGCTGAGCTTCGCTGGGCTGATCCGATTTTTTTGGCGGCATCTGCTGGCTCGAGAGTATGTCATCGACCTTGAGCCAAACCTTGGTGTTGCGCCGTATGTCAGCTACTGACCGGAATGCATCAAGATTGATGTCTGCCTCGGCATCCTCGTCCGCGTGGCACTCAAAACAAAACTCATCGAGCAACGGTCGGATCTGCGGTTGATAAAGTTCATCCAGCGCGTCCGCCTGGCCAAGCGGCAAAAAGGAAAACACAGCCAGCAAAACGACTGACCGGCAACCAAGTCGGTTAAATAAAGGGGCTGGCATAGTTAAGGGTTAATGTGGTGAGTATTTTACCCAATGTTTTAGCTGGTTTAAGAGTGTTTTGTGACTCCCTCCATTGAAGGGCCATTCACACTCCTTCAAATACCAGTAAAAGCTTTCTGGTTTTATCCCGTTAAAGCGTCTCAAATGGCGCTTGGCCTGGTTCCAAAAATTCTCGATTCCGTTGATGTGATTTCTTTCTTCTGCAAATAGGGTGGAGTGGTTGATCCGCCTATGGTGAAAGTCGCTCACGTCCAGTGCATTGTACGACTTGAAGGTGTCGGTGTACACCACGCTGTCCGGTTGGACCTTTTCCTTGATGATCGGCAGAAGGGTCTCGGTTTTGGCGTTGGGGATGATGGCCGCGTAGACCTTTCCACCCCGTTTCAAAAGGCCAAAAACGGCTATTTTGCCAGCGGCACCTCTGCCTCGTTTGCCTTTGCGGACACCGCCAAAGTAGCTCTCATCTGCCTCAACCTCTCCTGAAAGCTCATAGCAGGGCAGCTTGGACGCGATGAGTTTACGAAGCCGTTGAAAGAACACTCGAACGGTGTTCCGATTGACTCCGGTGATCTCTGCCGTGGCTCTGGCCGTGGCTCCTGCTACAAACATTTCGATCAGCTTTCCTCTCTGCTTTCCGCTTAGTCGACTCTTCCTTTCATACATGCCTCTGACATAGTCTTTCCTAGCCCTTAGCTATGCCAGCCCCTAGAACTAAATTACTCACTCACAGCTCGGCCAAACATAGCCGGTTGATCCAATTGCAGTGTCACCGGACTCGATTCATTGACATCAGACCAAGGTCCATTGACCGTTGGTGCTGACTGTAGTTTTCCATCGAATATTAGCGTGGCCGTTCCGTCTCCATTGTACACCAAGCTGATCGTTGGTTTGATTTCGCCAGAATCTGCAGCACCATCCAGATAGAACACGGTCGCATCTCCATCGCCTTGTAAACGAAATCCTTGCACGTTCCCGCCGCTCCCGTTGTCTGCACTGGAAACGCTTGGGTAAGTTTCAAATTCCGCTCCGTTGACCGATATTGAATACTCGCCCGATCCATTGATATACTGGATAATAACCTGGTTCCACTCGCCCTCATTGTAAGTTTGATCTAGAATCTGCCAGCCGACATCTCCGCCACCGTATATCCTTACTTCACCGCTCGGGAAGAAGGTTATCTGAGCACTGTCCCCTGTCTCAGATCTTGGGTAAACGCTTGCATAGCCACTCTCATAGAAAAGGGAAAACCTTATCTCAATTGTATCTCCATCCTCGCTATCAGCCGCAGCATCGAAATCTCCAATGGCTGTGATGTTCACTCGGCCCGGCATGCGAGCAACCTTGAGGTACTTCTCCCCCTCTGCTGCAACCATTCCTTCCGACTCTTCTTCGCCCATCACCTCGGCGATCGACGCGCCATTCCATTCCCAGTTGCCTACTTTGGGATCGTCTCCTCCTGGAGTTTCCCCGAGCGCACGCGATTCGAAATCGTCTTCGAACATCACCGTGTTCTTAGTGGCATTGGCTAGTTTCATCGCGTCCACAAAGAACACAGTCCCATCGCCATCGCCTTGTAAACGAAACCCTTCCACGTTTCCGCCGCTTCCATTGTCTTCACTGGAAACACCCTCATAAGTTTCAAAATCCGCTCCGTTGACTGATATTGAATATTCACCCGATCCATTCACATACTCGATGACAACCTGGTTCCACTCGCTTTCATTGTAAGTTTGCTCTAGGATTTGCCAGCCGACATCGACACCACCGTATATCCTTACTTCACCGTTAGGGAAGAAGGTTATCTGTGCGCTGTCACCTTCCGCGGATCTTGGGTAAATGCTCGCATAGCCGCTTTCATAGAAGACGGAGAACCTTATCTCCACCTTATCATCCACCTCACTATCAGCCGCAGCATCAAGATCTCCAACGGCTGTGAGATTCACTCGATGAGGCATGCGAGCAACCTTGAGGTACTGCTCACCCTCCGCTGCGACCATTCCTTTCGGTTCCTCCTTACCCATTACCTCGTTCATCGGAGTCCCATTCCATTCCCAGCTGCCAACCTGTGGGTCGTCACTGGCTGTTGCCTCTCCAATTACACTTGATTCAAAATCGTCACTAAAAATGACCGTTTCCTTGGTCAAATTAAGGACTGCCACTGTGTTGACATCCATTCCAGGCGATGGCTCGCCGCCGCCCCCGGTCAAGTTGATTTCCCATGCTTCGGAGAACGGACTTGTGCCAAAGCCATCGTCATCCTTGATATAGGAAGATGCGACGAAATAAGCTACGCCATTTCCCGGTATATCCAACCCGGAAAGGTCAAACTCAAACGCGTTATTGTCCGCCGAAAAACTTCCAAGATAAATCTTCCCTTGAGGGTAGTCCAAAGCCGTTTCAGGATCTGCAAGGTATAGATCCACCTCTCCAGGAATCGAGACTTCACCTATCAACTTGCTGCTGCTGGTTCCTTCCACAAGGACAGGTGCCAAATCTGCTGTGTCCCCGTGTTTTCTGGCGTGTAGTGAATGTTCCAGCCCCGAGTACATTTCCCCAGTGTTGTTAAACATGCTGTTTCCGCGAATCTCATACATCACCGCATCCTTGCCATACTTGAAAAGCTCTCCGGTATGGTTGGCGAGAATGTTGGCCTCAATATCATCACTTACATCATCAAAATTGCTGCCCACTCGCATCGTAGCTTTGTTCAATCTAATGCCTCTTTCGTTTGGCAGGGGGGTGGTTCCATCAATCCCCACCCCGACGTAGTTCCCTGCAAAAACCAAATGCTGCCCATCGGTCCATTCCCACGACTGAAAGACATCCTGCTTCATCCCACCGATGATATTACGCTCATCTTCATCGGCGACACCATCTCCATTGGTTCCCACTATCATACCGTCAAACTCGCCTCCCTCAACGGCATCACCCTCCCTCAGCAATTCGTTTGCCTCTTCAGGAATTGTACTCAACCCATCCGGCATTACCCCAATGAAATTACCGCTAAAACGCACATTCGGTGACTCCTCAACAATGATGTTCACATTGTTTCCTACAATAATATTGAACTCAGAACGATCGTTTTTTCCATCTCCATTGGTTCCAATCACATGTCCACCGCCTGTGCCACAGCAGACTCCTACGCCAATTTCTCCACCCGCAATAGTCTCCCCGTCCGGGTGCAAACCGATCCAGCATCCGTTCAGACTTCCTCCATTGCTTTGACCTCGGAAGTTTACCCCGAAGATTTCCGCGTTGAAACTGCTCAAAAATGAAAACCCCCTGACATGGATATTATTGCCTTTCATGGTGAGTAGGTCCTGCTCGCCATTTGCATGCCCCATTTCCCCTGCATCAATCACCAGTTTGATCACCGCATTGTTTGGTTCAAGGATCGAATTGGTGTTTGGCGAGGATCCCGGTTGGGTGTAACCGTCGATGGTAACATTATCAGCCATGATGTAGGGAATCCCTTCCTCGGGAATTTCTATCACATGGGGGCCATCGCCGGGGATATTGAATTTGATCAAGTAGTTCTCATCCCGCTCTCCTACAATAAAGGCTTTTTCTGCTGCACTCAAATCACTCCTAATAAGGTTTTCATTCACATAGTCGATGGCTTCAATCAGCGTCAATTCTTCATTGGCATCGATCTCGTTTCCGGCAGAGTTAACCGTGATAATTATATCAGCCCTGACTTGTTGTGTTAGTAGAAGTGCAAAAAGCACAACAGCTTTGCTGGTCAAGCAAAGCCACTTGTTTAGTCCCTGCAATAGTAATCCTTTATTTCGATCAATTATGTTCATTTTATTTGCCTCTAAGTGGTTACCGCACAACTTTACGAAATTGTAGACTTGAAGCAATAAATTATTAGTCAATGAGCAATAATAAGCTAAAAGTAAGCAAGATAGAGTTACAACAAAGGCTTTTCCACCTTCTTTCGAGCAAGTGTGTCTAGTGTGAATTATCGCTGGGGCAACTTGGGTTCGCGAGTGAGGACGTAACCCCGGTACCAAGTTTGATCCCACAAGCCGCGCAGCGTGATCTTGTCCACGTGGCCGTCGGCGAATCCGGCGTTGATGCCGAGGTTGTGGCGGTTGACAAAGAATCGGCGCATGCCGTTATCGGAGTGCGAGCCGGAATAGTCCGGCGGTGGCGCATTATCGGGCCGGGGCCATGAGTCGACCCAGTTGCCATCCCCGTAAACGGGAACCTCCGAGGTGGCGTTGGAGAACTGCTCCCAGTATTTCTTTTTTTCATCAGCGGTATTTGGTGCGTAGTAGCTGCCATTTGGATCCTGCATAAACGAGTTGATCGTATAGCTTCCCTTCTGCTTCTTCATCCCGTGACAATCTTCACACACCCGTACTAATACAGGCTCCACCTTCTGCTCGTACTTGCCCAAGCTCGCTTTGGAGACCGCCGCCGCCTTGGCCAAGACTGAAACCGCTCCGCCAATCAGGAGTACGCTTGTAATTGCCGAAAAAAAACACCTCATGACCTCGCTTTGTGACTTCTTTGCCTAGTCAGGTTGATTGTTTACTCGATTCCAAATTTTTCCCACCGGAACGGAACATCGAATGGTCTACGGGATTACCGGGATGTTCGAAGTTGAGGCCGGTTTCACCGGCTGCGCCAGGCACTCGTTAAGTATATCCGCGTAAGGTTCGATGAGGACGAAGTTGTCCATGGTGTAGCGCGAGATTATCTTGAGTAGACTCTCAAGTGAATCGCGATGGATATTGGGGGTGACAGGCCAGTCCTTGCTGTACTGATAGAGCCCCCAGATGGTGCCTTCTTTGTCATCGTCAACATACTTCCATGTCCATGGCGACCAGTGCAGGCCGTGCTCGTTGAACATGGTCAGAAACGTTCGCATTCCTTCGATGTCGTTCGGGTGATTGCCCATCGTGCTAAACTCTCCGAAGTAAATAGGCACTTTATGTCGATCTTGCACGAGGTGAGCAAGTCGTAAGATTTCTTGTGAACGTTTCTTGTGGTCAGCCAGCCCTTTCTCATCTGAAAAGAGAGGATCCGCACCTGAGTAGAAGTGTAGCGAGTAAATGACACTGTCCCATCCCATTTCTTTAGGACTCGGAAAGAAACCTTTATTAGTCCACCGCGGAAATTCGAGTTTGTAACCGTCCTCCATAACGATGATGGTGTCCGGATCTGTCTCTCGTATCGCGTCGTAGATCACGTCGTGGGCCTCGGCCCAGTTCTTTGTGTCCGTTGCGCTAAATGGTTCGTTCAGAAGATCGTACGCCCAGACGACTGGATTCTTGGCATAGCGCCGGGCAATTTCCTTCCAGAGGGAGGCTGTTCGCTTCTGATAGTCCTTGTTGCGAAAGAACTCAATCTCGCTCAAAGTACCAGTGTGATCCCAAGGGCTCTGGCCGCCAGGGGCACCGTGAAAGTCTAGCATTACATAGAGGTGGTGTTTCGCGGCCCAGGCGATAGCCTTGTCGAGATAACGGAAGCCATACTCGTGGTGCTGATACGGCCTATTGTCCGACTCGAACCAACGATACCAGAACGGTATGCGGATGAAGTTAAAGCCGTGTGACCGCGCGAGTTGAAAATCGCGTTCGGTGATCCAAGTGTCGTGAAAAGCATCCCAGAATTTCTGTGTTCCCGTATCTCCGAACCTCTCACGCAAGATTCTGTCCATTTGTTTCGCTGCGAAAACCGATGGTTCGCGATCGAACAATTCCATGTACTCCTCTAGTTTGTGAGCAGGAGCATGCTTTGCGAGCTCGACGTGAAGACGGGCTATGTACTCGTCATGCGTGTACGCCATCGGTGTAAAGTTGCCGTCCTTATCCTCGTCCGGCATATACTCACCGATAATTCTGAGTGACTTCCTGAGCTCTTTTAGCACCCCGGTTTCTTTCGCCAGACGCGGCAGATGGTCATGCCACTCCATCTCGATGCTGGGTATCCAAGTCTCCATCAGAAGCCAGCCTCCGAAGTTCATGCCTCGCATGGACATCAGGTTGCCGCTTTCGGTGATGACATCCTTGCCCTTGACTGTGAGTGACTCAAGGGCCCGGGCGTTAGTTCCGGAGACGGGCACGCATGCGATAATGAAAGATAGAATAAACGAACGAGGCATATCAGCGAAGTGCTGCTTCAAAGTGATCATTATTTCCACTGGTATTCCACAGTCCAAATCGGCTCTTAAGGGTTAGTAATACTCCTGTAGTCTTCATTTCGCTGACCTAGTGTTTGGACATTAGTAAGAGAGTGCGCTTTTGGTATGAGTCTAATATCGTTTAAGCAAATTTTCGATGCCGATGCGAAACATCAATCCAAGTGTCATCTCGAAAAAACTTATGCTACACTTTTCCTCGAACCACGAGAATTGATCACACTAAAACAGCAACAATTTCAAGCCTTACTTTCACTCAGCTCGACTTCCATCATCATAACCGGTGGAGTGACCCCGTTCTTTGTACCAACTGTCATGAGAGATTTGGTTCGGGGTTTTCACTTCCATTGTTCGGTGTAGGGAGGGGCGAAGCCCCGACCGGAACCGAACAATGGGCCGCATACTCC
>MPLZ02104453.1_pt1 | contig 15657 bp, 10 predicted proteins | sample 1617311 | NCBI WGS metagenome assembly MPLZ02 (sample SAMN05944806, study PRJNA350692) | marine metagenome | biome: marine; feature: ODZ; material: water; isolation source: 160 m water sample filtered on 0.2 um supor filter | place: Pacific Ocean | collected 2012-04-08 | depth 160m m | reverse complement strand
GTAGACGATGAAGAAGGAGGCAAGCCCATTGATGCGACTCATGAGGATGTAGCCGATACCCATGAGCGGTATGCCGACGATCATCAGCCTGCGCGGTCCGATGCGGTCGACGGCCATGCCCTCGATCGGGCCGAGCATCCCCGATTCCAGGCGCGCCACGGAAAAGACGATGGCGATTACGCCGTAGCTCCACCCGAACTCTTCGCTGAGCGGAATGATGAAGTTGCCGAAGCCGTGGAAATTGATGCCCGAGGAGATCGCCATGCCAAATCCGCCGGCGATGACGATCCACCAACCGTAGAAGAACTTGTTCTTTGGCTGAATCTCCGTCGGTGAGGCCATTTACTCCTCCGCGGCCACCACTCGGACTGCGGCCATGCTTGGCTCGACACCAAGAGGCCGTTCGGATTCTATCACCTGAGCCGATCCCGGTGCGCTTGCCGGACCGCCGTCCAGACGGCAAAGGGGCTCGCCCCTCTGCACTCCCATTATTCCTCTGGACTGGTAAAGTGACACAATCGCTTACCGGCTAAGAAATTCAGAACAAAACCGAGGAGGGACCGATATGCAGCAACCCCAGCCATCAGGATTTTTCGCCGTAATTGCGAACACCGATCCCCGACTTTCCGATTGGTTGACCGAGGGATGCGAGTTCATCCTGAGCGATGGCACGCTGCCGGCCAAAGTCAAGACGCTTGTGGCGATGCTGTGCGACGCACTGCTGGCCCGCGAGGACGGGGTTAAAGCGCTCTCCGACCGCGCCAGAGGGCCATGGGCGCGTCCGAGGACGAGATTTCTGAGACGATTCGCGTGGCATTCTTGATGGGTGGCCTGCCCGCCCTGTCTACAGGCGCGAACGCATTCATGGAAGACTCAAACTAGAGCACAACCCGGTCACGGCGCAGCTCGTCGAGCTCGTCGGCATTGAGGCGGCCGAGCTCGGTGAAGATCTGGTCGGTATGCTCGCCATAAAGCGGAGCACGTTCGAGTTCGACCGGAGAGTCGGAGAGTCGGACAGGGCAGCCGATCATCGCGTATTCGCCGCGCTTCGGATGCTGGACGTCTGAGACGGTCTTGCGTTCCCGTAAATGGGCGTTGTCGAGCACTTCGGCTGTGTTCAACACCGCGCCGCACGGGACGCCCTCGGAAGCAAACGCTTTCATGACCGCATGTTTGTCTCGACTCGCGGCCCACTCTGCGACGATGCCGGCCAGCTCTTCGGCGCTGTTTGCGCGGTCGTCCGGTGAGGCGAAGCGCGGGTCGTCGAGCAGGTCCTCGCGGCCGATCGCGTGCATGCCAGCGGCGAACATTCCGGGGTTGTCCGGCGGCATCGTGAGGTAGACGTAGTCGTCGGGACCGCCGGGGGCGCAGGCGAACAGACCTCCGACCGAGTCCGGACGACGTCCCTCGTGGCTCGTTTGCCTCGGCTCAGGCGTGCCGTCGGTGAGCGTGCCGGTGAACCGGACGCGCGTCAGGTTAAGCACGGCCTCTTGCATCGCGACCTCGACCATCTGCCCGGTTCCGGTCGACGCTCGCTGCACGATGGCCGCCAGGATGCCGATCGCCATGTGCATCCCGGTGCCCGAGTCGCCGACGCCCGCGCCGTGCATCGCCGGAGGCCGGTCGTCGAAGCCGGTGCAGCTCAGAGCGCCGCTCGTGGCCTGCGCGACCTGCTCGAAGCACTTGTAGTCGGAGTACGGGCCGTAGCCGCCGAATCCTTTGACCGACGCGTAGATCAATCGAGGATTGATCGCCTTTAGGTCTTCGTAGCCGAGGCCGAGACGATCCATCGCGCCCGGTCCTCTGTTCTCGACCATCACGTCGGCTTCGCGGATCAGGGTCTTGAAAAGGTCTATGCCGCGTTGATCACGGAGGTTGAGCGTGGTGCTCTTCTTGTTGTTGTTGAGGAGCAGGTAGAAGTAACTGTCGAGATCGGGGTCGTCCCGGCGCAGCCATCGAGAGCGGTCCCCACGACCGTCGGCCATCTCGATCTTGATGACCTCCGCGCCGAGCCAGGCGAGCATTTGAGTACAAGACGGCCCCGCCTGGTCGTGGGTCATATCGATAACGCGGATGCCGTCAAGTGCCTTGCTCATTGGTTCTCCTTCGTACTTCCATATTCACGGGTTCTCGATAGGTCCTGGATCGAGACGGTTCTGATTGGCACCACTCGATAAAACGCGCCACGGGCGTCAGGTCGATGAAACGTGCGCGGGCAGGCCGTCCTTAAGTGCTCGTATGTGTTCCGGCGTCGTGCCGCAGCACCCTCCGATGACCTGAACGCCCATCCGGACCCACTTCTGCGCTTCGACAAGGTAGTCTTCCGGCGACATGATGTCCTTGAACTGCCAGTTCGGCATTACGAACCCGCCCGAATGTGGGAATGAGCCCAAAGGACCCTTCCACCGATCTCCGACCACGTTCAACGCGGGAACTGTGTCATCGATCTCCGCATGCATCACGGCGACCAACGATCCGCCCAACGCGCTGAACTGATCCAGCGCCTCTGCGAAATCCTCATCTCGTCTCCTGTTGAGCAAGAGGACATCGCCGCCAACGCTCGTCCGGCAGCTATATCCAACCCAAACCGGAAGGCCGGTAGAAACGGCTGATTCGATGGCTAGCACCGACTGTTCGAGGTCGACCATCATCTCCATCACGAGAAGATCGACCCCCGCTTCTGCCAGCAGTTCGGCCTGCTCTTTGTAGTTCGATCTGGCGGCTTCCTGCGACGGCATTAACTTTTGGTCGTTACCCGGCCTGAAGGTCGAAATCGCGCCCGCGACGTAGACGGTTCTATCGGCTTCCGCGATTTCGATCGCTTCATTGACAACCGACACCGCGCGCTTATTAATGTCCGCAACCTGGTCCCCCAGTCCCGCGCCTTCCAACGTGTGCCGGCATGTTGAGAACGTGTTGGTAATAACGATGTCCGCCCCCGTCCGGATATAGTCCTGGTGGACTTGCCGTACGATTCCCGGGTGCGTGTAAAGTGCAGCGCCGCTCCAAGCCACGGAGTCCATTGGCACGCCGCGACGCTCCAGCTCGGTCCCGGTTCCGCCGTCCAAAATGACGACTTCGCCGGCGTCCAGTTTGCGTTGCAATCCATCGTAAGCGGCCATTTACAACCTCTCGACGAGCCGACTGCAGTCGACTTCTAATATCCGATCGCGTAGCCGTCTCGGCGCGGATCCGCGCCGCCCTGGAACACGCCCTCGTTCGGATCGACGTGGATGCCCTGTGCGCCGCCGACCGACATCGACCACGGCTCGATTGCGTCGACTTCGTGGCCGAGCTCGACGAGCGCTTGCCGCACAGGCGCCAGGAATCGCTCCTCCATCTGGACACGCTTGCCCTCGTACACTCTCAGGCACGGAGCATCGATCGCTTGCTGGATGTTCATACCAAAGTCGAGGAAATTCATGACAAACTGTGGCGTCGTTTGCAGAATGCCGAAGCTACCGGGCGTCCCCAGGCTAACGTGGAAGCGTCGGTTGCGGAACGCCTGGGTCGGCGCGACCACGAAGTCCACTTGTCTGTCGGGACCGATGCGGTTCGGGCTCCCTTCTTCGAGGTCAAACCAATAGGCCATGTTGTTGAGGAATATTCCGGTGTCACCCACGGCGAGTCCCGATCCGAAGCCACCCCCGAGGGTTTGCGTGATGGAAACGACGTTGCCGTCTCGATCGGCGGCCACGAAGTGCGTCGTCATGCCGCCGTCGACCTCCAGTGGGTTCCCGACAATCAACGCCTCGGGCGCAACCTTCGAGGCGAAGTGTTCACCCGACACCGAGGCGGCGCCAGTCCGGTTGATTCGTTCGCGTTGAGCGGCGACGTAACCGTCGGACAGCAGGCCGTCGATCGGGGCGGTGACACACCTCGGGTCTCCGGCGAATTTGATGCGATCGGTTACCGCCAGCTTGACCGCCTCGATGAAAAGATAGCGCGTATTGGGATGCTGGAACGCTAGGTTGTCGTCGCTGCAACCTTCCATCGTCTTCAATGTCTGCAGTATCTGGAAGCCGCTGGAGTTGGGCGGGGACATGTGGATGCGGTACCCGCGATAGTCGATGCCGATCGGATCCTGCCATTCGGCTTCGTACGTGGCGAGATCTTCTTCGGTCAGCAGGCCGCCCAATTCGTCGCTGCCGTTCAGTATCCGGCGCGCGAGTTCGCCCCGGTAGAACTCGTCCGCACCGCCTTTGGCGATCGCCCGCAACGATTCGGCCAGTTGGGGCATCTTCAGCTTGGCGCCGGGCCGGGGCGCGATTCCGTCGGCGTCCAGGATGATGCCAGCCGAAGGGAAGCGCGAAAGCCGGGCCGCGCTGTTCGCCATCATCCGGCTGTTCAGGTGAGTTACGCCGATACCGTGCTCAGCGTATCCAATGGCAGGCGCGAACACCTTCTCGCGATCCAGCTTGCCGTAGGTTTCGTGCAGCTTGAGCCACCCCGATACGTTTCCTGGAACCAACGCGAACATGATTCCGATGTCTGTGTCGGTTGCCGTATATCGCTCGGGGTCCGTGCCGATCGGAGCTCGGCCCGAGAAGTTGGGCGCACGTACGCGATCCTCGGCCGCCACATAGGCAAGCGCAAGGCCGATGCCGCCGACTCCCGACATGTACGGCTCGCCGACATTCAGGGTCGCCGCCGTCGCGACGGCCGCATCGAAGGCGTTGCCTCCGTCCATCAGCATCCTGACGCCCGCCATCGGCGCGAGTGGATGTGCGGACGCGACCATGCCATTGACGCCCATCGCCACCGGTCTCGACGCGGGCGGCACGGGAAACGGGATTGACATCGATACGGCTCCTGATCCGATCTTCGCGGCGCGAGGCTAACGCTAGGCGTAAAACTGCCCGATGTCAAGACAAGATCAATATTGGGGTTCAGGCGCGCCGTGCAGTACAATTATCGTTAAACCCAATTCAGACGGGAGCCACGTTGACCACAATCGTAGCCGCCGAAGCTTCGCCGATCGTCGACCGGACCGACGAAATCCAACGCATCCTCGAACAGAGGGTGATGGTGCTCGACGGCGCTTGGGGGACCATGCTCCAGTCATACGATCTTGAAGAGGACGGGTTTCGGGGAGAGCGCTTCCGCGATCACCTCCGCGACCTGAAGGGCTGCCCGGACGTGCTGTCGCTCACTCAGCCCCGGATTCTGGAAGAGGTCCAGCGCCAGTATATGGAAGCCGGCGCCGACATCCTGGAGACGAACACGTTCACGGCCAACGGCCCCAGCATGGACGACTACGGGTTGACCGATCACGTTTACGAAATGAACGAGGCCGCTGCCCGCATCGCGAGGCGCATCGCCGACGAGTACACCGAGCGGACGCCGGACAAGCCGCGGTTCGTCGCCGGCGTAATCGGACCGACCACCAAGACGGCGTCGCTTTCGCCCGACATGAACGATCCAGCATACCGCGACGTCACGTTCGCGAGCCTGGCTGAGGACTACGCGGTGTGCGTTCGCGGACTTCTCGACGGTGGAGTCGACATCCTTCTTGTCGAAACCGTGTTCGACACGCTAAACGGCAAAGCCGCGCTGTACGCGATACAGGAAGTTTTCGAGGAACAATCGGCCACGATGCCGGTGATGGTGTCCGTCACTGTCACCGACCTCGCGGGCCGCAACCTGTCCGGTCAGACGCCCGAGGCGTTTTACGCGTCGGTTGCCCATATGCCCCTGCTGAGCGTTGGCATCAACTGCTCGTTGGGCAGCGACCAGATGCGGGCGTTTCTCTCGGGTCTCGCCGACGTTTCGGCCCACTATGTGAGTTGCCATCCGAACGCCGGCTTGCCCGACGAGCTTGGCGAGTACGACGAGACGCCCGCACACATGGCGGCAAACTTGCTCGGATACGTCGAGAGCGGCATGGCCAACATCGTCGGTAGCTGCTGTGGATCGGAACCCGCCCACACCAAGGCTATCGCCGAGGCGGTCGCGGGGCTCCCGCCGCGAAAACGACCCGAAGGCAAAGGCAATACCTTGCTCAGCGGTCTCGAGCTGCTGGAAATCAGGCCCGATTCGAACTATATCAACGTGGGCGAGCGCACGAACGTAACCGGCTCCGCTCGATTCCGACGGCTGATCAAGAGCGGCAAGTACGACGAAGCGCTGATGGTCGCCAGGCAGCAGGTCGACAACGGGGCGCAGATTCTCGACATCAACATGGACGAGGGAATGCTCGACTCGGAAGAGGCGATGCGTCGATTCCTAGCCTTGATCGCATCCGAGCCCGACATCGCCCGAGTCCCGATCATGATCGACAGCTCGCGGTTCAGCGTGATCGAAGCGGGTCTGCAATCCCTTCAGGGCAAGGGCTTGGTCAACTCGCTGTCGCTTAAAGAGGGCGAGGACGCTTTCGTCGAACAGGCGAAAGTCGTCAGACGATACGGCGCCGCTGTCATCGTCATGGCGTTCGACGAAGACGGCCAAGCCGACACGGTTCAGCGCCGGTTGGATGTCTGCGACCGGTCGTACCGTCTGCTGGTCGACGAGGTCGGCTTTCTGCCCGGGGACATCATCTTCGACCCCAACGTGTTCGCTATAGGCACAGGAATCGAGGAGCACGACAACTACGCGGTCGACTTCATCGAGGCGACACGACTTCTCAAGCAGCGGTTCCCGTCGTCCCACGTAAGCGGCGGCGTCAGCAACGTCTCGTTCTCGTTCCGGGGCAACGACGCGGTGCGCGAGGCGATCCATTCGGTGTTCTTGTATCACGCCATCCAGGCTGGAATGGACATGGGGATAGTCAACTCGGGGCAACTGGTCGTGCATGACGACATCGAACCGGTCCTGCGCGAGGCCGTGCGGGACATTGTGCTCAATCGGCGGCCCGACGCCACGGAACGCCTCGTGGCAATGGCAGAGACGGTAAAGGACCAGTCAACCGAGCGCAAAGAGGACGACGCCTGGCGCTCGTTGCCGGTTGCGGAGCGTCTTAGGCATGCGCTGCTCCACGGCATCGACCAGTACATCGAAAGCGACGTCGAAGAGGCTCGCCAACAGGCGGAGCGCTCGATCGATGTCATCGACGGTCCACTCATGACCGGCATGAACGCGGTCGGGGATCTCTTTGGCTCGGGCCAGATGTTCCTCCCGCAGGTCGTCAAGTGCGCGCGAGTCATGAAGAAAGCCGTCGCGCAGCTCGTGCCGATTATCCAGGCAGAGCTCGGTGAAACCGGCGCAATCAAGCCGAAAGCAAAGATCGTTATGGCGACGGTCAAAGGCGACGTTCACGATATCGGCAAAAGCATCGTCGGCGTCGTTCTCGGCTGCAACAACTACGAAGTGATCGACCTCGGCGTGATGGTTCCATACCAGCGGATTATCGACGCCGCCAAGACCGAGCAGGCCGACGTCATCGGTCTGAGCGGCCTCATCACGCCTTCCCTGGACGAGATGGTCACTGTTGCCAGAGAGATGGCTCGGCAAGGGCTGGACGTCCCGCTGCTCATCGGCGGCGCCACGACGTCGATCGCCCATTCTGCCGTGCGCATAGATCCGCAGTATCCGCACGGCGTGATTCACGTAAAGGACGCCTCTCGCTCCGTGGCCACGGTTGCCGACCTGGTCAGTCCAGAGCGGCGCGAGGGCTACATCGCGACCACGCGCAGGCAGTTCAAGCACCTGCGTGAGACGCGGGCCGCGCGAGATCCTTCGGCGCGATTGCTCTCGCTCGCCGACGCCCGAACACGACGCGAGGAGATCGACTGGACGAAGAACGCTCCCGCGCCCAGCTTCACCGGAGTTAAAACGTTCGACGACTATCCGTTAGACGACCTCGTTGCGGCGATCGACTGGACGCTGTTGTTCCTGACGTGGGAGCTGCGAGGCGCGTATCCCGCGATCCTCGACGACGCCAAATACGGCGAGCAGGCGACGATCCTGTTCCGTGACGCGGAAGCGATGCTGCGGCGTCTCATCGATGAGAAGCTGCTGAAAGCCAATGCAGTGGTTGGACTGTTCCCGGCCAACTCCATCGGCGATGACGTCGAGGTGTACACGGACGAGTCCCGCGAGAACGTGCTGGCCACGCTGCACTTCCTGCGTCAGCAGACGGACAAGTCCGGCGCCAGGTCGGGGTTGTCGAAAGCCAACTTCAGCCTGGCGGATTTCGTCGCCCCGCGGGGCAGTGGAGTCAGCGATCATGTTGGAGTCTTCGCGGTCACGGTAGGTCTCGGCGCCGATGAGATTGCCGGGGCGATGGCTGAGGCTCATGACGACTACGGTTCGATCATGGTCAAGGCGCTCGCCGACCGGCTGGCTGAAGCGTTTGCCGAGCGGATGCACGAACTGGTTCGCACGAAACTCTGGGGGTACGCGCCGGACGAATCGCTGTCTAACTCGGAGAACATCAAAGAGGGGTATCAAGGCATTCGGCCAGCACCGGGATATCCCGCGAGCCCCGATCACACTGAGAAGGCGACCTTGTGGCGACTTCTCGACGCCGAACGAAACACGGGCGTAAAGTTGACGGAAACGATGGCCATGTGGCCTGCGGCTTCGGTCAGCGGCCTGTATTTCGCTCATCCGGATTCGCACTACTTCGGCGTCGGCAAGCTGCGCCGCGACCAGATCACCGAGTACGCCATACGCAAAGGGATGGCGACCCAGGACGTGGAGCGCTGGCTCTCGCCGAATCTCGCGTACGAGCCCTAGGCGCGCAGCTCAGAGCCTGTGAATAATTGCCGAGATCACTTGTTCGAACTTCGGAAGGCGACTGTTGACGGGAATTACCCTTGGTCCTCCGGATGGATCGTGGTTGGTCCCACCCACCCGCCCGAAAGATTTCTTGGGAGCGCCCCAAGTCCCCGGCACGGGCTTTCGCCCCTTGCAACCCCAGATTTGATTCGGTGTGAGGCATGAAGGGGAGTCCGGAGGGGCGTTCCCCTCTGGCAAGGGGACTGGGGGATGTGCCCCCAACATCAAAACCTACGAGGGCGGGCGGGTGGGTACAGCATCCGTTCTGCCCCGAAGCGGTGGCCATACCGGCGCATTACAGATTTGCTCACGAGCTTTCAGGATGACAGTGGGTGATGGCGGCACGCCGCCGAACGACATCGCGATCATGATCGACCGATCGTGCGGGGCAGAGGAACCGGACGGGCGTCTTCGGTGCGGATCATCCAGTCCGCGAGGAACGCCCGCATCTCAGACACAACCGGCGAATTCTGTGGTTCATGCGCGACGTTTCGGAGCTCCCAAGGGTCGGCGCGGAGGTCGTAGAGCTCGTCTTCGGGGTGCGCGCCCGACTCGGTTCGCGCGCCGAGAGGCTCCGCCATCGGATCGGTGACGTATTTCCAGTCGACGGTGCGCACCATCTTGCGTCGACCCTCCGCCTCGCGGACCCAGAGTGTGTCGATCAGGGTTCGATAACCGAAAGGCGGCGTGTGCCGGTCAAGCATCTCCATAGTATAAGGACGGCCGCCCGCCCCGTACTCGGAAAACACGGCCTTTCGAGAGTCCGCAATTGTGACGGTTGGCAGCGGTTGGCCCTGAATTCGTCTCAGCGATTCTGAGTTCAAGACGTCACCGGCCAGATTGTCGGCCACCGTCGGCCCTGCCGAGGGAAGTCGGCCCTCTGGCGGTTGGATTTGCGGCGACACGAAGTCGGCGATGCCCTGGAGTTGCAATAGCGTCGGCAAGATGTCGACGGTGTTGACCATCGACTCGTCCACGATCCCACTGGGGACGCCTCCCGCCGGCCACGAGACGATCAACGGCACGCGCACCAGGCAGTCGTAGAACACGCCGCCCTTGACTCCCATGCGGTGCTCGCCGACGAAGTCGCCATGGTCGGCGGTGAACACGACGATCGTGTCATCGCGAAGTCCCAATCGATCGAGTGCGTCCAGCACCCTGCCGACGCCGTCGTCCAGGAATCGGACCATGGCGTGATACGTCGCCGCCGCGGCTCGGCGATCGTGTTCGGTGTCGGATTCTTGGCTCAGTAGCCGATGCAACACGCGATTTCGCTCCGGCGCAGGCCCGCCGCTGAATTCGTCGTCGCGAACGGGCGGCATGACCACGTCGTCGGGCGGGAACATGTCAGCGTATCGCCTCGGGGCTTCGTAGGGCTCATGCGGATCGGGGTACGACACCCAAAGAGCGAACGGCCTCGGCGCCACCGACGAGTCAGGCTCGGCGCCGTCGAAGAGGTCGCCAGCGGCTCGTTCGAGAAACGCCTCGACCTGGGTCGTAATCGCCGCCGTGCCGTAGCCGTCTAGCTCGTGATCGGATATCGCGTAACTGATCGTTGGGCTTTGTCGCGGCATGTTTCGCCGGGTCGCGTGGGACGCGTTGATCGTCTCCTCGGGTGTCATCCACTCCATGCTGATGTTGCCGACGTTCTCGCCCGCGTATCCGCCGGCCGGCAGTCCTCGGTGGGACAGCTCGCACCGGACATCGAACAGATCGAGGTCGGACTGCTGATCGAAGCAGTGGTTTTTGCCGATCAAGCCAGTCGCGTATCCGGCCTCCTTCCATACACGGAACGCGTGGAGTTCATCTTCGGGCATCAGCGTCTCATTTCGCCGGCATCCTGTTGAGTGCGGATATCTGCCGGTCATGACGGACGTCCGAGCAGGCACGCACAATGGGTGCGGCGTGATCGCGTTGCGGAACATGACGCCCTCGCCAGCGAGCCGTTCGAGCGACGGAGTCTCGATTCCGATCTCGGAATACATCCGTAGCGCCGACCACTTGAGCTGGTCGGCCATGATGAACACGACGGTGGGGCGAACGCGGGATGCCATGGGAGTCACCTGTTTCAAAGATTCGACACGGCGATTTTACCTCACGTCGGCGAAGCCGTCTCGGCGTCCGACCAGCTCCATACAACGCGTTGCTCGATTGAAATCGGTCACGTTGACAGCGTACGACAAAGGCGGTCTGACTCGCGTCATGCCACCTGGTCGAAAGCCTGTTCGTTTAAAGGTTGCGTTATAGCTGATAACATACTAACTTAGCGTGTGAACACTATTGATTATGGTAAGCGCATTCTCGACATTTCGTCGGAATTGACGCCCGGAAACACTGCACAAATGTGGAGGAAACACAATGTCTGATGACAGCATCGCGCTGATAGCCCATCTGATGCGTCGAGCAGGATTCGGCGCCTCGCGGTCCGAACTGGAAGAGCAGGCCGCCAGAGAGTACAGCGACGTCGTCGAAGGCCTGCTGGACCCCGAGGCACAGCCTGACCTGGAGGAGGACGTTCTCAGGCGATATCACCTTGACCTGACCTATCCGGACGGCCTGCCGATTTGGGCTGGCAGGTGGGTCTGGCGCATGATCAACAGTAGCCGGCCGCTAGAGGAAAAGATGGCGCTGTTCTGGCACCATGTCTTCGCCACCGCCTGGTACAAGGGCGAGCACACGCCGTCGATGATCAGCCAGATCGACACGTTCCGGCGCGACGGCATGAGCGATCTTCGCACCATCTTCATGGGCCTTGCCAAAGACCCGGCCATGAACTACTGGCTCGACAATTGCGAGAACCACGCCGACCAGCCGAACGAGAACTGGGGCCGCGAGCTGCTGGAACTCTTCTCCATGGGCGTCGGCAACTACTCCGAGTTCGACATCAAGGAAGCCTCCCGCGCGTTCACGGGCTGGACCTTCACCCAGCCGATACCTCTGTACCCTTTCGGCCACCACAGCTCCAGATTCGAGTTTGTTGCCGAGGACCACGATGACACGGAGAAGACATTCCTGTCGCACACCGGCCCCTTCAATGGCGAAGACATCATCGACATCGTCGCGGATCAACCCGCAACGGCACGGTTCATCGCTCGACATCTCTACAGCTTCTTCGTGGCCGACGAGCCTCAGGTGCCCGCCTGGAACATCGAGCCTCCCCGGGACCCTGAGACGGTGGACGCCCTCGTAAACGCGTTCGAGGAAAACGACGGCCAGATCGTCCCGGTTCTACGAACTCTGTTCAATTCGGACGCCTTCAAGAACGCCCGACAGAAGCGAGTAAAGAGCCCGGTCGAGCTGGTTGTTGGCGTGATCAAGCTGGTTGGCACGTACAAAGAGCCCGATCCGACCGAACCGTTGCCCGCGCTGGTCGGCGCGACCGCCGTCATGGGGCAGCAGATCATGAATCCCCCGACAGTCGAAGGCTGGCACACCGGACACGAGTGGATCGACGGCGGCACGCTCAACGAGCGAGTCAACTTCGCGGTCAACCAGTTCAGCGACTCGACCAAGCCGGGAATCCAGGAGCTCCTGTCGCGGGTGGAAGGCACTCTGACGCCATCCGATCTCGTCGACCGGTGCCTTGAGCTTTTGGGGCCGCTGGAGGTGGGCGATCAGACGCGATCCGCGCTCCAGAGCTATGCCGACTACATCGGCGAGATCAATCTCGACTCCGAACAGGCGCGCGAAGACCACACCGATGACATCGTCCGCTTGCTGCAGTGCATCGTCGCATCTCGCGAGTACCAGTTCGCGTAGCCAGCTGCGTCAAAGATTCACCGTCAACGAATCTATAAGGCAACATCAAGGCCGTGCGTCGGCCAATTGAAATCCTGAAGAGGTGAGGACGTCATGACAGGAAACGGGAATGGGAGCCAGCCGGTGTTGGTGGTCGTGCAGCTCTCGGGCGGCAACGACTTCATGAACACGGTAATTCCCTACACGAACTCCACTTACTACGACAGCAGGCCCACGGTGGCCATTCCCCACGAGAAGGTTCTCCCCTTTACCGACACGTTGGCGTTCCACCCGAACATGGGGCCGTTCAAAGAGCTTTACGACCAAGGCATGGTGGCGATCGTCCAGGGCATCGGGTACCCGGACTCCAATCGCTCCCACTTCAGGGGAATGGACATCTGGCACACCTGCGAGCCGCACGTCGTGGCCACCGTCGGCTGGGTGGCCAAGGCTCTCAACACCCTGGACCCGGAGGGCTCCAACCCGCTCACGGGGATCAACTTCGGAGTGGGCCTGCCCCGGGCCATGGCGATGCCAGGCGTGCCCGTGACTTCGGTCAGCAACCTGGACAACTACGGCTTGATGACAGGCATCGGAGCGGCTGAGCAGCGCGACCGAGCCCTGGACATCTTCAAGCGAATGTACGCTCCGGCAATCGGCTCGGGTCCGGTCATGGAGTACCTGTCACAGACCGGCAACGACGTGCTGGCCGGTGCGGATATGATCGCTGTGGCCCCGCAGCAATACGAATCGACAATCGAATACGCGGCGACACCCATCGCCCAGGCTCTGCGCGACGTGGCTCGAGTGCACACCGCCGGCTTGGGCACGCGGATCTTCTACACCGCCCACGGCGGATACGACGTCCACGCCAACGAGAACCCGGCCCAACCGACGCTGCTGGGAGACCTTTCGGCGGCGATATCCGACTTCTTCGCCGACCTGCGAGAGCACGACGCCGACGACAACGTCGCGATGCTCGTGTTCACCGAGTTCGGCCGGCGGGTTCGGGACAACGGTTCCGGCACCGACCACGGATCCGGCGGCGGGGCGTTCATTCTAGGGAAGAACGTCAACGGCGGCCTTTATGCCGAATACCCGTCGCTGGCTCAGGATCAACTGGCCAACGGCGAGGATCTTCCGCACACCATTGACTTCCGGGGCATTTACGGCACGATGCTGGAGCAATGGCTCCATATCGACCCACAGCCCATCGTCGGCGGCGTTTACGAGCAAATCGGTCCTTTCAAGTAGTTTCGTAATCCAGCATATCGATATTCGCGCGCCGGATTTCCGACTCGAAATCCTGGGACGCGACGATCGTACAGGAGGCACATCGTGTCAAGGCCATTCGCCCTGCTAAGGTCAGGGTTCCCGTTTTACATGACGTTGGGAATGAGGCGCGTAACGACCAACGCGATGGACATCGGCTTCGGCAAGGAAGGACGCATATACGTCCTCACTCGGGGTGGCCTCGGAACCGGCCTTCGAGTGATCAATTGGGATGACGAGAATCTGGGCACTCTCGGCGATGGGAAATTCTCGTGGCCGAGTTCATTGCTTGTAGATAGCGACGAGAAACTATACATATCCGACGAAGCCAAACACAACGTCACGGTGCTGAACAAAGACGGTGAGCTCGTGGCTCAATGGGGCGAGCATGGCTCGGAACCCGGCCAGCTCGACCGGCCAGCGTCGATTGCGTTCGATCTCGACGGCAACATCGTCGTGTCCGACACCCAGAACAATCGAATCCAGACGTTTACACGAGACGGGAAATACATCTCCGGCTTCGGCGAACATGGCGTCGACGATGGTCAGTTCAACATGCCCTGGGGCATCTGCGTCGATGAAACCGGCGCGGTGTACGTCGCCGACTGGCGCAACGACCGGGTGCAGAAGTTCACCGCCAACGGAGACCACGAACTCACCTTCGGACGGTCAGGGTCTGGCGCCGGCGAGTTCAACCGCCCCTCCGCGGTCGCCGTGGACGGCCACGGAGACATCTACGTATCCGATTGGGGCAACAACCGCGTGGAGCTTTTCAACTCCGAGGGCAAGTTCGTTGAGGAGCTAGTCGGCGAGGCCAATCTGTCACAGTCAGGCTTGAAATACATCCAGGCCAACCCGCAGGTTCTTCGACTCCGGGACATGACCGAACTGGGGCGGATGAAGCGTCTGCGAGCTCCGCTCGGCCTGCACGTCGACGAGGAGTTCCGGTTGTTCGTCTGCGATTTCGGCTCCCACCGGATCCAGGTTTTCAAGAAGGAGGCCTACGAGCTTTCGGAAACAGAAATCGCGCCGCCTCTGCGCAACCCGATAATGCTGACAACGTAGGGGACCAGCGACAACGTTGAAACGCGAAGAGGGCGGGCAATGACGGTCCGCCCTCTTCTTTTGTCCGCAACCAGCCAGGTGCCCGAGTCGTTAACATAGCGGAGCGTGGAGCACACGGATCTTTTGGCTGCACTGATTCCGCCCCAGATTGGCGTATTCGCGCACGAGGGCTGCCAGAGCGGCTCCATTCAACCGTCACGTTGTTTGAGGGTTGCACCGCTAGATTTTGAGTGCAGCCGTGGGGTCCCTTACGGCGATGTCGAGAGCGAATTTCGACTCTCTCGGGAGCACGGCTGTCAACCACGACAAGTCGTTGGCCCGTATCCATCGAGAGTTCCGGATGGTTTCGAAGATATTCAATATGACCGGACTGCTCGGTTCCGGCCAACTCGTGGCGGTGCCTGATGGATGAGTGATGGCTCGGAGAGGTCTTCCCGATTGATGAGGTACCGTTGCCGGCAAGTGGTTGTCCGAAGTTGCCAGGTTCCGGCTAGCGGCCGTGGCAGCGGAACATCATGGGTTCGTTGCGACGAACCGGGACCGGACATCCTCTTCAGTAGTGTAACGCAGCTTGAACCGAGGGCAAAATGTCCGCTATCCTGCGACCGCCCCAAAATGACTGACAGTCGGGGCACGTCCCGAAAAGTCGAGCCGGTGGTTTGTCACATCGTAGCCTGTGGTTTCTGCGATCAACGCGCGGAGGATGGCGGGCTCTGCGAAGTCTGGATGGTCGATGCGCTCGCAAATGAGACAAACTACACGCGGATGGGGATCGGTGCGACGGCCATCGTAGCGACTGGCGGATCCAGAGAACGCCAACTCGAGGATCTGCCGCACTCTTTGAGCACGCTGAACATGTTTAAG
>MPLZ02133785.1_pt1 | contig 15664 bp, 13 predicted proteins | sample 1617311 | NCBI WGS metagenome assembly MPLZ02 (sample SAMN05944806, study PRJNA350692) | marine metagenome | biome: marine; feature: ODZ; material: water; isolation source: 160 m water sample filtered on 0.2 um supor filter | place: Pacific Ocean | collected 2012-04-08 | depth 160m m | reverse complement strand
CCAACTCACAGCTGGTAAAGTCGCATATGCGCTCGGGCCTCCCAGACGGTTCGTCCACCCGGGTCTTTGAGACCGGTATGTCATTCTTGGTTCTTGCCACGATGGGAGTATGCTGGCTTCACGGGTGGCTTTCAATAGCTCTCGATACAGCTACTCACGATGAAGATGGTTTCAGAAAGGGACGCAATACCATGGCCATGGCAACCACGATTGCAAACAAATTGCGGGCAGCCCTCGCGCCGACACGGTTGGAGGTCGAGGATCAATCGCACCTTCATGCTGGCCACGCGGGCGCCCGGGAAGGGGGCGAAAGCCATTTCTCGGTCATGATCGAGGCCAATACCTTTCAGGGCATGAGCCGCTTGGCCCGTCAGCGTCTGGTTAACGAGGTCCTGTGGGAGGAATTGGCCGGCGGCATCCATGCCCTATCCATACGGGCCCAGACGCCGGAGGAAGCACGTAAAGCATTATAAATTCCTTCGGTCGCCAAAAAACACGGCCAGAATACAATCTTATCCACCTAATAAGGTTGTTTTTTAAATATGAATAGACAATTTATGGATTTATTTGAATTCGCATTACAGTGTTATATAGCCTCTGTGGTATATAAATTAGAGGAAGAAACCATGTCCCGAGAGGCCCGCAATGGATATGGCGAAGGGACCGGCGGTACTCGCCGCAATATCCGAATTGGCGACCGCCGCACTTCAATTAAGCTGGAACCAGAAATGTGGGATGCCTTGGCGGAAATCTGTGACCGGACAGAGAAAGATTTGAATCAAATCTGTACCGAGGTCCACGGCGCCAGCAATGCCAACACCGCCAGCAATTCGAATGAGCCTGATGAGCCGCCGGGCAGCGCGAATTTCACTTCCGAATTGCGGGTATTTATTCTCGATTTCTATCGCGCGAGAGCCCGAAACTAAATTAGGTTTTTGTCTTTGGCGGCCTGATCCGCACCGCGGTCACTTGGTTGCGCAAACGGCGCACCACCTCAAAGTTGAAACTATCAAGGCTGAAGCGTTCGCCCACATCGGGGATGTGGCGGGCCAGATGAATAACCAGGCCGGCGATGGTCGCGGCATCGTCTTCGGGTAGATCCCATTCAAAATCTCGGTTCAGGTCCCGTACGGTGACCACGCCGTCCACCATGAAACTGCCGCCGGCTTCGCGCCGAACCGCGCTTGCACGGGTGACGTCGTGTTCATCGCTAATATCGCCGACGATTTCCTCCAGAATATCTTCCAGGGTGACCAGTCCCATCAGGGCGCCGTATTCATCGACCACAAGGGCGAAATGCTCCCGGCGTGCCCGGAAAGCGTTTAACTGCTCAATTAAGGTGGTGGTTTCCGGCACGAACCAAGGCTCGCGCCACAGGTCCGGCAAGGCCGGGGAAGCGGCTGCAATACTAGAAAGATTAGCGCCAATCACTGTATCCTCCTGTGTGGCGCTAATGGCGCGCAGCAGGTCCTTGGCATGCAGTACGCCGACGATATTGTCCACATCGCCCTGCCACAGAGGCACTCGGCTGTACGGCGTTGCCAGCAGCGCCTCGGCGATTTCAGGGGCCGGCTGATCCGCGTCGAGCATGACCATGTTCTTGCGGTGGATCATGATCTCCGAGACCTCCACATCGGACAGATCCAAAATGGCATCCAGCATGTCGCGGTCACTTTTCACCATGGCGCCGTCGCGGGCATGCAGCGCCAGGGCGCCGCGCAATTCCTCGGAAGCATCCGCCGTAGGTTCGCGATGACGCATGCGCAGACCGAACAGGCGCAAAACCCTCCTGACGATGGTCTGTACCAGATCCACCGCCGGGCCCAGGGCGAAAACGATGGGTCCGATAATGGGCCCCGCCGCAAGGGCGGTGCGGTCCGGTCGGTTGAGGGCAAAGGTTTTCGGTAGCACTTCAGCGAATATGACGACCATGGCGGTCATGATCGCCGTGGCATAAGCCACCCCTGCTTTGCCGAACAAGGCAATCATGATTGATGTCGCCACGGCGGAGGCAAGAATGTTGACCAGATTGTTGCCCAAAAGCACGGCACCGATCAGGCGCTCCGGTTTGGCGATCAGGCGGTTGACTCGGTCGGCATGGCGCACGCCACGTCGCTCCAATTGGAGCATGCGCGCGCGCGAGACGGCTGTCAGAGCCGTTTCCGTGCCGGAAAAGAAGGCCGATAGAACCAACAGCACCAGCACACCCAAAATCGAAAACAGTAATTCGCCATCCATGGCGTCGTCGCCCTTTACCTATATCCTATTTGCCGGCTTTACCGGATTGCAAGGCGTCTTGCAGCATCTCCCGCACCTTGTCCTCGCCCACATCTTTGGCAACGAAAGAGCGGCCGATGCCGTTGGCGAGGATAAAGGTCAGTTGGTTGTCGGAAACCTTCTTGTCCTGCCGCATATGCGCCAACATGGTTTCCGCCGTCAGTCCCGCCAGACCAAGCTGTCCGGACTCGATGGGCAGGTCCATGGCCGCCAGATGACGCCGCACCCGTTCGCCATCCTGGCTGGGGCAGAGGCCCAGGCGCGTCGAAAGGGTAAAGGCCATGCCCAACCCCACCGCCACTGCCTCGCCATGCAGCACACGGCCGTCGTAACTGGCTTCTGCCTCCAGCGCGTGGGCAAAAGTGTGGCCCAGGTTCAGCAAGGCTCTATCGCCCTTTTCTCGCTCGTCCCGGGCGACGATCGCGGCTTTCGAGCGGCAGGACACGGCTACCGCATGGCGCAATGCGTCCGTCGAGCCGGCTAACAAATCGGCGCCGTTTTCTTCCAGCCATTCAAAGAAGGCGAAATCGTCGATCAGGCCGTACTTGACGACCTCGCCATAGCCAGCGCGCAATTCCCGTGCCGGCAGGCTGGCTAGGGCCGTGACATCGGCCAGAACTAGGCGGGGCTGATAGAAGGCACCAATGAGGTTCTTGCCCTGGGCCGCGTTGATCGCGGTCTTGCCGCCGACCGAGCTATCGACCTGGGACAGCAGCGTGGTCGGCAATTGTATGAAATCGATGCCGCGGCGCAGTATCGCGGCAGCGAAACCGGCCAGATCCCCGATCACGCCGCCACCGAGCGCCAGTATGGTATCGCGGCGTTCGACCCGCAGCTCCAACAGACGGTCCAGCAGTAATTGCAATTGGGCGAAATTCTTGCTGCCTTCGCCCGGCGGTACGATGATGGCGTCGTTGTCGATGCCCGCCGCGTTCAACGAAGCCTGCAACGCTACCAGATGTATTCCCGCCACGGTCTCGTCACTGACGATTACCACCCGTGGCCGCGCCAAGATGGGGCTCAGGTAATGCCCAGCGCTGGCTAACAGATCCTCGCCAATGATGATGTCATAGGACCGCTCGGCCAGATCGACTCGCACTGTTGTGGTGTTGTCCGCTTGTTCTTCGCCAGCCTCCATTATTTCTCGTCCTTCAAGCCAGCCGCCAAGTGACGCTGCAATGCCTCCACGATGTCTTCCACCACGTTTTCATGTGGACCCTGGTTGGAAGATACTGTCAGATCCGCCAGCCCATAGACCGGGTCACGCTCAGCCATCAGCTGGAGCAATATCTGTTCCGGGTCGCCTTGTTTCAGCAGCGGCCTGTGGTTGCGGCGCAGGACCCGTTCCAGCAATACCGCCAGTTCTGCCCGCAGCCAGATGGAAATACCTTTTTCGCTAATGGCGGTGCGGGTCTCTGAGTCCATGAAGGCGCCGCCTCCGGTCGCCAGTACTTGCGGCGGGCCATCCAGCAGGCGAGCAATGACCCGGCGCTCGCCAGCACGGAAGGCCGCCTCGCCATGGCGCGCGAAAATCTCCTCGATGGCGCAGTCGGCGGCCTTCTCGATCTCCTGATCGGCGTCCGAGAAGGGCAGGTCCAGACGCTTGGCCAAACGCCGTCCCACGGACGATTTGCCCGCCCCCATCAGGCCGATCAGGACGATGCCCCGATTCAATGCCAGATTGTTCAACGCGGGAAGAATTGTTTCGCTCATCATACTTTCAAAAGCCGGCGACGCCATGCCAAGGGTAATTCCATGGCAAGTCCCCCGCAAGTCCCGTGGCAAATTCACAGCAAAACAACACCTCTGTTGCATTTTTGCCAGGCACCTTTCGCGGGCGCCGTTGCAACACGGTACGGCAGTATATAGATTGGCGCCTGGATCGACTTAGTTTTGCCACATTCGCAGTTTAGCAAATAACCTATCCGCTGTCGCTATTCGCCGTGCCGACCAAAGAAAATCTCACAGTAATCGAACGAATTTTCAGTTTCTGATGAAAAACATATCCCTGATCCTTATTGCCTTCATTGTGTTGCTATTGGCCGGCGGCATGGCCCTTTTGGCGATGTGGGAGATCCCGGCGCCCAGTGCGCCCGTGCAAAAGGTTTTGCCCGATGAACGTTTCCCTCGCTAGGGCATGGCTCCCGTGGGGCCTATTGATCCCTCTTTTTTTGGCTTTGGCTGGCTCTGCCTGGGCCCAGACGCCGGTGCAGACCACGCCTGGGGATGAAACTCAGGAATTGCCTAGCGTCACCGTCGGTCCCCCGCCGGCCAGCAAAAGGCCGTCCGTTGTCAAGGCGCCCGCCGATGCGGCGGGTGCCGCGTCGAAAGCGGCGCAGCCGCCCAAGACCCTGCGACTGCGTCTTGATCCCAAGACCGGCAAGGCCTTGAATGACGCGCAGTTGCGGGAACGGGCGCGGCGGCCGGTGCAGGCGCCTCGATCATTGCGGCCCCAGGGGTCTCCGCGGTGGCAACAGCCTGAAGCAGCCGCAGCGGCGGCTACCGTATCTGGTTCTACGTCTGATTCGGAAAAAAAGCCTGAAACCAATGTCGACGATACCAGTGGTATCCAGGTCACGGCCCTGGGCCAGGCAAAAGTATCCGCCATCGGCTTGTTGAATAAGGTCGAGGGCGGTTTCGGCAGCGCCATGTGGGCCGGCACGCCGAAAGCGCTGGTGATGCAACTGTTGCCACGCCTGCCCATGTACACGACTTCGCCTACGATGCAGTCATTGCGCCGGCGCCTGTTGATCTCGACGGCACTGCCGCCCATGGATGATGGGGGTGACCAAGCCGGCGGCGATGGCCGTGCGCTGGTAGCCTTGCGGATCGCACGTTTGGCCGCCACCGGCGATTCGGATGCGGTGGCGCAATTGTTGAAATTCGCGCCTCTGTCGATGGAAAACCAGATCTTCGCCCGGGTCCGGGTCGAGGCGGAATTGCTTGCCGGCAACGTGCGTGAAGCCTGCCGGATCACGCGTAACCGCCTGGGTGCGGATACCTCCCAGGATGCTGGTGGGGCTGGCCACGGCGCCGCTGTCGCCTGGCAGAAAATCATGGCGTTTTGCCTGGCACTGGATGGGCAGACCGCGCAGGCGGAATTGTACGAACAGCTGCTCTATGAAAACGGTGTCGAGGATGAGGCCTTTTTCACCCTGCTTACGGGATTAATTAGTGGCGAGGCGGAACCATTGGAGCACATCGCGCGTGCCGAGCCGCTGCATCTGGCGATGCTGCGGGCGGCGCGCCGCGCCATTCCCGCCGATGCGGTGAAACAGGCCTCTCCCGTGGTTCTGCGCGCTATTGCCTCCTCTCCCAACGCCACCCTGCCCATGCGCCTTGAGGCCGCCGAGCGGGCCGAAGCCATGGCGACGTTGGAGACGGATGTTCTGGCCCGGGTCTATGCCTCGGTGCCATTTTCCGCTGAGCAGAACGCCGATGCCCTGGCCCTGGCGAAGCAAGAGCCAGGGCCTTCCGCCTCGGCCATCCTGTATCAGGTAGCCCAGATTGATGCCCAGGTTGAAAGCCGTGCCCAGGCCCTGGCCGCTGCCTGGCGCAATGGCCAGCGCAGCGGCAGGTATATGACTTCCGTGCGGATAAATCTGGCGATGACCCGCGCGATCAAGGCAGACGCCAGGCTGGCCTGGTTTGCCGCCGCCGCCGGACGGGCCCTATTGGCGGCGGGCGACCCATTGGCCGCCCGAGACTGGCTGATGGCGGTACTGGAACCGGCCCGTGCCGGCCAGGCCGATGCCGCCGCTGCGATGTTGAGCCTGACGCCCTTGATGTATATCGCCGATGCCGACCGGGACGACCCGGCTCTGGCGCCTGTAATGGCAAAAGTTTTGTCCGGTTGGTGGCAGGGAGAGGTTGCAAATGGCGGCGTGGACAGGTACCAACGCGCCTTTAGGCTGTATGGCTTGCTGACGGCCTTGGGACGGGATTTATCGGCTAGCTTGTGGCTGCCGATGTTCGAGGCGCCGTCCAGGGATATTCCTCAGGCCTCGCCGGCGTTGCTGATGGGGTTGGAGCGTGCGGCGGCCGCCGGCCGAAGGGGCGAGGCGGTATTGCTTTCGCTACTGCTTTTGGGCGATAGAGGTCCTGGGTTAAGTGATACCATGACTCTGGGGCGGGTTGTCTCGGCCTTGCGCCAGGTCGGTTTGGTGGAGGATGCCAGGGCTATGGCGTTGGAAGGGCTGTTGGGCGCTGGATTTTGAGTTCTACCAGGGGGCAACATTTCGGTTTGCTGTTGGTATGATGTTGGTTTTAACTTGATGTGAGTGTTGCCTTGTCTCAATCATTACAATACGTCGATAATTTTCTGGAAATGCTTGCCGTGGAACGGGGCGCGGCGCAGAACACCTTGGATTCCTACGGTCGGGATCTGCGCCATTTCACGGATTTTGTGGGCTCCGCCATAGCGGACGCTGCCAGCGATGATATCCGCAGCTATCTGGCCTATTTGGAGCGTGAGGGTATGGCGCCCTCTACCTCCGCCCGGCGTCTTTCCGCGCTGCGGCAGTTCTACCATTTCCTGCATGCTGAAGGCATGCGTGACGATGACCCGTCCACTGCCATCGACAGCCCGCGCCGGGTCCGGCCCCTGCCGAAAGTCCTAACGGAGGCCGAGGTCGAGCAGCTGTTACAAGCGGCGAAGACCTATAAGGGGCCCGAGGGCATTCGCCTGGTCGCCTTGATGGAATTACTATACGCAACTGGGCTGCGGGTTTCAGAATTGCTGATGCTGCCCTATCCGCCGCTGCAGTCGGACCGGGCATTTGTAGTGGTCAAGGGCAAGGGCGGCCGTGAACGCATGGTGCCGTTGAGCGAGCCGGCGATGAAAGCCTTGCAGGCATACGACAGCGTGCGCGCCCGTTTCGTGCGCCGGCCGACGGATGCGGGTTGGCTGTTCCCCTCGCGCTCCAAGGGCGGGCATCTGACCCGGCAAAGATTTTCCCAACTGGTCAAGGAATTGGCCAAGGCGGCGGAGATTGATCCCTCCAAAGTTTCGCCCCATTCCCTGCGCCACGCCTTTGCCTCGCACCTTTTGGCCAACGGCGCCGATTTGCGGGCGGTACAACAGATGTTGGGCCATGCAGATATTTCAACCACGCAGATCTACACCCATATTCTGCAAGAGAGGTTGCAGGAACTGATTAAGACCAGTCATCCCCTTGCGGAGTAAATGGGTCGACTAGATGGGCCGGCCGAATAAATTGACTGAGCGTGCCGAATGAAATGGTGGAATAAGAGAGATGATTAGTTTCCTCGATTTCGAAAAACCCATCGCCGAGTTGGAGGCGCGAATCCACGATCTGCGCCAATTGGATGGCGAGCAAGAAGGCGGCGCCGATATCGAGGACGAGGTTGGGCGTCTGCAGGCAAAGGCCGACGAATTGCTGCGCGAAACCTATGGCAAGTTGACGCCATGGCAGAAAGTACTGGTCGCTCGCCACCCCGACCGGCCGCAATTCAAGGACTTTGTCGCCGGTCTGATTGATGGCTTTGTGCCCCTGGCGGGTGACAGGGCCTATGCCGACGACAAGGCCATCGCGGGCGGCATCGGCCGTTTTCAGGGCCGCTCGGTGATGGTGATCGGGCATGAAAAAGGCAGCGATATGCAAAGCCGGGTGCGCCACAATTTCGGCATGGCCCGGCCCGAGGGCTACCGCAAGGCGGTTCGCCTGATGCGCCTGGCGGACCGCTTTGGCCTGCCCATCATCACCCTGGTTGATACGCAAGGCGCCTATCCCGGAGTTGGCGCCGAGGAACGCGGCCAGGCCGAAGCCATCGCGCGCTCGACGGAAACCTGTCTCGATATCCGGGTGCCATTGATCTGTTGCGTAGTGGGCGAGGGCGGCTCGGGTGGGGCCGTGGCCCTGGCCTCGGGAAATGCGGTGCTGATGCTGGAACATGCAGTCTATTCCGTGATCTCGCCCGAGGGCTGCGCCTCGATCCTGTGGCATTCTTCCGAGCGGGCCCAGGACGCCGCTGACGCCATGAAGGTGACGGCCCAGGACCTGATCAAATTACAGGTCGTCGACACCGTGGTGGAGGAGGCCATTGGCGGGGCCCATCGCAATCCGGCCTCGACCATCGCCGCGCTGGGCGATGCTATTGCCGCCGCGCTGGCGGAATTCGACGGCAAGGATGGCGGTTATACCCGCCAGCACAGGCGTGATAAATTTCTCGCCATGGGCCAGCACGGTATCTGACCAATGCTCAGGACGGTGGCAATATTGCTTGGCAAAGGCCATTCGGATTATAGTTCCATTATTCGGCATGGAGACACTGCACCGTGGATTTTTTTGGAAAAGCATTAAGGTCAAGAAAACGACGCACCCAATTCAGGACAGGGCTGAGGTCGCCATAGACTTTCCCAACAAGGTCTATATGGGCTCTTTCTCCCGTGGTTCGAAATTCGAGGCGCGGGCCGAAAACGAGGGCCTGTACATCAAGCTTTTTCGAAGCGGCGAGGATAGCCGCGAGGCGGAAATGCATCTGCATCACTATCTTCTGGCTGATATTCTAAGCGAATGGGCCGCATCGTTGGCCCGGGAACCGGCGATGGATGAAAGCCACCGGGACAACCTGCGGGAAGCGGTCGCGAAGGTCGAGAAAGCCTTGCAAAAGACCTAATGCGCGGACGGGCGCCATCGGCCTGCCTTGAATTACATGCCCAGCGAATATCGAATTGGGCGCGGCGATCGGTTACTGTATGGCCCTTTGTTTTCGCATTCTGAGGAGTCCCGCATGAGTTCCAGCACAGCATGGCCCGACCCAAACTCGGGCTCCGCCAAACTCTACGAGCGTGCCAGGGCGGTGCTGCCCGGCGGCATCTCGCGCCTTCAGACCCTGGTCGAGCCGTACCCGATCTATGCCGGGCGCGGTGAGGGCGCCTTCATCGTCGATGTCGACGGCACCCGCCGGCTTGACATGATGAACAACTTCGCCTCGCTGATCCATGGCCACGCGCGGGCAGAGGTCATCGATGCGGCGACCCAGGCGGCCTGCAAAGGCAGCTGTTTCGCCATGCCCACCGAGGCCGAGATCGCCTTGGCGGAACTGCTTTGCGCTCGCGTAAAATCGGCGGAACGGGTGCGCTTCTGCAACAGCGGCACCGAGGCGGTAATGCTTGCCCTCAAGGCGGCCCGGGCGCGTACCGGACGGGCGCGCATGGCCAAGACAGAGGGCGCCTATCACGGCATGTATGACTACGCCGAGGTGAGTCTAGATTCAGCGCCCCATAACTGGGGCAACGACCCGAATTCCGTGCGCTTTGCAACGGGCTCGCCCCAGGCAGTGCTGGACGACACCGTGGTTTTCCCTCTCAACGACGTGGAGGCAGCTGAGCGCATTCTACGTGATGCCGGCGACAGCCTTGCCGCCATCCTTATTGATCCGACGCCAAGCGTCTTTGGCATGATCCCCATGACCCCTGAATTCATCGCCATGATCCAACGGGTGGCCCGCGGCATCGGCGCCTCAATCATTATCGATGAGATCATCGCCTTTCGCCTTGGCTATCACGGCGCCCAGGCCAAATTTGGCATTGAGCCCGACTACACCACCTTCGCTAAGATCATCGGCGGCGGCTTTCCGGTCGGTGCGGTGGCGGGCACCAAAGCCGCCATGTCCGTGTTCAGCCACGAGCATGGCAAGCCGCTTAATCCATCGAGCGGCACCTTCACCGCCAACCCCGTTTCCATGAGCGCTGGCTTGGCGACAATGGAGCTGATGACGCCGGAAGCTTATGTGGGCCTTGACGCCCTGGGCGCGCACGCCCGCATGATTGCCGCCCAGGCGTTCCAAGCGGCGGGGGTGGAGGGACAGGTTACCGGGGTCGGTGGTATGTTCGCGATCCACCTACATGGGCGCTCAATCACGGACTACCGCAGCGCCTATCCGGCCGGCGACGAGGCGGTCCGGGGCAAGGCTCTGCATCTGGCCTTGCTCGAAGCAGGCTTCATCATGTCGCCGAAACTCTCGGCCTTCATGTCGACCGCAATGACCATTGAAAACATCGACCGTTTCGGAACGGCATTGGAATCGGCCTTGCGTAACCAAGTGTAGTAGCTAGACGCATAATCTGCAGCGCTCAACCTTTTCATTAGATCTTTATAACCTCTAGGAATTGGCCCGACCCAGGTCGCGCGTTACCCGCAATTGATCGCGCTGATAGGACCCCTTAGGATTGGGCATCCAACAAAGGAGATACCAATGAAAACTCCACATGCAATTCTTATCGGTCTGGCGCTGATTGCCGTCGCCATATTCTTTCGAGCGCCTTCAATCAGTCCGGCTTTTGCTTCGCAGGACTGTGGGATATATCCCCCTTGCGACGTTAGTGTTACTAACTGGCCAGATAAACTCCGCTAGTAATCACCGCTGCACCGTCCTGATCGCGTGACTGAAGTTCTTGCTGAACAGCCTGGGCGATACCGCCCGCGTGATCCGTTCGGCATCCTCATAGAAGCGGAAGCGTTTGCGATCGGCGGCCACAGAAGAGCTCTTTTTTGAGGGGCCATCTGGGGAATGTCAGTAGCTACAGGTCCGTAGAAGCGAAGGAAAAAGGGATGCCTACTGACCGACTTTGGAAAGTAACTCCGCACACTTTCTCGACACCGCGCTGTCAGGATCTTTCTCTCCGGCTATCGTGGCCCAACCCTGTTTTGCTACGTAATCGCCTCTGTCCCACTCATCCATATCCATCATTTTCTTGAGCTTCTGATCCTTCTCCGGATCCTGGTCGTGCTGCTCAACGCAGATCAGCGCTAGGCGATCAACCACCGCGTTTTCAGCGGTGGCCGCAGCCATTTGCTGAGCAGTGCTTCCCGTAACCCAGCCCCCCCAATTGAAACCAATGATGGCCAATACAACTGCGCCGCCAGCGGCCCCCCCCAATATCAGTTTGATCTTTTCTGAATTCATCCGAATATCTCCAATAATAACGCGTGAATCGTCTGCCTCGGAATGGACGCAATCGTCCTGTCCGGCATCCGAAAGAGTCAAAGCCACGAAATTGAGTGTAAATGGATACTTTTGGGGTATCCCAAGCGGCGACCAGCCTACTCTTTTAACGTCGCCGCTGCTAACGAAATGTTTTTCCTTAAGCTAGGTGGTTACTTGCATCCGTTATGTTTCCGCCACACGGTTAAATCGTGTCCTTTAGATCACCGCCGGGCCGTCCTGATCGCGTGACTAAAGTTCTTCCTGAACAGCTTGGGCGATACCGCCCGCGTGATCCGTTGCGCGTCCTCATAAAAGCGGAACCGTTTTCTTATCTTGGCGCTGGGTTGCAGAACGTAGAGCAACCGCACCTGCTTGCCGCTGCGACCAAAGCGCTGGTAGATCGCATCGCGCGGACCAACACGGTCGATGTAACCCTTGGGCGTGTCGACCACGGCGCGTGGGCGTAGGGTCTTCCGAACGCCCTTCGGTCCCCGCCGCGCCTTGGTATAGCGTGACGGTATGGCCATGCGCCCCGACCTTGCCCGCTTGGTTCCGCCGGTCGCGTGTAGCTGTAGGTTGCCACGGCCAAATTGATCCCGCGCTGATGCCCGTAGGTTAGTCGGTTTCGCCCACCGCACCGAGTCCTTAGTAAACATCGCGGCCTTGAAGAAACTTTTGTTGCGCACATCGAAGGCGCGTGGGTAGGTGCGGGCGACGGTATATTTCCCGACCGCCTTCATCGTCTGGTTCAAGGTCTTCGCGAAGGCGAAGGGCAACTGCTTCCGGCCTAACTGATCCAGCGACCGGGATAGCTGCTTGTAATTGCTGCTGACGTTGACCGCTAACATACCCGCCTAGCCAGTGCTGTCATGGTGGTGACAATTCATAAATGTAATGGAGGGATTGGGGGCTGGTACGTAGCGTGCACTCCTCCCAATCATAGTAAAATTATACCTGATTTCGCGGGTTTGCGTGCGTACGATATGATCGAATACCAATGAAGACGTTATTTGTTGACAAGGATTAGGCAGATGAAAATGCATTTCGCTGATATTTGGGAAACCGTCGCCGATGCCTTTCCCGATAAGGAGGCCGTAGTCCACGGTGAGATCAGGCGCACCTGGAGTGACTACGAGAACCGAGCCTCGTGCCTGGCGGCGTGCTATCGCGATCATGGGTTGGTGCCCGGTGCCAAGATCGCGGTGCTGGCACATAATTCGCCCGAGCACTTGGAGGCGCATTTTGCCGCCTATAAGATCCGCGCCATCCCAATCAATGTGAACTACCGCTATTTCGAGGACGAACTGGTCTACCTGTTTAGCAATGCGGATGTTGAGGCGATAGTTTTCCAAGCCCGTTTCGCCGAGCGCCTGGCAGCAGTCCGCAACCGCCTGCCCAAGCTCAAATTGTTCATCGAGATCACCGATAGCTCAAACTTGCATCTGAACGGCGCGCTGGATTACGAAGCCATAATCATCACGACCGCACCGGCACCTCGGATCGAGCGCTCTGAGGACGATCACTACATGCTCTATACTGGTGGTACCACCGGCATGCCCAAGGGGGTTATCTATCGCCAGGGTGATTTTGCCGCCGCGCTGATGCTAACCTTCGAATGGCGTGGACTAAAGCCGCCGGAGAACGACCAACAATTGGTTGCCACGATTGAGGGTTTGCATGCCACTGGCGGTGCCGTACGCAGCATCCCGGGCTGCCCGCTGATGCACGGCACCGGTATGTGGATCTCTGGCATCGCCAGCCACAATATGGGCGGATGCGTCATCACTTTCGACAACCAGCATTTCAAAGCTGGCGAGCTGTGGACCCTAGCAGCGACGGAAAAGGCCACTGACCTAGTTATCGTCGGCGATGCCTTCGGCAAGCCAATGCTGCAGGCGCTAGAAGACGCAGAAGCGGCGGGCAAAACCTACGATCTGGATGCCCTGGCGATGTTGATTTCATCCGGAGTGATGTTCTCACGCGAGGTCAAGCGGGGGTTGCTTGAATACGTCGACTGCAACATCATCGATGCCGCCGGCTCGTCCGAGGGCGGCTTCGGCAGCTCGGTGACGAACCGCGAAACTCCGGAGAGCGAAACAGCTCGCTTCGAGCCCAACGAGAACACCAAGGTATTCACAGAGGATAATCGCGAGGTGGTACCAGGCTCAGGCGAGATCGGCATGATTGCCAATGGCGGAGTCTGCCCGCTTGGCTATTACAAGGACCCGGAGAAGAGCGCCCTGACCTTCCGTGAGATTGACGGCCACCGCTATAGTTTTCCCGGCGACTTCGCCACGATCGCCGAGGACGGGGCCCTGTTGCTGCTCGGGCGTGGCTCCAACTGTATCAACTCCGGCGGTGAAAAGGTGTTTCCCGAGGAAGTCGAGGAGGTGGTGAAGTCCCATCCTGCGGTCTATGACTGCCTGGTAGTCGGGGTGCCAGACACGCGTTTCGGCGAGCGGGTGACGGCGGTGACCTCGTTCCGGACCGGCCAAACGCCAACTTCAGAAGAGCTGATCACCTGGCTGCACGGCAGGATAGCCGGCTACAAACTGCCCAAGGAGATCGTTGCCGTCGCGGAGGTGAAGCGTGCCGACAATGGAAAGGCTAACTATCAATGGGCCAAGCAAACAGCCACTGTCGAGGCTCATCGAATGGTCTGAACAAAGCGGATCATTTTGGATACCGTGGAGTGCATGAACGGCAGGGGATCGCTGCCGCAAGGCGCCTGCTGGAAATTTGTTGAAACCCGGTCGGACACCTGTCACTAAAACCATGGCAGGGAATGACCGTGGGCGGAGTGATATGGTACGTGGCGTGCACTCCGCCCAACCATAGAAAATCATATCCGATTTCAGAGGTTTGTGCGCGTACCATATGACAGAAATTTTGCAATTCAGGCATAAATGCCCGAAATTCAAACTTTTGGCGGGCCGCCATGGAGAGGATCAACGCTATGCACTATGATTATATCATCATTGGGGCTGGATCGGCCGGCTGCGTGCTGGCAAACCGGCTCAGTGCCAATCTGGACAACAAGGTACTGCTGCTTGAAGCCGGAGGCAAGGACCGCAACCTTTGGATCCATGTGCCAGTGGGTTTCCAGAAGCTTCTAAATCACCCTACGTTAAACTGGAATTTCCAGACCGAGCCAGAGGACAACGTCAAAGGACGCCGCATTCCGATTCCACGTGGCAAGGCCTTGGGCGGCTCTAGTTCGATCAACGGCATGTTGTATGTGCGCGGCCAGCCGCTTGACTACGACGTCTGGGCGCAACTAGGTAACCAGGGATGGTCATACGAGGACGTGCTGCCGTATTTCCGCAAAGCCGAAAACTTCGAGCGGGGCGATAGTGACATACGCGGTGGCGAGGGGCCGCTCAACGTGGCCGATATGTACGAGCGGCACGAGATGATCGACGCATTCATCGAAGCCGGCGTGGAGTGTGGGTACGAGCGTAACGCCGACTACAACGGTCGCAAGCAGGACGGCTTCGGTTACTACCAGATCACCCAGAAGAACGGCCGGCGACATAGTACCGCGGCCGCTTATCTGGATCCGGTGCGTCGGCGCCCGAACCTCAACGTCATTACCAACGCCCGTGTGAAGAAGCTGCTGATAGAGGGAAAACATGCCGTCGGTGTCAGTTATGACGTGGGTGGCAAGACCGAGGAAGCCAAAGCTGCCGCTTCCGTAATTGTTAGCGCTGGTGCGGTGCAGTCACCGCAGCTGCTGGAGCTATCCGGTATCGGCTCTCCAACACTGTTGCAAGAACACAGCATCGAACCGCTACATAAGTTGCCTGGTGTCGGCGAGAACTATCGGGATCACTTCGCCACGCGCCTGAATTGGCGGGTTAACCAGCGCATCACCCTCAACGAGGACACTAAGGGTCTGCGCTTCGCCCGCGAGGTCATTAAATACGCTTTTACCCGGCGCGGGATCCTGACCTACGCGGCGGGCATCGGCCACGGTTTCGTGCGCTCTCGGCCCGAGCTAGAAACACCCGACTGCCAGTTCTTCTTCGTGCACGGCAGTTTTGGCGATGCCAGCACCCGAGTGCTCGACGATGAGCCGGGGATGACCATCGGGGTCTACCAGTGCCGGCCGGAAAGCCAGGGGTCGATCCACATCGGCTCGCCCGATCCGTTCGCGCCGCCGAAGATCCGGCCAAACTTCCTCAGCCAGCAGATTGACTATGAAACACTTATCGGCGGGATGCGCATCGCCCGCCAGGTTGGCGAAGCCGACGCCCTGGCTAAATACCGGGCTTATGAGATGAACCCTGGGCCAGAGCGGCAGAGTGATGAGGAACTGCTTGACTATGCCCGCAGCACCGGAGCCACCACCTACCACGTCATGGGTACTTGCAAGATGGGAACGGTGGATGATCCGATGGCAGTGGTCAACCCCAGCTTGAAGGTGCATGGCATG
>MPLZ02158421.1_pt1 | contig 15682 bp, 12 predicted proteins | sample 1617311 | NCBI WGS metagenome assembly MPLZ02 (sample SAMN05944806, study PRJNA350692) | marine metagenome | biome: marine; feature: ODZ; material: water; isolation source: 160 m water sample filtered on 0.2 um supor filter | place: Pacific Ocean | collected 2012-04-08 | depth 160m m | reverse complement strand
CTGCCTACGAAGATCCGGACGGTATTCCCCGCGCGGCCGACGGTCGCAACCCGGTCTCGAAATGGATCATCGGCAACGAGCCCGACATCTGCAACCCCGCCCATCCCGGCTACTCGTGGAACTCCGACCCCGCCACTTACCTGAGCCTCTTGCGCAACGCCTGGCTCGCGATCAAGAACGCCAGTCCCGACCTTGACATCATCATGGCCAGCCTCGGTATCGTCGACGATCTCTGCAACGTCGACGGCGACCTGCGGACCTTCTGGCACAGCTTCCTCGAAGCGATGGACCAGGACCCGGCCGCCGCTGATAACCAGTTCTACTTCAACCATATAGGGCTCAACCTTCACAAGGAGCCCGAGCGGATCGGTGAGTTCATCAAGGCCTACCGCGAGGAACTTGACGCCGCCGGCAGGGAGGACAAAGAACTCTGGCTCACCGAGATGGGCGTTCCGGTCAGCAACGACCCGATCGATCCTACTCAGAACTTCGGCCTGTTTGCCAGTCCCATCGAGCGCGTCCACTTCCTGGTTCAGGGCTACGCCAATGCGCTGGCCGCCGGCGCCGACCGCATCGCCATATACAACATGCGCAGCTTCCTGCGCGACGACATCTCCTACCCGGTCCTGCGCCTCTGCATGAAGTATCTGAAGAACACCTATGCCCGGCAGGCCACCAAGACCCCGGATCTCTACGGGCCCTCCATGCAGACCTCGCGCCGGATGGTGCGCATCGACATTTCCGGTCCCGATTTCATCACTACCATCATCTACAACCTGAACCCGGCGCCGCAGTTCCTCCCGGCCGATTTCCAGACCGTTAGCGAAAACACGGTTCCCGGCATCTACAAAGTCGGGATGGAAGGTGACGAGCAGCAGCTCCAGCCCGGTTTCCAGAACTTCGGCTTCGCCGGCGCGTCCGCGCACTTGGAGGCCTGGGGCAAGAAGATCTACTTCATCGGCGGCGGCACCACGATGTACCGCTATCCCGACGGGTACCGCCTGGTCACCCCGACCATCGTCTAGGCCGGCGGCCAGCTGGCAACCGGCCCGCTGGAGATTGACGCTGATGGCCGAGCCTGCCGATCGGCTGCCCGGTCCGTTGTATTCGTGCTGAACGCCGTCGGCCCGCACGCTATTATTCGCGGCCGCCGCTGCCGCTCGCCGGCATAACCTGTACGGCGGCCGAAAATCGGGCCTGCCGGGCGACATATCGGGCGGCCTCTCTCCGGGCGTATCTACCCATGAAGACTGATCGCGACCGTCGCGTCGTACGGGCTGAAAACGAGCAACTGCTGCTCGGCGGCCTCGACCTCGTCGGCCGGGTCCTCGGCAAGGATCCGAAGGAAGAGCGGCGCCTTCTCGAACTCGACCCCGGGTTCGATCCCCGCGACACTTTTCTTGTTGTCCTCGACGGCACGGTAATCAGCCACCTGCGTCTCGTCCGGCGCGAAATGCGGATCGGTCGTTCGCTGCTGCGCCTCGCGGTGGTGGCCGACGTCGTCACCGATCCGGCCCACCAGGGTCGCGGGAACACGCGGACCGTCATCGACCTCGCGCTTGAGGCCGCCCGCGCCGCCCGCTATCACTGCGCCGTCCTCTTCACCGAGCTACCCGATTTATTTTCCGAACAGGGCTGGAGTTCCTGGGCCCAGCCCGGCTGCGCCATCATCCCGAAAGCGCTAGTAATTCCCGCCGCGGAGCAGCAGGTCCGCGATTTCCGGTCCGACGATCTCGGCGCCGTAATGGCCCTGCACGGACACCACGGTTCGGCGTTCGCCGGCCCCCTCGCGCGCACGATCGGTTGGTGGAAGGCCGATCTCCAACGAGAGACTCCGCCCGGCGAGGTCCTAGTCCTCGAAGTCGACGGCCGGATTGCCGGCTACGCCCGGGCCCGCGCTCGCCGGCGGCGCCCGGAAGAGTTCGCCATCCTCGACCTCGCGGCCCTTAATGACAATGGCCAGCGGTTATTACTCCGGGAACTCGTCCGCCGAGCCCACCAGCGCGGCTTCACCAGCGTGACCCTGCAGGGACCGATCGCCGGTCGCCTGGCGGCGGTCGCCCCGGAATTGGGACGGGTGGCCGAACTCCGTCGGGACAAGCACACGATGTTCAAGCTGGTCAATCTCCGACGGCTCGTCGGCGCCCTCATTCCCGAATTCGAGGCCATCTGCGGGCGCGACGGATTGTGCGAAGACGGACAGATAGACCTGCTGGTCGGGCATCTCGCCGCCGAGCTCAGCTCCAGCGCCGGCAAGTTCGAGGTCAGCGTGCCCCGATCGAACAAACCAAGCTTTCTACAGTTATCCGAAGGCGACTTCTGGCGAATGCTCTTTGATGGGCGGATGCCGCCGACGGCACCCGAGCCCGCGATGCTGCGGACGTTGTTTCCGGAGCGCGAGTTCGCGTTCTGGCCAGCGGACGAACCCTAGGCGTCGGTGATGTTCAGGTACTCCCCGAGCACCCAGCCGCCTTCGTTCAGTTGGTACCAGGTATCGCCATCCACCAGCCTGGTGACGCCGGTCAGATCGACCTCCTGACCGTCCTCCAGCCCACCGGTTCGTTCGCTTTCGATATCCGGTTCCTCGCGAACGTTAAGGCCGCCCTCGGCGACAACGATTCCCTTTAGCGGCGTAGCCGTAGCCGTAGCCGCCGGAGTCGGTCGCGGGGTGAACTCGCCCGAGGGCGACGGAATGGTAATCGTCTGGCCGACCTGGATCGAATCCGGGTCGTCGATCTCATTGAACTCCGCCAACTCGTCAGTGGTCAGCCCGTTGGACTCCGCAATCTCCGAAAGCGAGTCCCCGTCCTGGATTTCGTAGTTGCGCGGTGCAGGGGTAGCCGTCGCTGTGGCAGTGGCGGTGGGCGCCGGGGTCGGTGGCGGCAGCGGCGTCGCGGTAGCCTTGGGGATCGTCGGCGGCAGAGTCGCCGGGGTGACGGCACCGGTTGGTCCGGTTGCGATCACCTCGGGCGTTGGCACATCGAGCACACGACTGCTGCCGGCCTCCGGATCTTCGGCGTCGGATCCCCCGAACACATTGACCAGTAGCACCACGATCAGCCCGACCACAATGACTGGAAGTGCCAGGAAGGTAAGGAATAATCGATATCTGCGAATTTCGCCCATCAAGCGCCCCGGAATAAGTCAGCCGTAACACGTCTGACCCTGCCTACAGCCCGGCCTGCTAGAAGCCTGGACTCTCCGCCTCCCTCAGGCGGGGTCGTCCACGGACTATGTTAGACGATCAACGCCCTTTTGGGGCCGTTTTCATGAAGAACCGCTAGCCGAATCGCTCTTCCGCGAACGGTTCGCCCCGCATGTGATAGCCGTTGCGCTCCCAGAATCCCGGCGAATCAGCTGCCGAAAACTCGATCCCGTTCACCCATTTCGCGCTCTTCCAGGCGTACAGGTGCGGCACGATCAGCCGCACCGGTCCTCCGTGCTCGGCGCTGAGCGGAGTCCCGTTGCGTTCAAACGCCAGCAGATTCTCCGCCCGCAGAAAGTCATCGAGCAGCAGATTTGTCGTGTAGCCGCCCTCGCAGTGCACCATCACCGCCCGGGCTTCCGGCCGCGGCTCCACCAGCTCCATCAGCGCCGCCACCGGTACCCCCTCCCAGTCGTTGTCCATGATGCTGAAGCGCGTCACACAGTGAAAATCGGCATGCACCGTCGCTGCTGCGATCGCCCGAACCCCCTTGAGATCAAACTCCAGTTCCCGCTCCACCCGGCCGGTCACTGAGATCTGCCAATCGGCAGCGTCTTTCGACGGCGTCGCACCGTGAGTCAGCACCGGCCAGTCCTCCACGATGTGCTGCCCTGGCGGCAGTCGGTCCGCGAACCGCTCCGCGAGTTCCAGCTGCCGTTCACGTCTTGAAGATGACGAACCGAACATAGCTGCTCCCTGCTAGATCGGGCTTTGGGACGCTTCGCCAGAACCGCAGCCCACCATATCGATTGCGACAATCATCCACCCTTCGCCGGTCCGGCCGAAAACCATAAAACGCGCGTCCGGTTTACGGCACCCGGAACGCAACCTCCTCGGACTCGGCCCGGTTGCCCGCCTCGTCAATCGTCACCGCCCGCAGTACGTGGTTGCCCGGAACCGACGCCCACACCACCTGATACGGTGCCGCCACCGCCGTGCCGACGAGATTGCCGTCGATAAAATACGCCACCGACTTGACCCCCAGGTTGTCGGCCGCCTCCACATTCAGCGCCACCTGGCCCCTCGGCAGCGTCGCCCCCGCCTCGATACCGACCAGCGCGACCGTCGGCGCGGTGTTGTCGACCACGAATTGCCGGAACGCCAGTTCCTCCCGGCCGCCCTCCCGCAGCACCGTCAACCGCAGCGTGTACACGCCGTCGCCCACCTGAATGGTGTCCACCGCGCCCAGCTGCACCCGATCGCGCGCATCGCCGTGCGTGCCGGCGATGCGTCCCCACTGGGTCGGGCTTACGCCCTGGCCGATCTCCAGCACGAAGCTGACAAAGCCCTCCCCGTGCGCGCTGCCAATGATCTCCAGGATGCTTCTGACCTGCTGATGCTGGGCCGGCACCGCGATTGCCACATTGCCTAACGGCGTCGGCGAATCCAACGCCGTCGCGAATTCCTCCGGAGGCAGGTAGAAAGGCGAATCCTCGTCCTGTTCCGCCTGCCAGTCGGCCGCCTCCGGCGGCAGCACCGGGTACACCTCCACCACAACCTCTTCCGGCGGCGTCGCCGGCCCGGCCCGTTTGCCGCTCGGCTCGTGGATGCGAATCGGTTGGTGGTAATAGTCGCGACGCTCCGGCACCGTACCCGGGATGAAGAACTCGGCAATCGTCTTCGGTGTGTATTCCCCCGGCACCAGGCCCGAAACCGGGTCGATCTCCGCGCTGATCAGACCGCCCGGGCGCGCGAACCGGGCCTCCGGCAGCCCGCGGTGCGCGATTTCCATGACTTCGTTCCAGATCGGCCCCGCACCTTTGGCGCCACTGACCTCGTCCATCTCCGTTCGATCCGCGTTCCCGACCCACACCGCCACCACCCGTTGCGGTGTGTAGCCGACCGTCAGGGAATCGCGAAAGTCGTTGGTCGTGCCGGTCTTCACTGCCGCCGGTCGGTCTTCGAGCATCAGGGTTTCGCTGCGTCCGAAGCCGAGTTCTCGGGCCACCGGGTCCGCCAGGATATCGGTGATCTGGAACGCCAGTTCCGCGCTCAGCGCCCGGGTACCCACCGGCGCCCCGGTTTCTTCCACGACCTCACCCTGCGAATCCACTATCTGCACGATTGGGTTTGGCTCGATCCGCACCCCCCCGTTGGCGAAGACCCCAAACGCCGTCGCCATATCCAGCAGCCGCACCTCCCCTGAGCCCAGCGCCAACGCCGGCCCGAACCGCTCGGTGCCGCCTTCCAGCCTGATTCCCAGCCGTTCCGCCGAGTCCAGCGTTTCGGCGATACCGGCGAATAGCTGTGCCTTCACCGCCGGGATATTCAATGAACTCCCCAGCGCCTCCCGCAGCCGCACCGGCCCGTGAAACTTTCGGTCGTAGTTCTCCGGCTCGTAATCCTCCTGGCCGGGGATTGGGATGACGGTCTCGAGGTCCATCAGGATCGTCGCCGGGGTGTATCCCGAAGCCAGGGCCGTCACGTAGGTGATCGGCTTGAACGAAGAACCCGGCTGGCGCGGGGCGATCGCCATATTCACCTGTCCGTCGATCGCTTCGTCCCGGAAATCAACGCTCCCCACCATCGCCAGAATCTGGCCGGTCGACGGGTCTAGCACCACCACCGCTGCGTTGCGGGCGTCCAGATCGGTCAGCGTTGCTATGTGATCTCCGGCGACCCGCTCCGCCTCCGCCTGCAGTTCCAGGTCAATTGTGGTGGTGATCCGCCACCCCTTCCGCGTCCAGCCCGCCCCGTAGCGCTCGTTGAGATAGTCGACCACGTAGTTGAAGAAGTGCGGCGCCGGCCCGATCTCCGTCTGCGGCAGGCGGTACACGAGGTCCTCCGCCTTCGCCGCGTCTGCCTGCTCCGCGGTGACGAACAGGTTCTTCACCATCAGATCCAGGACATTGTGCTGGACCCGGGTCGCCGTGGCCTGGTCCACGATCGGATTCTGGGTCGAAGGCGCCCGCGGGATTCCCACCAGCATCGCCACTTCCGCCAGCGCCAACTCTTCCAGGTCCCGATCGAAATACGTCCGCGCCGCCGCCGTGATCCCATAGGCCAGGTTGCCGTAGTTGTTCTGATTCAGGTACAGCGCCAGGATCTCGTCCTTCGACAGGCTCTGGGTCAGCTGGTAGGCCAGCACGACCTCCTTGAGCTTCCGTTCCACGCTCTGCTCCGGGCTCAGCAGCGTGTTCTTCACCACCTGCTGCGTGATTGTGCTGAAACCGGAAACGATCGCCTGGCCTTGCAGGTTCAGCCACACCGCCCGCACGATCGCCCAGAAATCAACCCCTGGATTCTCGTAGAAACTGGAATCCTCCGAAGCTATCACCGCGTCCTTGACCAGTTGCGGAATGTCCTCGGCGGCCACCAGCGTGCGGCGCCCTTCCGAGGCGATTTCTCCAAGCCGGGCACCGTCGGCCGAGTAGACGGAAGAGTTCTCAAAGAGCGATTCCTCGAACGTCGCCACTGCCCGCACGTCGGGCAGGTCGTCGAACAGGATGCTCGTCGCCGCCAGCGCGGCCGAGCCACCCAGAAAAGTCGCGAAAGCCAGCGCCGCGATGGCCGCCGTCAACCCGGCCACCGGGATCGCCGCCAGCGCCAGCAATAGCCCCAGGCGCCCGCGGCGCCGTCGGCGTTTCCTTTTAAGCGATCTCCGCATGTCCGCCTATTCTTGCAGCATCGGGCCCGGTTTCCCGTCCCGTACTCGATCTCCGATCTTCAAAGGCTGGCCAGCCCTTGCCCACGAACCCGCAAACAGTTGAACGCACCGAGCGGCCTTTGGTTGCGACCTGGCGCGCCGCCCCGGTGGCGATTCTTATCGCACTCGTCGCGACCGCGGTCGCCATCGCACTCAGCATCGGCGGCTATCAGATAGACCCCACCTTCGGCTTCGCCGGCTCCCGGAGCACTGGCGGCGGCCCGGCCGGTTCCGCCGGAACCACCGCCCGGGTCGGCCAGCCGGCCCCGCTGGTGGCCCTGACCGATCTGGCTGGTGCCGAATTCGACCTCGGCAGCGAACTCGGCCGCAGTCCGATCTGGATCACCTTCTGGGCCACCTGGTGCGGCCCCTGCCGCGCCGAAGCCGCCGACCTCGAGGCCATGTCCCGGCAACTGGCGGATACCGACGTTATCCACCTCGCCATCTCGCTCGGTGAGGCCGGCGACGTCGTCCGCGACTACATCGACTCCGGCGGCTACACTTGGCACACCCTGCTCGATTCCGAGCGTCGCGCTGGCGCCGCCTACGCCGCCCGCGTTTTTCCAACCCACGTCTTCATCGACCGCGACGGCCTCGTCGCCGCGATCCGCCCCGGCATCCTGAATCGAATCCAGATGGAGGCCCTCGTGGACCAGCATCTGGATCCGGAAGCGCGCTAGCCCCGCAAAGTGGAACAGACCGTCCTGCCGATCTTCATCAAGTTCCGTGATTTCCTGGTCTCGATCGCCCCCTGGTTGCTCCTGGGCCTAGTGGTCGCCGGGGGAATCCGGGAGTATCTCGCTCGATCGCTGACGACGCGAGCCGATCGCCGGATTACGAATGGCGGAATCGTCCTTGCCGGGCTGGGCATCGCCGCCCCGTCCGGCTTCACCATCTTCATGCTGGACTACCGACTCGCCGTTTTCTGGTTCGTTCTAGCCGCCGGGCTGATCTACGCCGGCGCCCGGCTGCTGGCGCCGGCTGCGGAGCCGCTCGGCGGTCTGCAAGAGGCCGGCTGGCTCCCCGCTGACGAAGACCCGGCGGCAGTTGCCGTGGGCACGACCTTGCGACGGCAACTCGCCGGCATCTGGAGCGCCGTCGGAGAGCGTTTTGACCTGATCACCTTCTGGTTCATGGGCGCCTGTCTCGCCGCCGCCGTACTGGCCTTCTACATGCCCTATGAAGGCGGCCACGGCTTTTTCGGCCGCACTCCCTGGCTGGGGATCCTTCTTGCCGGGGGCATCGGGCGGGTGTTACCGGTGGGTAAGGGAACCGAGATGCCGCTGGCACTCCTGCTGCTGCTCAAGGGGGCGCACCAGGGCGCCGTCGCCGCGCTGCTCCTCACCACGATGCCCATCCCGTTCCTGCGCGCCGACCTGCTCTCCGTTGGCCGCCGCCGCTGGTTCCTGGCGGCGCAATTCACGCTGGCGGCAGCCGTCGGTGGTCTGGTCGGCCCCGCGCTGCTATAACTGCGGTCCGCTAGCGAGGCGAATTCACAGGACGGATGGGCAGATTACATGTCGCAGATGACCGGTGGTCAGGCAGTTGTCGCCGCCCTAGAGAGCGGCGGGATTGACACGGTCTTCGGGATACCCGGGGTCCACAGCGTTGAGATCCACGATGCGCTGCTCGGCTCCGAAATCCAGCACGTCCTCTGCCGCCACGAACAGGGCGCCGGGTTCATGGCCGACGGCTACGCCCGAGCGTCCGGCGGCATCGGTTGCGTTATCACCATCTCCGGCCCCGGGGTCACCAACGTAGCCACCGCCCTCGCCGAGGCCCAGGGCGACTCCTCCCGCGTCCTGCACATCTGTTCCTCGCTCGACAGGGCCTTCGCGGGACGCGAGGTCGGGGCCCTGCACGAACTGGTCGATCAGTCCGGGGTCCTCAAGTCCGTTGTCAAGTGGCACCGATCCGTCCGGCGCGTCTCCGAAATCCCCGATATTATCGCCGAGGCCCTTCACTACATGCATTCCGGTCGGCCGGGTCCGGCCTCGGTCGAAATCCCGCTCGATATCCTCGCCGAGCGCGACGACGTAACCCCGCTTTCGGTCAGCGAACCCGGACCGCTGGCGCCCGATGCCGGTGCCGTCGCCCAAGCCGCCGGGGCCCTCAGCGCCGCCCAATCGCCGGTCATCCTGGCCGGCGGCGGTGTCGTCTCCGGTGAAGCTTCGGCCGAACTCATTCGGCTGGCCGAAAGGCTCGGCGCGCCGGTCCTCACCACCGTCTCCGGCAAAGGTGCTATTCCCGAGGACCATCCGCTGTCCGTCGGCTGCCGCTGGCGCGGCGACGATCGCTTCGACACCTTCCTTTCCACCGCCGACCTGGCTCTGGTGGTCGGATCGCGGCTCAGCGCCCGCCACACCGATAACTGGACCCTGCCGATGCCCCGGACCATCATCCAGGTCGACATCCATTCCGGCGCGCTCGGCCGCCACTACCCGACTGTGCGCGGCATCCACGCCCACGCTAGGCCAACCCTGGAAACCCTGGCGGAACTGGTCGAAGATCGCCCTAGCACGCCATCCGCGGACACGCTGCGCCGCATCGCCGACGCCAGGAACTCCGCCCTAGAGTCCGCCGATCCGCAACACCTGGGCATTCTCAAGGCCATCCGCCAGGTCTTGCCCGCCGACGGCCTGCTCTTCAACGACATGACCACCATCTGCTACTCCGGCCCCGCGTTCTTCCCGGTATCCCACCCGCGCACCTACTTCTTCCCCAACTACCTGGGGACGCTCGGGTTTTCCTTCCCGGCGGCGCTGGGAGCGAAGCTGGCGCGACCCGAAGCCACCGTCATCGCCCTTATTGGTGACGGCGGCTTCATGTTCACCGCCACCGAGCTTTCCACCGCCGTGCAGCTGGGCGTGTCGTTGCCGATCGTCGTCTTCAACGATCAGGCCTACTCCCAGCTCGAGCGCTTCTTCCGCCTCTCGCACGGGCGCTCCGACCCCTTCGAGCTGGTCGGTCCCGACCTTCGGGCCAACGCCCGTTCCTTCGGGGCCGCCGCGTCGCGGGTCTCGTCGCCGCGCGCGCTGCGCACATCGCTTGCGAAGGCGATTGAGCATCCCGGCCCAACCGTCATCGAATATGCGCTTTCCTAGGTGGCGACTGTCAATCCCGCAGCCACCGTGAAACCCGCACCCCCGATGTGTGTCAGACTTGCCCCCCACCACTGTTCCCGGCCGGTCCGGGCGTCCCGCTAGAGAGGTCCGTCGGTTGAATTCCCCGGGCAGCGAACTCCCCTACGTCACCATCATCTCCGGCGGAGTCGGCACCCGCCTGTGGCCTCGCTCGCGGCGTAGCTCACCGAAGCAGCTGATCGGGCTTGCCGCCGGGCGCAGTCTCATCCAGACCACCCTGGAGCGGATGCTGCCGCTCACCTCACCCGATCGGGTCTTCGTGGTCACCATCGGTGACCAGCAGGACGCCATCCGCGCGCAGCTACCCGAGATTCCGCCTGAGAACGTCATCGCCGAACCCGAAGGCCGCAACACCGCCATGGCCATCGGCCTGGCGGTCCTCCACGTTGCCGCCGCCGACTCCAACGCAATGATGATCAGCGTCGGCTCCGATCATTTCATCGGTGACAACGAGGCTTACCGCAACACCCTCCGGGCCGCCGCCGCCGCCGCCGACGATGGCGCGCACCTGCTCACCGTTGGGATCGCCCCCGCCTCCCCCGACACCGGCTACGGTTACATCCATCGCGGCGAAGTCGTCGCCACCCACGCCGGCGTCGACATCTACCGGGTACTCGCATTCAAGGAAAAGCCGGCCCTCGATGTGACGCGCCGCTACTTCGAATCCGGTGAGTACCTCTGGAACGGCAACTACTTCATTTGGCGTGTTTCCGCCGCCCTGGCCGCCTACGCCGAATTCGCCCCCGACATCCGCGCCGAGATGGACAGCGTCACCGCCGCCATCGGCACCGACGGCTACGAGCCGGCGCTGGCCGCCGCCTACGGCCGCGTCCGCCGCGCGCCGATCGACACTGCGATCATCGAAAAAGCTGGCAATGTCCTCACCGTGCCCGGGCATTTCCCCTGGGTCGACATTGGCACCTGGGCCGGCGCCTACGAAATTGCCGAAGAACAGGAAGGCAACTTCCGCACCGGGTCGCTCGCCGGCAAGGTCCTCTTTGTCGACAGCTCCGGCTGCCTGGTGGATTCGCACGATCGCGCCGTGGCCGTGGTCGGCCTGGAGGACATCGTCATCGTCGACACCGAAGACGCCCTCCTGGTCTGCTCACGCGACAAAGCCCAACTGGTCGGCGAAGTTGTCGGCCGGCTGCCCGGCGAGGACCTGGAGCAACTCCTATAACCATCGCGGCCGACTGCAATTACCGGCGAGCCGGGGCCCGTCCTTGACCGATTCTGCCCACAACTCCGAAGAGGCCGAGGATTCCGGAACCCGGGCTCCGCTAGAGCTCAGCGGATCGCGCATCTGGCTGGTCGCCCTCAGCCTCGCCGCCGCCATCTTCACCTTCTCAGTCGTCATCGTCGTCTTCGAACACGAACTGCGTGCGGCCAATTTCGGGATCCTGCTCGCCAGCACCATCGCCGGCACCTTGGCTCTCTGGGTCGGCCTGATCCGCCAATTCCAGATGGGCCGGCGGTTGGCCCTGCAGTCGCTGCTGGTCCTGATGATTGTCGTCGCTGCCATGTTCTCCTTCATCTTCACCGACATCGTCCAGGAGCAGAGCGGGCGCTCCTACCTGGCTGTCCTGATAATCAGCTTCATCGGTGCCGCCACCGTCATCCTGCCCGCTCCCGCCGCCCTGACGACCATCAGTTTCGCCGGCGCCCTCGACCAACCCATCCTGGTCGGTCTCATCGCGGCGCTTGGCCAGGTCGCGGGTGAGACGGTTTCCTACTACATCGGCTCCACCGGCAAGCAACTCATCCACCGCGGCTCCGCCTACGCGCGCACCCGGCGCGTACTCGAAGAGCGTAGCAAACTGGCCGGAGCGGCCATCTTCGTCTTCGCCGCTGTGCCCAACCCGGCATTCGACGCCGTCGGCATCCTGGCCGGCGCGCTTCGCTACTCGTTCTGGCGCTTTCTGTTGCTTGCCTACCTCGGCAACGCCTTCAAGTACATCATCGTCTTTGCCGTGATCGGCGTCCGCATCCTTGATGCCATCCCGCGACTATGAGCCCTTCCGGCACCCGTCGGGCTAGTTCGATGCCGTCCACCCGTGTTCGGTTCTGGCGCTCCGAATCCCGCCCGGTTGAGATCGGCGGCGAAGAGGTTCGCATGCCGGTCTCGGCTGACACACCGGGACGCGGCCTCGCCGGGCAGATCGGCCCGCTGGTGGAGGCCATCGCCGGCTGCCGGGGGCCGGTAATCGACCTCTGCGGTTGGGAAGGCGGGCTGGCCCGGGCGATCCACGCCGCCCGCCCCGACCTGGGTGGCGTCTGCGCCAATTTCACCCTGCCGGCCATCCGTACCGCCATCGAGAATCTCGGCGACACCGACTGGACCGTGGTTCCCGGTTTCGGCGCGCCGCCCGATCACGCCGGCGCCTATCAGACCGCCGTCTTGCGGGCCCCGTACTGGCTCGGCAACCGCGCCGTCGTCGCCCTGATCCAGAACGCTGCTTCCGCGCTGCGCCCTGGCGGCCAACTCTGGCTTGCCGGCGAACGCAAACGCGGCGTCGAGACCTTTCGCCGCTTTGCCGGGGAGGTGTTCGGCCGGGCCGAAACCGTGCTCAAGAAGCGCCACGTGCGGGTCGTTCGCGCCACTCGCGGTGACGACGACCCCGCATCATCCGAGCCGCCGTCCCTCCGGGTCTCTCTGAGCGATCAGGAGTTCACCCTGGCCGGGCACCCGGCGGTCTTCTCCGACAGCCACATCGACCCGGCCACGCAACTCCTGGCGGAGACCCTGCCCGTGATCGAAGGGAATCAGCTCGACTTCGGCTGCGGGAGTGGGGTCGTGACGGTCGGCCTCGTCCGGCGTTCACCCTCCGCCCGCACTACCGCCGTCGACGCCAATCTCGCGGCCGTCGCCACCACCCGGCGCACTCTGCGGCTTAACGAGCTCGACGGCGTCGACGTCCGGGGCTCCTACTTCGGCGAGGAACTTCCCGATCGATCGTTCGATCTGGTGGCCTGCTACCCGCCATTCCACGTCGGCGGGGGAGTGAATCACGCGGTCGGCAAGCGGATGCTCGCCGCGGCCGCCCGCCTGCTCAAACCGGGCGGCTTGCTCCACGTCGTGCTGTCCAGCGCGCAGGCCTACGAAGGCGTTCTCCACGAGCACTTCCACGAGGTCGTGCCGCTGGTCGCCACCGATCGCCACCGCGTCCTGGTGGGTCGGCGCCCGCGCTAGGCTGGGTTCTCGCCCCCGATTTCAAACAGGACCTTCACCGCTTCCCCGGCCTTGCACATCCGGACTCCCTCGTTGGCCTCGGCCAGCGGAATTGTGTGGGTGGCGATCTTGCCCAGGTCCAGCCGCGGCATCAGCCGCAGGCAACTCTCCATATTGTCCACCAGCAGCCACGACGACTTGATCAGCCGCTCCTGGCTCACTATTTCCCAGGGCGAGATTTCCAGCGTCGTGCCCGGTTTCGGAACACCCATCAGGACCGCCGTACCGCCCGGCCGGATTCCCTTAATGCACGCCTCTGATGTCACCGCCAGCCCCACCGCCTCAAAGGCCACGTCGGCGCCGTCGCCGTTCGTCTCCGCGGCGATCACCGCCGGCAGGTCTTCGTTCATCGGATCGACCGCCCGGGTGACCCCGACCTTTGCCGCCAGCGCCCGCCGGATCGGCTGCGGTTCGGACAGGATGACCTTGTTCGCCCCGCGTGCCTGCGCCAGGTTCGCCAGCAGCAGGCCAATCGTGCCGCCCCCGGCGATAAATACGTTGTCCCCCGGCTGCAGTTCGGCCATCTCCACCGCCCGCAGCGCACAGCCCATCGGCTCGGTCATTGCCGCGATCTGCAGCGAAACCCCGTCCGGCACCGCGAACAGCGTCCGTTCGTGCACCACCATGTACTCCGCCCACGCACCGCCCTTGGTGATCTTCCGCTTGTTGCTGCACAGATTCGGATTCCCGCGCTGGCGGAAAGTGCAATCTCCGCAATATACCTGTGGCTGCACCGTCACCCGGTCGCCCACCTTCCACCGTTCCACCCTCGGCCCCACCGAATCGACGACTCCCGAAAGTTCGTGCCCGATGATCGCCGGCATCGGTGGCATCGTAACCGCGCCCTCCAGCTCCCAGCCGTCAAACAGGTGCAGGTCCGTCCCACAGATTCCCGCGTAGGCCACCCGCAGGCGCACCTCCCCCGCCTCTGCCACCGGGATCGCCGCCTCCTCCACGCGCAGGTCTTCCGTTCCGTGGAGCCGAACCGCTTGCATCATCTCGTTTGCCATGGTGTGCACCGCCGCTCCAGTATTGCTGCGCGTCTGCGACCGGCCGGGAGCCGGCGGAACGCATAATTTCACCGGGTGTTAGGGGGACAAATTGTCCCCGGGCGGACTACTATACTCGTCTACCCGGGCGGGCTCGCGACTGCCCTCCCGGAAGCCGCGAAGGACCCGAACCTCATGAATGACCAACGTACCAAAGCGCTAGATTCCGCGATCGCCCAGATCGAGAAGAAGTTTGGCAAAGGCTCGATTCTTCGCATGACCGGCGACGATCTGCCCGAGATCGGCGTGGTGTCCACCGGATCCATCGCCCTCGACTTGGCGCTTGGGGTAGGCGGCCTGCCGCGCGGTCGAGTAGTTGAGGTGTTTGGCCCCGAAGGATCCGGCAAGACCACCCTCGCGCAGCACATCATCGCCCAGGCCCAGAAGGCCGGCGGCTCGGCTTCGCTGATCGACGCCGAACACGCCTTTGACCCGTCCTATGCCGCGAAGTGTGGCGTCAACGTCGACGACCTCTTGATTTCCCAGCCCGGCATCGGCGAAGAGGCCCTCGAAATCGCCGAAGTTCTGGTGCGTAGCGACGCCATCGACGTCATCGTCATCGACTCCGTCGCGGCGCTCGTGCCGCGCGCCGAAATCGAAGGGGACATGGGCGACTCCCACGTCGGCCTGCAGGCCCGTTTGATGTCCCAGGCGCTGCGCAAGCTCACCGGCAGCATCAGCCGCTCCCGCTGCATCGTCGTGTTCGTTAACCAGCTGCGCGAAAAGATCGGCGTTATGTTCGGCAATCCGGAGACGACCCCTGGCGGCCGCGCGCTCAAGTTCTACTCGTCCGTGCGCCTTGACATCCGCCGGATCGGTCAGATCAAGCGCGGCACCGAGGTCACCGGCAACCGTACCCGGGTGCGGGTGGTCAAGAACAAAGTCGCCGCTCCCTTCCGCGTCTGCGAATTCGACCTCATGTACAACGAGGGCATCTCGCACGAGGGCGGCCTGCTCGACCTCGGGCTCGAGGCCGAGTTGCTGAGCCGCAGCGGCGCCCACCTGTCCTACGGAGACATCCGCCTGGGTATGGGGCGCGAAGCCGCCAAGCAGTTCCTCCGCGAGAACCCCGACATTTCCGGTAAGCTTGAGGACGAGATTCGGAATCCGCCCGAAGAAGAAGAGGCCGTTAACGGGGAGGCCAACAAGGACGCCGAGAAGGTAGCCGACAAGAAGTGATCGCCTCCGGGTCGGACGGCGCCGCCGCCCGGTGACATTCGCGCCAGGACGATTCCAAGTTGGCTGACGGTCCCGTACTGGCGGCCGTTGATGGCGGTCGCAACGACGCAAGGGTGCTCCATATCGCCGCCGGGGAGGCCCTGCGCGACGACTGCGAGCTCGTCGCCCTGCACGTCCTGGTGATCGGCTGGGAACGCGCTCTCGAAGACGCCGACGAGGAATCAATCCTGG
>MPLZ02250489.1_pt1 | contig 15797 bp, 15 predicted proteins | sample 1617311 | NCBI WGS metagenome assembly MPLZ02 (sample SAMN05944806, study PRJNA350692) | marine metagenome | biome: marine; feature: ODZ; material: water; isolation source: 160 m water sample filtered on 0.2 um supor filter | place: Pacific Ocean | collected 2012-04-08 | depth 160m m | reverse complement strand
GTTTACGAAATCGGCATCGATACATGCGGCACCTTTACCGCCCTCGTTTGCCGGGGCGCCGACGGCATTCGCCTGATGAAGGTGCCGAGCACGCCGGCCGATCCCAGCGAGGCCATACGGGCGGGCTTCGAGCGCATGGAAGCTGAATGGAATCTAAAAGCCAGCGAGCTGGTGCGTTTCGCGCACGGCACCACGGTGGCGACGAACGCCGTGCTGCAACGCCGTGGCGGGCGGACCGGGATACTGGCCACCGAGGGCTTCGGTGACGTGCTGGAGCTCGGCCGCCAGATGCGGCGCCAGATGTATGACTTGCGCCTCGAGCCCGAGACGCCGGTGTTCCTGGCACCGGGGGCGCGGCGGGCCGAGGTGCGGGAGCGGGTCTCGGCGGCGGGCGAGGTGCTGGTGCCGTTGGATGCGGATTCGCTGGCCCGGGCGGTGGACGGGTTGGTCGGCCAGCAGGTCGAAACCATTGCCGTCTGTTTTCTCTTTTCGTTTTTGCACCCCGAGCACGAACAGGCGGCGCGCGAGTACATCGAAGCGCACCATCCCGGCGTCATGGTGTCGCTCTCGTCCGACGTCGATCCCACCTTTCGCGAATACGAGCGCACCTGCGTCACCGCCTTCGATGCCTACTCGAAACCCGTGGTCGACCGCTACTTGGGCGCCATGGAGCGCGACCTGGCGGCGGCCGGCGTACCGGCGCCCTTGCAGATCATGCAATCGCGCGGCGGCCTGGCGGCGGCCCAAGTGGCGCGTCAGCGGCCCGTCAGGCTGTTTCTTTCGGGGCCGGCGGCCGGCGTCATCGGCGGCCGGGCGGCGGGGCGGGCGGCGGGGTTCGATGACCTCATCACCCTCGACGTGGGCGGCACCAGTTGCGACATTGCACTGGTCTCCGGCGGCCAGGCGCTGGTGCGGCCGGAAAGCGAGATCGCCGGCTTTTCCGTGCGCGTGCCCATGCTCGACATCAACACGCTGGGCGCCGGCGGCGGCTCCATCGCCTGGCTCGATGCCGCCGCAGGCCTGCGGGTCGGGCCGCGGTCGACCGGCGCCGATCCCGGACCGGCCTGCTACGGCCAGGGTGGAACCGATCCCACGCTGACGGATGCCTCGGTCGTGCTGGGCTACCTGAACCCCTCGAACTTCGCCGGCGGCAGCATGGCGCTGGATGCCGAGCGGGCGCGACAAGCCATCGCCGAAGTGATTGCCGGCCCGATGGGGATTGGCGTCGACGAAGCCGCGCTGGGCATCCACCGGGTGGCCAATGCCCAGATGACCGAGGGGATTCGCCTGGTTTCGGTCAACCGCGGGCTCGATCCGCGCGGCTTCGTACTGCTGGCGCTCGGTGGTGCCGGGGCGCTGCATGCCGTGCCGCTGGCCGCCGAACTGGGGATCGCAAGGGTGCTCGTGCCTCAGACCCCGGGCGTCTTGTCGGCCACCGGCCTGCTGGCGGCAGCGGTCGAGCACGAGGTCACGGCCGCCTTTCACCGGGAGCTCGAAGACCTCGACCTGGAAACCACGAGAACGGCGCTGGCCGCCATCGACCGGCGCTGCGCCGAGCTGATGGCGGCCGAGGGTGTCGCCGCCGGCAGCCAGGAAATCCACTATTTCGCCGACATCTGCTACATCGGCCAGAGCTACAGCCTGGAAGTGCCGCTCGACCTCACGGGCAGCGATCCGGCGGCGGCACTTCACGCCGCCTTCCTGGCCGTCCACGAAGGCGTGCACGGACACGCCATCGAGGGCCCGGCCCGCATCGTCAACTTGCGCTCGGTCCACCGGGCCAGGGGTGCCGAGCTCGACCTTTCGATACTGTCAGCGGCCGAGGAAACCGGTGTGAACGACGCCCGATCCAAGGGCGAACGCCCGATCAGCGTCGACGGCACGGCCGGCACCATCGGCGCCGCCATTTACGATCGCACAGCGCTGCCCGCGGGCGCCGGGATCGCCGGCCCGGCCATCGTCGAGCAGGCCGACACCACGACGCTGATCCCGCCGGGCTGGCGGGCGGGCGTCGTAGAGGGCGGCAGTTTGCTCATCGAACGCCGCGCCCCTAGGGCACGGCATGAGTGACATCGATGCCATCACGCTGGAGGTGCTGCGCCACCGCTTCGAGGGCATCGCCGAGGAGATGGAGACGACGCTGCTGCGCTCGTCCTTTTCGCCCATCGTCAAGGAGGGCATGGACGCCTCGGCCAGCCTGTTCACGCCGGAAGGCCAGACGCTGGCCCAGGCCTGCGCCATCCCCATCCATCTGGCGACGCTGATCCCCTGCCTGGCCAGCGTCATCGAGCGCTTCCCGCCGGCCGACATGCGGCCCGGCGACATCTACATGATGAACGATCCCTATTGCGGCGGAACGCACTTGCCGGACGTGGCGGTGATCATGCCGGTGTTCGCGACCGACCGCCTGGTCGCCTATGCCGCCGCCATGACGCACCATCAGGACATCGGCGGCATGTCGGCGGGCTCGGTACCGACCAACGCCACCGAGGTGTTCCAGGAAGGCCTGCGCATTCCCCCGGTGCGCTGGGCCCGGGAGGGCGAGTTCGACCCCACCCTGACGGCGCTTTTGCGCCAGAACGTGCGCATACCGGATACCTTCCTCGGCGACCTCAACGCCCAGGTGGCGGCCTGCAAGGTCGGGATCCGGAGGCTCCGGGACCTGGTCGAACGCCATGGCGCCGAATTCCTGGCCGAGGTCTGCCAGCGCCTGCTCGAGCGTTCCGAAGCCATGACCCGGGCGGCGCTCCGGCAAATTCCCGACGGCAGCTACCATTACGTCGACTACCTCGACAACGACGGCATCGACCTCGACCGGCGCATCCGCATCGAAGTGACGGCGACGCTGGCCGGCGACGACGTCCATTTCGATCTCTCCGGCACCAGCGCCCAGGTAACCGGCCCCATGAACTGCGTGCCGTCGGGCAGCCTAGCGGCGGCCTGCTTCGCCGTTCGCGCCATCACCGATTCCTCGATCCCGAGCAACGGCGGCTGCTTCCGGCCGATCCGGCTGACGCTGCCGGAAGGCAGCCTGGTCAACCCGCGCGAGCCGGCACCGGTCAACGCCCGCACCGCGACGATCAAGCGCATCACCGGCTGCATGCTGGGGGCGCTGGCCCAGGCCGTGCCCGACCGGGTGCCGGCGAGCCCGGCCGGCGAGCTGCTGGTGATGGCCTTTGGCGGCCGCATGGCGGAGAGCGGCAAGGCCTTCGTCACCGGCGAGCTGCTGGCCGGCGGCTCCGGTGCCGGCGCCGGCCACGACGGCATCGACGGCATCGAGACCGACGCCACCAACTGCATGAACCTGCCGGCCGAGGCCATGGAGATGGAGGCGCCGATCCGCGTCCACCGCGTCTCCTTGCGCCCAGATTCAGGAGGCGCCGGCAAGTTCCGCGGCGGCCTCGGCGTGATCAAGGAATTCGAATTCCTCGAAGGCCCGGTGTCACTCTCGCACCGCGGCGAGCGCCATTTCGCGGCCGCCGCGGGCCTGGCCGGCGGCGAGGCCGGAGCACTGGCGCACTCGCAGATCGTGCGCGCCGACGGCAGCCGCGAGGAAATCCCGTCGAAGACGGTAACCCAGCTGGCGGCTGGTGACCGCCTGCGCATCGAAACCGCCGGCGGCGGCGGCTTCGGTCCGGCGGCCGAGCGCGACCGGACGGCGCTCGAGGCCGATCTGGCCGACGGCAAGGTCAGCCCAGACGCGGCCCGCCGACACTACGATTGGGCGGATGAGAAATGAGAGACGATCTGGCTGAGCAAATCAGAGGCATCGTCAGCGCCGAAAGCTTCGCCGCGACGCTGAGCACGTTCGAGACCTTTCCCGAAGCCTCGTTGCTGTCGCCCGCCTCGCGGGCCTTTGTCGATGGCCTGGTCAGGTTGCAGCGACCCGGCACAGTGCTCGAAATCGGCACCTATTATGGCGGCACCTCGGAGATCATTGCCCGCGCGCTGGCCGATACGGGCAGCGGCATACTGTTGACCATCGATCTGCTGAAAACCCGCGAGGCGGAGGTTCACGAGGCCATGCAGCGTTGGCCCGAGGCGGCCCGGGATATCACCACATTCGTCACCGTGGGCTCGCTCGACTTTTTCAAACGCCTGACTTTGAACCCGGGGCTGCGTTTCGACCTGGCCCTGATCGACGGCGACCATAGCCACGCCGCGGCCCTGACGGATCTCATCCAATGCGCCCGCTTCGCCGCCAACAATGCCGTCATGCTGGTCGACGATTTCCAGCTTCCCGGCGTCAATTGGGCGGTCAGGGATTTTTTGCGCCTGCATCCTGAATGGCGGGAAATTTCGGGAATGTTCACGAACGGCTTTGCTACCGCCTCCTTGGCCGAGCTCTCGCCTTCGCTCGAGGAGATCTCATTCCTGGTGCTGCTCGGCCCCGACAAAAACAGTATCGGCGCCCGGCCAGTAAGCTTCTTGCGGTACGAATTCGCCGGCGCGGCGATCGCCGGCGCCGGGCTGAAGTTCGCCCCGGACCACGGCGGCGGCACATTGTTCGCCATGTTCATCATCGATTCCGTCAGCCTATCCAGTGTCGAGACCTCGACGCGGAACATCTCCCGCCGCATCGAGGCCGGGCAGGACGAAACAAGACTGGCGCTGGAGCCGCCGCTGGCAGCCCATTACGGCTTGCAAGCGGAGAAAAATAACTGCGAAATGATATTGCTCTGGCAGGGTGAGAATAGCGATGGTCGCCTCGACCTCGTGGCACCGCCGGAGTTCATCGTTTCCCAGAATGGCGCAAAGCCGAGGCCCATATGAGCAAATACGAGAACTACTCCGAAGTCGCCCAACATTACGACACGACCCGTCAGCCCATCGGCAGCGAGATCCTGCTCGGCGCCCTGGCCCTGGCACGGCAATCGGGCGCCCCCTTCCGGCTGCTCGATGCCGGCTGCGGCACCGGCGCCTATGCCCATCTCGTGCTGCCCCACGTCGATCACCTCGAGGCCATCGACATCAACCCCGGCATGCTGGCCGTGGCCCAACAGAAGTTGGCGGACGGTGCCAAGGATTGCCGCATCGCCTTCCATCAAGGCAGCATCGAGAGCTTGCCCTTCGAGACGGCGCACTTCGATGGCGTGATGTTCAACCAGGTGCTTCATCACCTGGAAACAGGCGGCGATGGCGGCTTTTCCGGCCACCGCAGCGCTTTGGCGGAGGCCCACCGCGTACTCCGTCCCGGTGGCGTCGTCAGCGTCAATTGTTGCAGCCACAAACAGCTTCGCCAGGGCTTTTGGTTCATGCACCTGATACCGACGGCGCTCGAGAAACTCTTTGGCCGCTGCATCCCGGCAGCAGAACTCGAGGTCATGCTGGGCGAGTTGGGTTTTGCCGTCGAAGGCCGTTTCGTGCCGCTCGACGGGGTACTGCAGGGTGCGGCCTACGCCGACGCCGAGGGGCCACTGAAGCCCGAGTGGCGCAAGACCGATTCGAGCTGGGCCCTGGCCCCGGCAGGGGAAATCGCCGCCGCCGAGGCCAAGATCAGGGAACTGCGCGAAATGGGCGGGCTGGATAGCTATCTGGCGGAAAGCGATGCCCCGCGCCGCCAGGTTGGCCAAACCACTTTCTTCGTGGCCCGCAAGATCTGAAGATCCGAAGCGGATCAGGCTTTGGCTTTGGCTTCTTCGGCGTCCGCTTTGTCGGCTGCCTCTTTGGCCAGGCGCAAAGCCCGCAGTTTGGCCACGTGGGCGGCTTTTTCCTGGCGCTCCCTTTCGCGTTCGTCCAGGACCTGCCGGTCCTTCTTCTGGGTCGCCGCGAACAGCGCCTCGGCCTTCGACTTGGCCGATTTCCTTGATGATTTCCACATCCCGGGATTCCTCCGCTGCAATTCGAGCCGGGGGCGAGGGCAAATATCGGCTCGCACCACAAGCGCGGCCATCGCTGACCGCCGCGCTATTCATGTGCAATGTAAAAAGCCTTGTCGAGCGCAAGGACGGCGCGAGCCATCACCCGCCGCTAGCAGTCCTTGTCACGATAGATAGCCGCAGCGCCGAAGACGAGCGGCCGCCGCCCCCAACGGGAGTGGGGGCGGCGCCTTGTACAGCTAGTCGACCAGAGAAAGGTTCTCGGCCGAAGATTTGCCGTTCTGCCCGGGCTGAAGCTCGTACGAGACCTTCTGGCCTTCGTTGAGCGAGCTCAATCCAGCGCGCTCGACGGCCGAAATATGCACGAAGGCGTCTTTCGAGCCATCTTCCGGCTCGATGAACCCGTAACCCTTGTTCGGGTTGAACCATTTGACGGTACCGGTAGTCATAGTTGTTTCCTCTAACAGCGGCCATATTTCCGCATATCACACCACGTGACAGCGCGGCCAGTCGAACGCTCACATCGTCAGGGGGGCACCATGTCAATCGGCGTACCGGTCTTCAGGTAGCACCAAACGAATGCATCACGTTGGGGCGAGGTATATCCTTTTTGCCCGAGATGTCAATGCCCCTACCGGACACAGCGGGAAAATGCCGACCTGTCGCCGAGTGGATTCAGGGTCTCCGATCCCCCCCGTCAAGCTTCGGGATCGGCGCTGACGTAGCCGTCTGCGCGGTCACTCTCGAGGCGTTGGGGCGGGCGTTCGGCGGCCGGGCCGTAGCCGGCACCGCCACCGGTGTGCATGATCAGGAGATCACCCTTCTCGAGCTTGAGGCTTTGCTTGGAGTTGAGCTGCAGGCATTGGCCGTCGCGCTCGACGGCGGTCTGGGCGAGCGCTCCCGGTTGGCCGCCGAAAAGGCCTTGAGGCTGGATTTTGAAGCGATCGGCGTAGGTGGCGAAGATGACCTCGTCGGCAAGGATCTCGTAGATACGGCGAAACGCCAGGCCGCCACGCTGGCGCCCGGCACCGCCGGAATCGGGCACCAGGCTGTAATCGCGCACGCGGAAGAAATCGAATCCCATGTCCATGGCCTCGATGGGGATGTTGGAACAATTGGACAAGGGCGAGTCGACACCGTCGCAGCCGTCGTTGTGTGGTCCCGCGCCATAGCCGCCGCCGAAAACCTCGAGGTAGATGCTGTAGCCGGCCGGGCCCAGGCGGCTGAGGCAGGCTATGGTCGTGGTGTCGTAGCCCGAGGCGATGACGCGGTCGGGCATGGCTTGGGCCAGGGCCTTCATGACCGCGTCGAAAACCCGGTAGCTGGGCAACAGCCTGGCCCGCACCGGCGCCGGCGGCTTGGGGTTGAGCACGCTGCCATAGGGCGCCGTCACCCGGATGGCCTTGGCGCAGCCGTCGTTGTAAGGGATGTCGGCGCTGGTCATCACCGACTTGATGCAGGAAACCGCCGAGGCCACGGTCGAGGCGAAGGGGTTGTTTATGTTGGACTTGACCTGGTCGCAGGTGCCCGCGAAGTCGACTTCGATGTCGGAGCCCGAGATGGTCACCCGGGCCTTGACGGTCAAGGGCCCGCTGCCCAGGCCATCGTCGTCCATGGAGTCTTCGCCCAGGTAAGTGCCGTCGGGGGCGGCGGCGATGGCGGCCCGGATGCGGCGTTCGGAATAGTCCTGCATGGCCTGCATGGCTTGGCGGATGCGCGCCGTGCCGTGCTTGCGGCAGAGCTCCTTCAGGCGCTCGATACCGATCGAGTTGGCGGCGAACTGGGCGTTGAAGTCGCCGATGGTCTGATCGGGCAGGCGAATGTTGGCGGCCAGCAGGCGTTCCAGCGGCCCGCCGTTCCAGTCGTGGCCGACGTTGTAGCGGCTGGGCGGGATGATGATGCCTTCCTGATGCACGTCGCCGGCATCGGGGTTGAGGCCGGGGGCGCCGCCGCCCAGATCGATGTGGTGGGCCACCGAGGAGGCGAAGCCGATCAGTTCGCCGTCGACGAAGATGGGCGAAAAAATAAAGACATCCGGCAGGTGCTGGCCGCCCTGGTAGGGATCGTTGGTGATGTAGAAATCACCCTCACGCAGCTCAGCAATCGGCGTCACCTCGGCGCAGGGCCCGAAGGTGTAGCTGATCGAGCCCAGTTGCATGGGAATCAGCTCGGCCTGGGCCACCACGGCGCCGCCGGCATCCATGATCGCCGTCGAGGCGTCCTGGGCCTCGCGCACGATGGTCGAATGGGCCGAACGCACGAGCTTGGCGCCCATCTCGTTGGCAATGGCCAGGAAGGCCTGCGACAGAATGGCCTCGTCGCGCGGCGAAAGCTCGCTGGCGGTCATGGGGATTCCCTTTGCTCGAGCACAAGATTGCCGGCGGCGTCGCTGGCGGCGATCCAGCCCGGCGGCAGAAAGATGGTCGAGGTGCCGTCCTCGATCAGCGCCGGCCCCTGGGCCTGATCCACGTCGTGCCGCTGGCGGCAGGGGCAATCGAGCCAGACGCCGCGCTCGAAAAGCCGGACCGATTCCGCGGGCCGGCCGCTGCCCCCTGGGGGCGCCGCCTGCGGCAGGGCGGCCGGCGGCACGGCGACGCCGACACGCAGCGTGATGATTTCGCAAAGCCCGCCGTGGCCCTTGTCGAATTCAAAGACCTGGCGGTGGCATTCCTCGAAGGCGGCTTGCAGCTCGGCCTGGGGCATGTCCGCGATGGCCTCGAGATCGACCGGGACCGAAATCTCGAAGGCCTGGCCGACGTAGCGCATGTCGAGGCTGGCGGCATAGGCCGGGCCGCCGGCGACGCCATGCTCAGCCAAATAGCCGGCGGCAGCGGCCTGCAGTTCGGCCAAAATACGGCGGCACTCAGCCATGGCAGAATCAGTGCCCGTAGCAGCACCATCTAAAAGGACCCGGTGGGTCCGGCTCTCGTAATGGCCATAGTCCGAGGTCAACAAGCCCCAGGCCGATAGCACGCCGGCGTGCGGCGGCACCACCACGGCCCTCATGCCCAGCTCCTCGGCCACCCGGGCGCCGATCATCGGCCCGGCCCCGCCGAAGGCCACCAGGGCGTAGTCGCGAGGGTCCTTGCCGCGTTCGGTGGAGACGCGCTGCACGGCCCGCACGATGTTGGCCTCGGCGATCTGCACGGCGCTGTCGGCGGCTTCCTCGAGAGCCATGCCGAAGGCCTCGGCCAGCGGCTCCAGCGCCGCCCGGGCCGCCGCCTCGTCGAGCGCCATGCGGCCCTCGAGGAAGGAGGCGGCGCGGATCGTGCCGCGTACCAGATGGGCGTCGGTGATGGTCGGCTGGCTGCCGCCGCGGCCATAGCTGGCGGGACCCGGATCGGCGCCGGCCGACTGCGGCCCGACGCGCAACATGGCACCGTCGTCGAGCCAGACCAGCGAGCCGCCGCCGGCGCCCACCGTGGCGATATCGATGACCGGCGTCTTGATGGGCAGGCCGTCGATCTCGGTCATGCCGGCAAGTTCCGGAACCCCGCCCTCGACCAGCGAGACGTCGGTGCTGGTGCCGCCCATGTCCAGGGTTATGACTTTCTCGAAGTCCGACTTGGCGGCCTGGCGGGCGGCCCCGATGACGCCGGCGGCGGGCCCGGAATAGAGACACGTGATGGCGTTCTGACCGATGGCCGCGGCCGGCAGGCGGCCGCCGTTCGATTGCATGATGCTGAAGCGGCCCTGGTAGCCGGCGGCCTCGAGGGAGGCCGAAAAACGCCCAGGTAGCTCGCCACCACGGGCTGCACGTAGGCCGCCAGAGCGGCCGTCGAGCAGCGTTCGTATTCGCGGAACTCGCGGCAGACGTGGGCCGAACAGGTGACGCTGAGGCTGGGGTCGATCTGGCGCACCAGCGCCGCCAGGCGCTCCTCGTGCCGGGGGTTGACGTAGCTGTTGAGCAAGCAAATCGCCACGGCCGCGTAGCCGCCCGCGAGTTTCTCCCGCAACAGCGCCTCGGCTTCCGCCTCGTCCAGCGCCTCGACCACCGAGCCGTCGGCGGTCAGCCGTTCCGCGACCTCGACCACGTCGCGCCGCCGCAGCACCGGTTGGGGCTTTCGGTAGAAAAGGTCATAGATGTGACGCCGCGTGTGGCGCTGCAAAAAGAGCACGTCGCGGGTGCCCCGGCTGACCACCAGGCAGACCTTGGCCCCCTTGCGTTCCAGCACCGCGTTGGTGGCCACCGTCGAGCCGTGCACGAGATCCTCGAGCCGGCCAAAATCGACCTCGGCCGCGGCCAGCGCCTGCATGGCGCCGAGGTCGGGCTGGTGCGGCGTGCTGGGCACCTTCTCGACGCGCACGCCGGCCCCGTCGACCAGCACCAAATCGGTAAAGGTTCCCCCCACCTCGACACCTACACGCATCATCGACGCCGCTCCTGCCTTGCCGCAATCAACCAAGCGGATTGGGTATCATTCCTCCAGCACGATTGCCAGGATGCGTGCCAGTTTGTCGGCGGCACGGCTCTTGTGCGCCTCGACGTCGCGCTGCCGCCAGTCGTAAAAACCCTGGCCCGTGCTGACGCCGAAATCGCCGGCTTCGACTTTGTCCAGAAGCAGCCGGCCCGGCCGCCCCGAATGGTCGAGGTCGGGTACCAGGTTGTGCTGCGTCTTGGCCGTGACGTTGAGGCCGGAGATGTCCTTCTGTTCGATCAAGCCGGTCACCGAGAGCCGCGGCCCAAACAGGTACTTGGCAAAATTGTCGACGTCCTCGGCCGTGGCCACGCCGGCCTCGATCAGGCTGAAGGCCTCGTGCAAAATGGCGTGCTGCAGCCGATTGGCGAGGAATCCCTTGACCGGCTTGCGTACCTCCAAGACGCGCTGGCCGTTGCGCCCCAGAGATGCGGCGACGGCGGCAAAGACCTCGTCGGTGGTGGCGGTGGTGCGAATGACCTCGACCAGCGGCAGCGCCTCGGCCGGCTGGAAGTAGTGTATGCCGATGAAGCGCCGGGGATGGTCGAGACCCCCAGCCAGGGCATCGAGCGAAAGCCCCGATGTGTTGGTGCCCAGGATCGGCCCGCCGCCGTAGGCGGACTCTAGCCGGGCATAGAGCGCCGTCTTGACGTCGAGGTCCTCGACCACGGTTTCGAGAATCAAATCCGGCGCCTGATCCGGTGGCTCGCCGACCAGCCGGGCCTCGGACGGCAGTCCGCTCACCTTGGCCGGATCGCGGCTGAGCACCGTCACCCGGTGTCCACCGCGCAAAAAAGACTGCGCGATACCGCGCCCCATGGTGCCCGAGCCGACCACCAGAACGTTCTTGATCTCGTTCACAAAAGGCACTCCTCGATATCGCGGCCGGCGCAGTGCTCGGCAATCCAGGCCACCGCCTGGCCGAGAGCCGCCGGCAGCTCGTGCGCCACACCGAAATCGAATATCACCATCAATATGGCCGTGGTGCCGATGTTGATCGCCGTGCGCTCGCTGTCGCTGGTGGGGCAGCCGAAGGGCCCCGCAGCATCGCACAGCACCGGCAGCCCGGCCAGATTGATCGGCCCCCGCCCGATGGCGGCGTAGGTTTCGCCCTCGGCGGCCGGGCGCAGCGTCAGCGGCCCGTCCAGCCGCGCCTGATCGTACATACCGATAGAGAATCCGCTGGCAATCGAGACCATGTTGGTGACATCGACGACGTTGTTAACGCGATAGAGCCCTTTGCCCTGGCGCAGCCTGCGCAGCAAGGCTTCTGCCGAGGGCCGGTAGCGGCTGGGATCCTTGCCCCCTGCCTTGTAGGCGCGGCGCGTCGCCGCGATGGCGGGCAGCCCGGCGATGCCGCACCGCCCAGGTCGCCCTGCTCGCAAAGCGTAACCGCCAAGCCCCGGCCCGCCGCGTCACGGGCGATGCCGACGCCGTTGATGCCGCCGCCGATGATCAGAAGATCCTGGAGACCGAGCTTTGGCATTTCCGCCCCGATATCGCCCTCAGGCGTCGCGCCAGGCGAAGCGATCCGCCAAACCGACGATGCGGCCGAAGCTTGGCGAGGGGAAGTGACCGGGCGCAATCAGGGTATCGCTATCGGCATAGCGCTCGATGAAGGCGCGCCTGGTTTGGCGTGACTGGGGCCGGTCCTCACAGGCCCGGCTCGACCACTCGGGCCGCAGCAGCTGCACGGGGTGGTGGATGACGTCGCCGCTGAGCACGGCCCGGTCGCCGCCCGAGCTGAGGTTGAGCACCACGTTGCCGGCGGTGTGGCCGGGTGCCGGCTCGAGCCGGACGCCGTCTTCGATTTCGTGGTCGCTGTCCACCAGCACTGCCCGGCCCGCCTCCATCACCGGCAGCACGCTGTCGGCGAAGGCCTGGACGTGGCCCCCTTCCGGCTCCTCGCGCATTTGCTTCTCACGTGCCTGGTATTCGTCGCGGGCGAAAAGGTACTGCGCGTTGGTGAAGGTCGGCACCCAGCGGCCGTCCACCAGGCGCGTGTTCCAGCCCACGTGATCGGTGTGCAAATGCGTGCACATGACGAAATCGACCTCGTCCGGCCTTACCCCGGCCGCCGCCAGGTCGGCCAGGTAGCTGGATTGTTGGTGGTGCCACTGGGGAAAGACGCTGCGCTGCTTGTCGTTGCCGACGCAGGCGTCGACCACGATGGTGTGTAGCTTTGTGCGCACGATGTAGCTTTGCACGCAGATCACCAGCTTGCCCGTCGCCGGATCGACGAAGCGGGGCTCGAGCCAGTCGGCGTTTTGGGCGAAAACCTCGGGGCTCGATTCGGGAAAGAAATCGGCCGGCGCGATCAAGGGCTCTTCCGATTCGACCACCCGATCGAGACTGAACTCACCAACGCGTTTCATGACCAATCCATCCTTCGCTGCTGTCTTCTGCGTTGCCGCGGCCGTGCCGCTATTTGATTTTCGCGCGCGGCGCAGATAATAGGAAGGCGCGAATCGTGATCGCGCTACCCCGGATATGAAACATGGCTGATCAAATCAACAAACTGCGCCTCGCGGTGCTGGGTGCCAGCGGCTATACCGGTGCCGAACTGGTGCGGCTGCTGCAAGGCCATCCCCAGGCCGAGATCGTACTGCTGACGGCCGAGCGCAGCGCCGGCCGGCCGCTGGCCGAAGTGTTCCCGCACCTTGGCGGCCTCGATCTTCCCGACCTCATGCACATCGATCAGGTCGAGTGGTCGGGGCTCGACATCGACGCCGTCTTCTGCGCCCTGCCGCACGGCACCACGCAAGAAATCGTGGCCGGGCTGCTGCATCAGACCGGGCACGATCTGGTCGACGAATTGATGGTCGAGGAGCGCAGCGACCTGATCGCCGGGCTGCCCGGCCAGATCAAGGTGATCGATCTTTCGGCCGATTTCCGCCTGGCCGATACGGCCACCTACGCGGCGCTTTATGGCCACGAACACTACGCCCCCGGCTTGCAGCCCGAAGCCGTCTACGGCCTTACCGAATACAATCGCGCGGCCATCGCCGAGAGCCGCCTAGTGGCCTGTCCGGGCTGCTATCCGACCGCGGCCCTGGTACCGCTGGTGCCGCTGCTGGAGGCCGGCGTCATCGAGCCCGACGACATCATCGTCGACGCCAAGTCGGGCGTCTCGGGGGCCGGCCGGGCGGCCAAGGAAGGGAGCCTGTTCGCCGAGGTGGCCGAGGGCATCCATCCCTACGGTATCGCCAGCCACCGCCACGGCCCCGAGATCGAGCAGGAACTCGGGCGCGCCGCCGGCCATGCCATGACCATCAACTTCACGCCGCACCTGGTGCCCATGAGCCGCGGCATCCTGGCCACGATCTACCTCAAGCTGGCGCAGGACGCCGGCCTCGAGGATCTCCGCCGCACTTTTGACGAACGTTTTGCCGACGAGCCCTTTCTGCGCCTGGTGTCCGAGGACGCGGTGCCGGCGACGCGCCACGTGCGGGGCTCGAACCACGTGCTGGTGGGGGCCTATGCCGACCGCCTGCCAGGCCGCGCCATCGTGGTTTGCGTCATCGACAACCTGGTCAAGGGCGCCTCGGGCCAGGCCGTGCAGAACCTGAACGTGGCGTTCGGTTTCGAGGAACACCTGGGCCTCGAACAGCAGCCGCTGTTTCCTTAGTTTCGAGCGAGGTGAGCATGTCCCCCTCCGCCGGCCACGACAGCGGCCTCGTGCTGCCCTTCAACGGCATCACGCCCACGATCGACGAAAGCTGCTTCATCGCCGCCGGTGCGGCGGTCATCGGCGACGTCGAGATCGGGGCGCGCTCCAGTGTCTGGTACAACTGCGTGCTGCGCGGCGACGCCAACTTCATCCGCGTGGGCAGCGGCACCAACATCCAGGACGGCACCGTGGTCCACGTCACCACGCGGCTGCATGGCACGACCATCGGCAACGACGTGCTGATCGGCCATGGCGCCCTGATCCACGGCTGCACCCTGGAGGACAAAAGCTTCGTCGGCTTCCGGGCCACGGTGATGGACGGCGCGGTGGTGGAAAGCGGCGCCCAGGTGGCGGCCGGCGCCCTGGTGACACCGGGCAAGCGGGTTCCGTCGGGCGAGATCTGGGCCGGCAGCCCGGCCAAGTTCATGCGCAAGCTGACCGACGAGGACAAGCAATACCTGGCCATAGCGGCGCCGCGCTACGCCAACCTGGCCCAGGCCCACAAACACAACATCCCGCTCGACGAGGTGGGCGAGATCTAGGCGGGCGCGACCAAAAAGTCAAAAAGTAGTGACAGGCAGCACTTTTTTGGGCACCTGTGACAGGAAATAAATCGTTATTTCGCAAATGCTTAGCAAACAAAAAGTGGGGACAGGGACCACTTTTCCAGGGACCACTTTTCGCACCACTTTTCGAGGTGCCGCTTGTTCTAGGCCGCGCCTTCACTTTCGCGGGCGCCGGGCCAGTGGGCGGTGACCAGACCGGCGGCGACGGCGGCGAGACCGGCGAGGAAGAGCGCCGTCACCGGCTCCGCGAGCAACACCCAGCCCAGCGCCGTGGCGGTCATGGGGCTCAGCGCCATGAAGATCGTCACCCGCGTCGGCGTGGTGTTCTGCAAGGCCCAGAGCCAGAGGAAATAGCCGATGCCGCTGGAGGCACCGATGAACAGCACGGCCAGCCAGTCGCCCACGGTGAACGTCGGCAGGGCGGCGAAGAAGCCCTCGGGAATGGCCAACACGGCCAGGAACAAGACCGAGGCCAACATGGCGAAGGCGCCGACCTGCAAGGGCGGGTACCCGCACCCTGAACGCCGCCATCCGCTCGGCGGCGCTGAGTTATGTCATCGCCATTGCCGCCATCACCGCCTTGATGGCCTTGTTGATCGGCAACCTGCGCATCGGCATCCTGGCCATGTTGCCCAACCTGGCCCCCATCGCCGTCACCATGGGCCTGATGTGGGCGCTCGGCCTGCCGCTCAATCTCTTCACCATGCTGGTGGGCTCGATCGCCATCGGCCTTGCCGTCGACGATACCATCCACTTCATGCACAACTTCCGCCGCTATCACGACGAAACCGGCGACGTCAAAGGATCGGTGCATCGCACGCTCCACACCACGGGTCGGGCGATGCTGGTGACCTCGGTCGTGCTGGCGGTGGGCTTTTACATTTTCACCCTGGCGTCGCTTAACAACATCATCGATTTCGGCGTACTGACGGGCACCGCGATCGTGCTCGCCCCGGCGCTGATGATGCTGGTTCACAAGGGAGCCGCCAAATGAGGATACATCCTTGCATCGCCCCCTTTGCCGTCTCGCTGACGGTTCTGCTCGCCGGCGTGCCGGCATTGGCCCTCACGGCGCTGGAAATCATGCAACGCGTCGACGCCCGCGACGACGGCGACAACATGACCGCACGCCAGGAGATGATCCTGATCGACAAGAACAAAAACCGCCGGGTACGCGAGATGACTATGTTCGCCAAGGACGAAGGCAGGGACACCAGGCGGCTGGGCGTTGCAGAACACCACGCCGACGCGAGCCACCATATTCATGGCGCTAAGCCCGATGACCGCCACGGCACTGGGGGCGTTGTTGCTTTCGGAGCCCATT
>MPLZ02024801.1_pt1 | contig 15846 bp, 18 predicted proteins | sample 1617311 | NCBI WGS metagenome assembly MPLZ02 (sample SAMN05944806, study PRJNA350692) | marine metagenome | biome: marine; feature: ODZ; material: water; isolation source: 160 m water sample filtered on 0.2 um supor filter | place: Pacific Ocean | collected 2012-04-08 | depth 160m m | reverse complement strand
TACCCGACGAAATCTTTTATTTCTTCATCCATCTTATTCACCTTACAGTAAGGACCTCGTCCACATATTTAAAGAATTTTCAAAAATAATTTTTGAAGAATGTTAAAATAACTGAACCTAATCGGACCATATGACTGGAGTGTTGGACTTGAATCAATATATGATTCGGGAAAAATTCTGGAAAATATTCGGTAATAAATTCTGGTTTGAGGATGTTAACGAAAAAAGATATGGCTTTTGCGAACAGAAACGTTTCAAGATAAAAGAAGATATCCGAATATATTCTGATGAATCGAAAAGTCATGAATGGCTGAAGATAAAGCAGAAGCAATTGGTTGATGCTTGGGGTGGCTACGATATCATGGATTCAGAGTCTGGCGAGCATATAGGTACGGTAAGACGAAAATTCTGGGCATCCGTCCTTCGAACGAAATGGCACCTTCTCGATGCTGCTGGGAACGAAATTGGGATTCTAATCGAGGACAGTATGGGATATGCCTTAGCCAGGCGCTTTTTGCTTGGAATACTGTTACCAAAGAAATTTCATATCGAGATCGGTGGAGGGGCAGAGTTTGTGACAATGAGACAGATGTTCAATCCTTTCATCAAGAAACTGGTCGTGAATATTCCACCTAGTCATCCACTTGATAGAAGATTCATTGCTGGTCTAGCTATAGTAATAGCTGCTATTGATGGACGAGGAAAGTAGCCTTACTGACTGAAATATTTAATCGCTGCGCTTCGCACGACCCATATAAGAGTAAAACCGAAGACAACTATTGCATATGTGGAAGAAGTCAGGTCCACAGTACCATCTGTCGTACCGATCAAGGTCACGATTGCCAGAAAGATAACCAGTATCCCTGCGAACCATTGGAATTCCTTTTGTAAATCTTCCTTGGATGTGCTACCAGGTCCAAGATTCTTGATACTGTAACTTATTACTAGCCAGCTTACGGCGAAGGCTCCAACTGCAATTGCTATTTCCGTTGGTTCGGAAGTACCGCCATAAACTAGAAGAATCAAAAAGGCAACAAGAGCACCGGAGGCCCAAGTCAGTTCTTTCTGTAAATCTTCATCCATATTAAGCACCAAAACCGTCTTGGACAGGTACTGGCCCTTGCCAATTGAATGGGACGACATATGTGTTTGAAGCTATACAATGCAGACCTTGTTTCTCTTCTGTAAAACCAATCATAAGAATTCCCAAAATTCCTACAAATACTGCAAGAAGGACCATATACACTATTGTCCTAATAAATGAATTCTTCATCGTTATTCTTTCACCTCTCGAATCGACTACCTTCATTCCTAAAAGATATTTTCCGAATGTTCCTTGATATTCAGATGCTTCCATCAGAGGTTTGTAAAAAATTGTAGCGAAAGGGGCTAAAAAAAGTACTAATAAGAGCATCCCGAAACCTGCTTCCTCTCCAAATAAGGAACCAATGAGTAAAAGGGCAAAAAGGGCTAAAAAAATCACTAAAATGCTTAAGACAATCCCATCAATTATTGATGCAACAAATCTTATCCAGAAACCTTTGAAAGGACTGCCTGATGTATAGCTTGGCAGTTGTCCCACAGAAGGATGGGGTTGCTCCATGCTGCTTCGAAACACCTTACCTATATAAGGAATTTTCAAAAAGATTTTTTGAAAGGGAATAACGCATCTTTATTAAACAACGATTCTGAATATGGACTGTGAGAAATAAACGTGTTGATTACGGAGCTTCCGAATTAAGGCGAAATGACTTGGCCGAATCACCAGTGGAAATGTTCCGCATATGGTTTGATCAAGTGGAAGGAATGCATCCCTTCGAATCAACCGCTATGACCTTGTCAACCTCAAATAAGGGTGGAAAACCATCCAGCAGAGTCGTGCTCCTGAAAGAATATGACGAGAATGGATTTGTATTCTATACCAATTACGAGAGCAGAAAAGGTCGGGAAATAGAGGAAAATCCATACGGCTCCCTGAATTTCTATTGGCCAAGTCAGGAAAGACAGGTCAGGGTAAATGGAAAATTAAGAAAGGTTTCCCATTCACGATCTGAAAAATATTTCCATTCAAGGCCGCTTCGGAGCCAGATTGCAGCGCTGGCATCCAACCAGAGTGGAGTGATTGAGAACCGGGATGCTCTCAAAAAGAAATTTGATGAACTGGAAAAGGAATTCGAGGGAAAGGACGTCCCCTTGCCTGATAATTGGGGCGGCTACAGGCTGGAACATCGAAGCGTAGAATTCTGGCAAGGAAGGCGCGATCGACTGCATGACAGATTTGTCTATACTAAACACGGTACCATCTGGCAAATAGAAAGAATGGCACCATAGTAAAATTATTCATCAGAATTTGTGAAGATTCTTGCGCAATATTATATACCCCTCTTTTCTCCAGACAAACCCCTGTGTCGACTATTTGATGCTAGTCTATGATGCAGGGAACGTTCGTGCACTCGATCTTGAAGCTTATAGACCGGGGAAGTTGGCATAGGCACTAGTCTCCTCACAGTGAGACATAACGTGTCAATGATTGTCAGATCATACGCAAACCCGGACGAATGTTGAAGCCGACGGCTACAGCAGTTACTACGCCACCTGGTGGATGACTAGGCTCGGTTGCCGAAGAAGGTCGTGCCAAGCAGCGATATGCTTCGGGGAGGCGCATGGAGCCTTTGATCCGAAGATTGCCGAATGGGACTTCTCGAACCCTAGTGGTTCAATCCGAAAGGATGGGGAACGCCCTGAATTGAAACATCTTAGTAAGGGCAGGAAAAGAAATCAAATGAGATGAGGTTAGTAAAGGCGATCGAACACCTCATAGGGCAATCCGAATCTTCTGATGAGAATCAGTAGAAATGTGGAGTGGTCTGTTTACATCTTAACACTGTTATCCGAATTTCGTGTGGAACACCGGTGCCATAGAGGGTGATAGCCCCGTAGGAGACACCGTGAAAGATGATTTTCAGGACCCAAGAGTAGCGTGCATTGGATATTGCGCGTGAATACGGGAGGTACTAACTTCCAACCCTAAATACAAACCGAGACCGATAGCGCAATAGTAGCGTGAGCGAAAGTTGTAAAGCATCCCTGGCGGGAGATTAATAAGACCCTGAAATCAGGTGGTTACAGACTGGTATGGCGTGCAAGGGATTAAGCGGTTACACCTAACCGTACCGACGTCATGCCGTTCGATTCGAAAATTGATCCGTGGAGTTCCTATCATTGGCGAGGTTAAGTACGCAGGTACGAAGCCGTAGGGAAACCGATAGCCCGCAGCGCAAGCGAGGGGCAAGGTGCGCTCGCCTGAAGTCAATGGTTGGATACCCGAAGCCGGTCGATCTATGCCTGGGCAGGGTGAAGCCTTTCGGAAGAAGGGTGGAGGCCCGCACCAGTACTGATGTGCAAATCGTTTGGATGACCTGGGTATAGGGGCGAAAGACCAATCTAGACCGGTAATAGCTGGTTCCTCTCGAAACTGCTCGCAGGCAGACCTCAGCTGAGACGGGGCATGCGGTAGAGCACTGATTGCGTGTTTAGGAAGCGAAAGTTTTCGGCATGCTGTCAAACTCCGAATGTGTGTCCGTTGTAGAAGCTGGGCAGTGAGGGCATCGGGGTAAGCTTGATGTCCATAAGGAAAACAAACCAGACCAAAGTTAAGGTCCCTAAGTAACAGCTAAGTGTTAAAGAACAAATAGTGTTTGAAGGCATAGACAGCTGGAAGGTTGGCTTAGAGGCAGCCATCCTTTAAAGAGTTCGTAACAGATCACCAGTCAAGTCTCTGAGCCTAGAAAATGGACGGGACTAAGTTGTTCACCGATACTTTGGGCCACCGAAAGGTGATGCGGTAGAGAGGCGTCGTGCGCGGGTGGAAGTGGGGCCGTGAGGTCCTGTGGACCGCGTTCGAATGATAATCATGGAAATAGTAGTAGCGTAGATGGGTGAGAATCCCATCCGCCGGAGGGGCTAGGGTTCCTCGACGATGTTCATCAGTCGAGGGTTAGTCGGTCCTAAGGTTCCCCCTAACAGGAGGAATCGAAAGGGAAGCAGGTTAAAATTCCTGCACCAATTCACATTTTGTCCATTTCCTGACACATCGGGTCCAGTGGAACACTCTTGTCTGAGTGTTGCCTTCAGCAATAAATTTGTGGAGTACCGTAATGGTGAGAAACAAACTAAGCTGTTGGGAGGCGAAGTATTTCGCTTCTGCTCTAGCCTGGTGTCCGTGAAAAGGGATCTGGAGTCGTGTGAGTTGTCCGTACCGAGATCTGACACAGGTGCCCCTAGGTGAGTAGCCTAAGGCGTCGCGGCAGAATCCGGGCGAGGGAATTCGGCAAATTAGCCCCGTACCTTTGGTATAAGGGGTGCCAGCTCTGTAGAGAGCTGGTCGCAGTGACTAGGGAGCTCCGACTGTTTACTAAAAACACAGGTGGCTGCTAGTCCGTAAGGATGAGTATAGCCGCTGAATCCTGCCCAGTGGCGGTATCTGAAACCCGGTTACAACCGGACGAAGGACCGCTAAACGGCGGGGGTAACTATGACCCTCTTAAGGTAGCGTAATACCTTGTCGCTTAATTGGCGACTTGCACGAACGGCCTAACGAGAGCTCTACTGTCCCCGCCCGGAGCCCGATGAAATTGACTTACTGGCGCACAGTCCAGTACGTCCCAGCCGCAAGCGAAGACCCCGTGGAGCTTTACTGCAACCTGCCGTTGTGGCACGAGTTGCTTTGTGTAGAGTAGACGGGAGACATTACACAGGTGCGAGCGCTAGCTCGTCGCCGAGTCACTGATGAAACACCGTCCTTTTCGATTCGTCCCACTCACCTCTTCGGAGGAACCCCGGTAGGCGGGCAGTTTGGGTGGGGCGCCACTCCCTCGAAAATTTAACAAGGGAGCCCAAAGGTCAGCTTAGGTAGGTCAGGAATCTACCGTTAAGTGCAAGGGCAAAAGCTGGCTTGACGTGGTTTGGCAACACAACAAACCACGATGCGAAAGCAGGGCCTAGCGAACCAACCAGCGCCGTTAGTAGGTGCGGTTGATAACAGAAAAGTTACCCCGGGGATAACTGAGCTGTCTGGAGCAAGAGCCCACATCGACCTCCAGGCTTGCTACTTCGATGTCGTCTCTTCCTATCCTGGGTGTGCAGAAGCACCCAAGGGTGGGGTTGTTCGCCCATTAAAAGGGATCGTGAGATGGGTTTAGACCGTCGTGAGACAGGTTTGTTGCTATGTGCTGGGACTGTCCAATACCTGAGGGGAAGGATCCTCTAGTACGAGAGGAACGAGGGTTCGCAGCCACTAGTTTACCAGTTGTCTGACAAGGCACCGCTGGGCAGCCACGCTGTAAGGGATAAGAGCTGAAAGCATCTAAGCTCGAAACCCGCCTCAAAACGAGGTATTATGACACTTATAGAAGATAAGTTAGATAGGACCGGGGTGTAAGCACCGAGAGTATCAGTGTTACTGGAAACCACTACTTCGGTAGAGGTGAAAGGTGACACTTCGAGGTGTTCAGCCCGTCGGTTACTAATAGTCACAACTGCTACTTTACCGTCGGCTTCAACCGTAAAAGGGTTTGCGTATGTACTCCATTTTTTGAAGAGAATGGATTCTAGCCTGGAGGCCAGGTCATCTGCCTTTCACCAATTAAATGTAAGTGAATATGGAATACCGTTTGCTGCCCATGGCCATTACAATTGAAAACCGTTCGATATCCTGATTCAGCAAAACCTCTCTCTGCAGCTATTTGCTTGGCGGCTATGAATATCTCACCCACGGTTTGCTTATGATTATCCTCTAGATCGTTCAAAGTGGAAATGTGCTCCTTGGGAATTATCAAAATATGAGTAGGGGCTGTCGGATTGATATCGTTGAATGCCATAACGTGCTCGTTCTCATACACTATCTCTCCTGGAATCTCACCATCTCTTATCTTGCAAAAAAGACAATCACCCATGGAGAGGGAATCCCGGCGTGTTTATAGACTCTACATCAAGTGCAAATGACCGGCAATCGAACCCATGGCCGTTCCGGTCTCGAAAGCTATGTTGGAGCCCGTTAATTCAAAATGGTAATTCGAAGCTTTCAGAAAAGACTTGGGAAGGCCTTTAGGGCCTAATCCCACGATCATGCACAATCTTCCGTCTGGAAGTTCCAACTTATTTGCATCCGGGTTTGCAGTAGTGGCGACCTTTGAACCCGCCCATGATTCATCTACATCCTTATCGAAGAAGCGCACGCGTTGGTTAGAGAACAAAGATGACAGATAGCCTTCATTGGGCAATCTCATTTCCTTTTTGACTTCATTCATTAACTTCTCAGATTCAACCTTGGGGAAGCCTATCAATGCCAGATCCAAATCGAAGGCGGAACACAGGTTAGCAGCCTTGTGAATCGCTTTGAAATGTGGATGGTTCCATTTCCCACCATAGGTATTTAAAAGACCAAGCGTATGTTTACCACTTTTCACAACCTCTGATAATTCTGGAATAGTTTTAGACAGTTTTGAAGAATCTGCGCCCTGTAACCTGTCAGTAGTTACCTTAAGTTGTACAGTAATTTTTCCTTTTTGTCTGAGGATTGTAAAGATTCTATCAGCTGTTTGGCATTTGATGCAAATTTGTTTGCCTCGTTTGAGAAACCTTTGCGATCTGCGCGTGCTGTAAGCGCCAACATTATTGAAGGGGATGTGCTAGAAACTGACGCGACTTCAACTAGGTCTGATGAGGAAGAACAAATTCTTACCAGATATCTAAGTATATCTTCTGAATTCTGGGACTGGAGAGCTAGACTCAGAGCCGTGGGATTGGTTTGAATTCTGGCTTTATCTAATTGAAAATGGAGATAGCCTAGCAACCTAGCCCTCAAATCTCCTTTGATATCAGACAATCTAGAAACCAGCTGATCTATCGGTTTTCGCTTTATCCAGATCCTAATAATGGCCTTGGAAGACTCGAACGGATATTGCTTCAATTCAAGTGTATGGGAAAGCAATGTTCCAAGCAATTCGTCAGGATAATTTTTAGAATACTTTACAAAGAAATCCTTTATCTGTTCTTCTTTTTCCTTCAAAGATAAAAGGAGAACTTCTTCAAACCTTCTTTTTCTTTGATTCGTGTCAGATACAGTTTTTAGACTTTTTGAAATTTCACCAAGCAATTCAAGCTTGCGCCAGGCCTGTGTTACCTTATTGGATTCCTTAAGGGCCAATTCAAATATCTTTTGAGATTTTTTACCATTTATTGATGAAGATATAGAAGCAAGACTCAAGGAATGGTAATACGGATCATTGATGCTTTGGGCTAGGGGGATAAGGCCTTCTGGAGACTCTCCACGCTTAATTTGTCTGGCGATTTTTCTGGCTATTGAGGGATTGTGGTTTTTCGAGGCCAAACGTTGATACGATGGGGGAAAGCAAAGGTTAAGGCTTGTCCGTTCTTCTTTAAGTATTATTTTGTGATTTTTAAGATGTTTTATTACATCCGCAAACTATAAAATCAAACATCTGCTCCAAACATTATGATTAGCCTCACAGAATCAGCAGCCGAGAAGATAAACAAGGCCGTTAACGAGCAGGAAATGGAAGATAAACACCTCAGAGTCGGTGTCTTTCCAGGTGGCTGTGGTGGTGGTTATCAATATGCTCTGGGTTTTGACGCTCAGGGCGAGGGAGATAGCACTTTCGAATCACAGGGTTTGAAACTCATTGTAAACAACGATGATGTCGACAAAATCAAGGGTACTGAGATAGATTACGTTGTATCTGAGATGGGAGAAGGTTTCCGGGTCAACAATCCAAATCCTGCCCCAGAGGGAAAGAAGGGAGAATGTGGTTGTGGCGATGGCGGTTGTTGCTAAGAATCCTGAAGAATAATGGTAAACCAAATCAGCAGAACGGATAGTCTAGCTACCCAAGTTTTTTCACTGGTCACTGTGGCCGTCATGATTAGCAGTTCATACCTGCTCTATATGCAAGATGTTGAAGAAATGGATTATGATATGAGGGTCCCTGTCTGGGCCAGAAATCAACAACCTTTCGATACTACACAATCATATAGTTTCGTACTTCAACAAGGGCCTTACGAGCGGATGGGAGCAGCTGACTCATGGGAGGCTCTGGAACATGTTATGATTCCTTACAACCTGCCTGAAACGGAAGGGGGTGCGGCTGTAGACCCTCAGTGTGTTCTGAATTTTGATCCGGATAAATGCCCACATATCAGTTTAGCCTATTGGAGACCGGAAGTACCTAGCGGAATGAAGGTTCCCGTAATTGCTGAGATTGGACCTTACTTTGGTGAGGAATCTGCAGGAACGGCAGATATCACAACCCCTGGTAGTTGGCTTGGGGTAGGTATATTACAAAATCTGTTACCTCATGGGTTTGCCTTTGCTCAGGTCTCAGTGAGTGGAACTGGGCTGTCAAATCACTGTATGGACCTGATGGGATTCTCTGAACAAGAGGGAATCAATGCAGCAGTGGAGTGGTTAGGGACACAGGATTGGTCCAATGGCAACGTTGGCCTAATCGGAAAATCGTACGATGGCTCAACTCCCTGGCAGGCTGCAATGTATGGTAACGAATACCTGAAGACTATTGTTCCTATCTCGGGACTGATTGGAGTCAGGGAACTGATGTGGAAGAATGGGTCATCAGAAGCTAGAGCTCCATTCATGCACAATGTCGTTTATGGTTCCTATGGATTCAGCTCCGAGAAAGAAGATGAGAATCTACAGAATGCGTGTCAAGATTACTTGTTGGGGCCAATCCATGCTACCAATGGGTATGTTTTCGCTGGAAACGAATTCGTTGAGAGCTATTGGTCAGAAAGATATTTCTTGGATCGGGTGCTGAATAATTATAGAGGGTCCATATACATAGTGCAAGGATTCCATGATTGGAATGTTGACCCTCATATGGCAGTTCCAACCATCAATACATTGCTGGATCATGGAATAGAGGCAAAAGTTCTGATGGGGCAGTGGGATCACGATTATCCGGATAGACCTGATTACCAGAAGGACCGGTCCGACCCCGGAAGGGGCTCTGAGGCTTACCCTGAGATGGTAAGATTTGACTGGATGCAGGATCTACTGGAATGGTTTACCTATTACCTCCAAGAAAAAGGGCCCAAACCAAGTCTCTATCTTGAGATACAGAACAATCGCGGAGAATGGAGGGTCGAAGAACGGTATCCTGCAACTGATTCTAAAACTGTTGAGTTTGACCTCGGGGGAAATTTGACACTTATTGAAGAAGGCGGGTTCGGAACAACTGTCTACCCTGGTATGGAAGCCGTAGATGACTGGATAGTTTTTGAAACGGGGACCTTTGATTATGATTTCAGATTCGGAGGATTGCCTCAATTGCATTTACAGGTAACCCCTCAGGGTTCCGGTGGGTCTCTCTACGCCTATATGGAGGATTGTTCGGCTGATAACGAATGCATTCATGTGGGGCATGCAATCATGGATCTTAGATATCACGAAGGTGGAACGGATTACCAGACTGTCATTCCTGGAGTTGAGATTACTGCCAAAATGGAATTCTTTGCTATGGATATATTGATTCCTGAAGGTCACTATATTCGTCTCTCTTTGAGAGATATCGGAGAGGATTACCTTCCTTCCAGTACTGAAGCTGCAGTAGACATCGAACTGGGAGAGGATAGTGTACTCAGATTGCACGAGATAAACGTCGGCAACAAGATATTCTTTGAACCCCCTGTTTGTATGCACGAAGACTGCCTAGAAGAGTGATATCTCTTATATCACTGCTCTTCTGGAGAAACAATGAAACGTTTTGATTCGGTGGCTATTGCATTTCTGTTTTTGATGCCGGCTTTGGCAGGTTGTCTTGAAAATGAGGGCACGGACAGAATCTCAGCTGATGATATTGCGGTAAATCCTGGGACTATGATTGCAGGTGAATTCCAGCCGCTTGTAATTACTGCAAAGAAAGACCTTTCGGTTTTCATCCCCAACTTAGTTATTGATCCAGTCTCCAACTATGTTCAGAACGGCACTGTACTGGATATGAGGATTGGGGAAACCCAGCAGTTGATTTCATTAGCTCCACCAAGAATTGATTCCACTTTTGTCTTTCTATCTGGATATGGTACAGTTAACTGGCCAATTAGAAATTCAAATGAGAGTTGGGATCAATGGGTCAATAGGAATGGGATGAAGGAAGATGGTATGGCAGTTACCAGAGTAGCCCCATCTGAAGGAACATCACTTGATAGTCTGAATCTGACCAAAAATAAGGGTGCAACTGTTGTTCCCATCAGAATCTCTGTGGATAGGCCAATCTCGGCAGCATATTCTATAGATGAAGGTGGCTTGTTCTCTACTGGTTTTGTCGATGGTCGAACGGTATACAACAACATTGCTAGAATAACTGATGATTCTTTGGGGGCACCTCCAGATTTTGCTACGGGATATTTAGACCGATGGGCGGGACAAGGAAATTTAGCCTATGAAGACGCTGCACAATTTTTAATTGCTGAAATGACGGCTTATGGTCTTCGCGTAGAAACGCAGAGATTTGATTTGACTGATGTTTTGGGAAATCAGAATCCTGAAGCATACAATATTTGTGGGTTTAGAGATGGAACTCTATACGCTGATGAATGGTTGGTATTTGGAGCCCATTTTGATATAGCTCCTCCTACAAACGCTGGACTGGTCGATCCGCATGACACTGGTTCAAGGACGTACGGGACAAGATATGGAGCGTACGACAACACTGCGGGAACATCGATGGTGCTAGCTACAGCCGAAGCAATGGCAGATATGCCCTATGACACTCGAAGGACGATGGTCTTCTGTCTGTGGTCCGGTGAAGAAGGAGGAAAGCGAGGCAGTGACTATTGGACCGAGACGTTAGATGATAATCACCCAGGAGTAACTGTAACGAATTACATCAATCTTGACATGGCCGGAGTCAACTGGCCAGGTGGTGGTGGCGCCCCCTGTGATGATGAACATGGAGGTGACGGAAACTGTGATCCTGACCCACAACCCGATACAGGCGGATATCCTAAAGATAGTGAGGTATGGCCTATGAGAATTTACATTGGGCCTTCACTGAACTACAATAAAATCGACCAGCCAGATATGGTTTATCTCAGTCAGTGGATTGGGGCCGATGCGATCAATGTTTCAATGCAGCAGGATATTCTGGTTGGATCTGATAATAATAGCGATAGTACCTGGAAATACGATGTGTGGTTAGAAAAGAATCGACCTGAAGTAATAATCTACGAGGACACTACTGCCCGAAGTGATCATGCGTCCTTTCAGGATAATCTAGGTACCATTACTCTTGGTTATGGAGGGTTGGTAGACGGCTACTGGTGTTACCACCAAACCTGTGACACTTTAGAGGAGATGGAGGATTGGATGGACACTCAAGCCAAAGCGTATGGAAACAACGCGACTGGAACTAACAATTTAGTTAATTCTCTGGATATGATAACCTGGTGGGCCACCTACAGTTTCTTCCATATGGATGAAAGACCGATTCTGAACGTCTACTTGGATTAGATAAACGAAGTGTAGTCTTCAAAATTCTTCTTTCCTAGGACCGGGACTTTCACATTTTCGGCCGGAAAACCTGTGACTAGAATAATGAATGCTCGTTCATTTTTGCCCCTTCGCAGAATACGGCGAAGAAAATTCATTGGGCTGGGAGTATGGGTCAGAGTCACTAGGCCTGCATTGTGAAGTGCCGTGATCAGTATTCCTGTAGCTATACCCACGGATTCTGAAACATAATAATTCTTGATTTTGTTATCATCTATGTCCAAACTGTAGGACTCGGCAAAAACGACTATCAAATAAGGCGCGATCTCGAGAAATGGCTTATTCTCGTCGGTTTCCAACGGAGCTAAAGCTTCCAGCCACTCCTTAGAGGCTCTTTTATTATAGAGCAAACGTTCCTCCTCCTCTGCAGCTTTACGAATATCTGTTTTTGTGTCAGGATCTGTAACCACCACAAAGTGCCAAGGCTGATGATTGGCACCACTTGGTGAACTCCCTGCAGCCTTGATACAGTTCTCGATTATGTCTCTAGGAACAGGCTTATCAGAAAAATCCCTGACAGTTCGCCTTCTTACAATTCCCTTCAAGAATTCCTTTGACCGTTTTTGCATTTCCTCTATAGAATATTGTCTATAACTGCTATAAGGTTCAAAAAGATGATTGGTCATAGGCTATTATCCCGTTTTTTGGATAAAAGACTTTGTATTGGTGGCTTGATACATCCCTGTGAGCGAGACGATTGACTGGAATGATTTTATCAAAGTCGACATGAGGGTCGGGAGGATAGTCGATGTCAGGGATTTCCCAGAGGCCAGAAAACCAGCTTACATCCTGACAGTAGATTTTGGCCCCTTGGGTATCCGTAAGACATCTGCACAGATTACGAACTACACGAAGGAAGAATTACTGAGTAGAGATGTGGTTGCAGTCTTCAACTTCCCACCTAAGCAAATAGGCCCACTAATGTCAGAGATTCTAGTCCTTGGGGGTGTGGAAAAGGATGGTACCGTTCGTCTTTTGAAACCTGACCCTGATTGTGAACTAGGAAGTCGTGTTGCATGAACCCATATCTTGCTCTAACCAGACCCGGGAATATGATTCTGACTGCAATAGCAGTAATCGCAGGGTCGTTCATTGCAGCTGGACCTGAAATCATGGACTTCCAGATTGAAGTCGCCATCTGTTGCGTATGCTCAATGATACTAGTCGGTGGGGGTAATGCACTAAATGATTACAACGATCGGAAAACTGACAAGGAGAACCACCCCGAACGGCCAATACCTTCAGGGTCCATCTCCGCCGATACGGCCTCAATATATGCACAGGCACTTCTGGGCTCGGGACTCCTGATACTCCTTTTTGCTCTTGAGAATAAAATGCCCTTTGTTATCGCATTAATCGGAATACTACTACTAACTGCGTACGAAAACGGACTGAAGGCGGCTGGAATCTCGGGCAATATTACTGTCGGCCTGATGTCGGGTGCAGTATTCCTGTTTGCAGGAATGGCTGTTAACGACCCAGGGCCTACTCTATGGATGTTTGGTCTGGCAGTTCTTGCTACGATAACCCGTGAGATTATCAAGGACATACAGGATCTGGAAGGTGATAGGGACAGGCGTACTCTTCCAGCCAGTATCGGAATTGAAAATTCCATGAGGGTGGCCATTCTATTCCTGTTAATTGCTATCGGACTGAGCTATACTGCAATGGATCAATTCGATGGTATGGCCTCCAATGCTTACTTGGGGGGAATAACCTTGGCCAACGGAACCATGCTTTTTGGAATTTACAATGCAAAGCAGGAGGACTATTTTGGAGGCCAGAAGAATCTCAAACAGGGAATGGGTATTGCAATGCTCGCTTTCATTGCGGCTGCCGGTCTAAGTTAGGTTATTTTTGTGGGCTTATATTAATATATGTGCATATATACATATAATTAATGAATATTCTCGTTTTCAAGGCTCTGGGAAACGAAACCAGATTGAAAATAGTACAAACTTTAATGATCAAAGAGCACAATGTAACTGATCTGACCCGAATCTCGAGGAAAGATCAGACCACCGTATCAAGACATCTTGCCACGCTATCAAATGCTAGGATAATAAATCAGAAACGGATTGGAAGAAACATATTTTATAGTATAATCAATCCTGAAATGAAAGAATGGCTTAAATCGACGATAAGTATAAAAAAGGAAAGTAAGGTTGAGGGCATACTAAGGAACAGAATTCAGAATTTCTTGAATGAACAAAGGAAAGACCAAAATGAATGACGAACAAAAGGAACTCAATGAAGAAAAATTGCTGCGTTTGAAGAGACTCAGTCACAATTTGGATGAGGCTATCACTATCCCAGGTACTGAACGCAAAATAGGCATTGATCCCATAATCGGCCTTATTCCTGGCGGAGGTGATCTAATCGGAGGAGTGCTTTCTATCTACATTATGCATGCTGGGATTAAGATGGGAATGCCAAAAGCCACCATTATTCGAATGTTCGGCAATGTGGCTCTGGAATTTGTTATTGGGTGCATACCGATTATAGGTGATTTATTTGATGCCGCGTGGAAATCAAACCAGAGGAACGTGAAACTTATTGAAGATTCAGTAATGTCTGAGGAAAAAAATACAATATTCGGATATCTCTTGATTGGAGTCTTGATTAAAATTCTAACAGGTGTAATTTTACTTGCAATCGTGCTATTAGTATAGAAAAGCACCTTAATTTGGGAGCGTATCCACTATCTAGTAGCTAAAAAAATGATTCGCTACTTGAAATTATGCTTTACCAAGAATACGGTACATTCCGGTGCTACAGGTGCCGCATGATCCCTTCATTGCTTTGCGACCGTTTTTCATTGTAACCTCGTTTCCGTTCTCTATTTCTCTCTTGTGTTTGCACTTTACGCAATATCCTTCCATATTCTACAAGCACAGAATCATCGATATAAAGCAACCGGCAAGGTGATTTTAGTGACCGTGAGAGATTAGGGTTGTCAAAAATACCAAAATCATGCCAAAAATCACAAACCAAGTGGGTGCCTCATTTTCATGATCATGACTATGGACTTCAGGAAGGACATCGACCGTTGCAACATAGATAAAAGTGCCTGCTGAAAACATCAAAGCTAGGCCTATGTTATCGTCGGTAGCAAAGGTGGAATCCTGTAATGTAAAAAAAGATAGAATTGCTACTATCGGTGAAGATAAAGCAAATAGAAGCAGATACATTTGTGATTTCATCTTATCGATCTTGATGTGTTGTAAAAAGGAGGAAAGGCCAAAAGCCGCTGGTCCTTTGTGAAGCATTATTGCAACGAATACAATCAAACCCGTTTCAGTGCTGCTTGAAACCGAAGCTCCAACTGCAAGGCCGTCTACAGCAGCATGGATTATCAATCCAATTGTTGCCGAAAGACCCAATAGATGTTTATCTTCATCATGATGAACGGCATGAGGAAGTCCGAATATTTCCAGTAGAAGCATCAATACAAAACCACCCAATATTGCTAAACCCATTGTCGATGGTTCAACATGGCTCTCTTCTCCCTCTTCATGTTCTTCGCCCTCTTTTTCTTCTTCCTCTTCATGGCCTTCAAAAATTTCTAAAGCTTCTGGAATTATTACAAGAAAAGCTGAACCAATCAAAACGCCCGCTCCTATTGCAGTCAATTGTTTTAAACGAATGGACGACAGGTCTAAACTCATAGGAATATAACCAAACATAGCGACTGCAACGAACATTATTGCTGCAAACACGAAGATTAATGTTTGGGATTCCATAGATTACTTGGCAAATATCATGCCGCCACTATTAAAAGATTTGAATTCAAGAGCATTTCCGCACGGATCCAAGAAAAACATGGTGGCTTGTTCACCAGATTCACCTTTGAAACGGATATGGGGCTCTATGATGAATTTTATCCCAGACTCGGTCAGACGTTTGGCTAACTCATTCCAATCATTTATCTCGAGAATTACACCAAAATGGCTGGCTGGGACATTATCTCCATCAACTGGATTAGTTTGGACGGTCTCAAGCTCATCAACCAAGTGTGCTACTACCTGATGGCCATACATATCAAAATCGATCCAGCGATCTGAACTGCGGCCTTCTTTGCATCCTAGTATGGTAGTATAAAACTCACGAGTTTTATCCAGATTATCAACAGGAAAGGCGAGATGAAACGGTCGCATAATATGGTAATAATGCCTTCTTTTTAGGAATTCGCTTAAGAAAAATAAGTCTACTGACCCGAAAATTCTTCAACCATTTTCAGATAAACTCTGAAAAACATGAAG
>MPLZ02156645.1_pt1 | contig 15881 bp, 9 predicted proteins | sample 1617311 | NCBI WGS metagenome assembly MPLZ02 (sample SAMN05944806, study PRJNA350692) | marine metagenome | biome: marine; feature: ODZ; material: water; isolation source: 160 m water sample filtered on 0.2 um supor filter | place: Pacific Ocean | collected 2012-04-08 | depth 160m m | reverse complement strand
CTGTTTTACATTTGGGAGTTCGGCGACGGCAGCGACGCGGCCTACGGCAAGACCGTCTCGCACACCTACTTTCTCGGCGCGGGCTCGGCGTTCCCGGTCACCTGCACGGTAGTCGATGGCAGGGGCGGCAGCGCAACGGCCACAATCGCGGTTCAGGTGGAGGGCAGCGACAACCCGGTCAACAGCTGGACCCAAACCACGCTGCCGGATACCGGCAACCTGTCGTTTGCGGCATTTGGCGGCGGGCGGTTTCTCGTGGGTGGCGACGGTGGCGCCTTGGCCAGGCGCGGAGCCGACATCGACAACTGGACGAGGATTGGCGACAGCGGCACAAGGCAGCGGCTCTTCGGCGGCGCGATCGCAGGAGGCACGCGCTTGGCCGTCGGCTGGCTGGGCACGGTGACGGTTTCCAGTAACGACGGCGCATGGCGCTTGGCCAAGGGCGTCGAGCCGGTGAACCTTGAGGACGTCATCCACGATGGCGATCGGTTCTTCGCCGTGGGCAAGGGGGGAAAGGTCGGCCTTTCGCCGGACGGCGGGACATGGGCGTTTCACGACAGCGGCACGGCTGCCTGGCTCAAGCATGTCACGATCGGCGTCGGGCAATACGTGGCGGTCGGCACACGGGGCACAATCGTCACCTCGGCCAACGGGACAAAATGGGCGGAGCGCAACACGCTGACAACGAACGGCCTCGAGAGCGTGGCGTTCGGCGACGGCCGGTTTGTGGCCGTCGGCTACAAGGGCACGATTCTTTACTCGGGCGACGGGCGGCGCTGGCTTGTGGCCAAGTCGGGAACGGATGAGTGGCTCAACGACGTGACGTACGGGGGCGGGATGTTTATGGCTGTCGGCGCCAACGGCACACTACTGACATCGACCGATGGCAAGGCGTGGGTGCGCCGCAGTTCCGGCACGGAGACATCGCTTGGCGGCGTGACCTTCGGCGGCCGCCGGTTCGTCATCGCCGGACGGGCCGGGCTGATCCTTGAATCGGGCCGACTGGCCGCACCGCCGGTGCCGCCGACGCTCTCGGCGACCCTGGCCAGGGACGGCAAACCACGGCTCGTCATCGCCGGACAGGAGGGGCAGCTCTACCGCATTGAGGTCTCGACTGACCTGCGGCAGTGGAAGGTGCTCCGGCTCATCGAGGGCGCGGCCCAGCCGGTGGAGTTCATCGACGAAACGGCGTTTCCGGAGCGGGGCCGGTTTTACCGCACCATCACGCCGTAGCCATTTTGACTTCCGCTTGGCCAAGCGGGGCAGTAGGTTTCGCCGCGTTAACTTGAATTCAAATGAACACGTTCCTAAGGCTATTCAGTTGGACGATCCTGTTCTGCTGCACGGCTTGCGGCCGGGCAGACGACAGCACAACCAAGCCGGCAGCCAAACAGAAAACCGTGTTGAGTTCATCCAATGAGCCCCTAGTGAATCCGGTTCCCAAGGCTGGCGTAATCACCCTCGGCGGCGGGTGCTTCTGGTGTGTCGAGGCGGTGTACCAGCGCATCGACGGCATCACAAAGGTGACCTCCGGTTACATGGGAGGCGCCGTGCCCAATCCCACCTACAAGCAAATCTGCACCGGGCGCACCGGCCACGCTGAGGTGGTCAAGGTGGAATTTGACCCGGCAAAAATCACGCTCGAAAAAGTGCTGGCGGTGTTCTGGAAGGTGCACGACCCGACCACGCTCAATCGGCAGGGCGCGGACATTGGCACCCAATACCGTTCTGCGATTTTTTTCCACACCGAAGCCGACAAGGCGGCGGCCGAGAAATCAAGACAAGCGGCGGGCAGGTTGGGTGAGTATCGCAACCCGATCGTGACCGAGATCACCAAGGCCTCCACCTTCTACCAGGCCGAGGAGTATCACCAGAACTACTTTAACTTGAACGCCAACGCGCCGTACTGCCGCGCTGTCATCTGGCCCAAGCTCCTCAAACTTGGTTTGAAGTTCAAGGAATAGCCGTCGGAACGGCCACCATCAACGCACAACTTTCCGGCCTTGGTGACGGTCTCATTTATGGTTAGCCATTGCCTGGCCGATTCCGCTCCACCACATTGCGCACGAGCGATTCCATGGATTCGTAGTCGAGGTCCCCTTCCTTTTCGAGGTCGCGGTAGACCTGCTTTTCCAGGGCTCGGAGGTGGGTGGCGTGCATTTTCAGTTCGAGATCGTTTAGCGTGGGGGTATGCTCAAGCATTTCCGCAATACGCTTGTCATTGGCCTTGCGCCGTTCGACCAACCGATCATGCAGGATCTCAAAGGTTTCATGGGAAAGGGTGCCCTTCTTTTCCGCATCCTCCAAGTCATCCATCAGGTAGCGAATGGCTTGTCGTCGTGCCAGTGCCATCTCGTATTCAGTCTCTTCACGGCTTTCCACAATGAGCCCCACCCGTTTCAGGAGCCATTCGATCGTGGTGCCCTGCAGAAGAATGGACAACAGCACCACGCCAAAAACAAGGTTGAGGATTAGATCACGCGTCGTTTCGCCCTTAATGTCACTAGCGACTAGCATCATGGCCATCACCATCGAAAGGCTGCCCCGTACGCCTGACCAGGTAATGACAGATAGCCAGGGTTTCTTCAGTCGCAGATCCTCACGCCGTACTAGGCTATGCACGCCAAACACGGTTACGCTGCGAACCAGGATCATGATCACAAAAAAGGCCACAATCAGTCCGGCATCCGCCCATAATTCAGCTATTTTTATCTCCAGCCCGATGAGAATGAAGACAAAGGAGTTGGCCGTGAAGGCGGCAAACTCCCAGAAGGAAAAGACCGCCTCGCGCGTGGTGGGACTCATACCATGCTTGGCACCAACATTGCCGACCATCATTCCGCAGACGACCACGGCAATCACGCCCGAGGCATGGAGTTGCATGGCCGCAACATTACTGCCGTAGGCGGCGATTGCGGTCAGGGCAACCTCGATGAGGTGGTCGTTGACTTTGCTTGTCAGGTAGGACATGGCCAGCCCGACCGCGACCCCAACGGCCGTCCCAAGAAAAACCTCGCGCAGGAAATTGCCGAGCACGTGCAGAGCCTGCACATTCCCGTCCTGGTCGTGTAGGGCGGGAATGGTGAGTCCCAGGCTGTCAGCGGTGATCTTGACCACGACTCCAAAGAGCACCACGGCGATGCCATCGTTGATGAGACTTTCACCCTCGATGATAATGCCGAGCCGCTTCGACACGGTGAATTCCTTGAATAACGCCACCACGGAAATGGGATCGGTGGCTGCCAGCATGGCGGCGGTGATCAAGCCAACCTGCCACATCATATCTCCCCTGATCAGTTTGGCGACCGGCACAAAAACCGCGGTGGTGAGCACCATACCGATGATGACGCCGGGGATGGCAAGGAACAGAATGGTGCGCCGGTTGTTGAGGAAGGACTTGAGATCCACGTGGAACGCCGCCTCAAAGAGCAGGATGGGGAGGAAGAGTTGCAGCAACAGGTCGGGCTGCAGCTTGATTTTCTCGAGATGCTCCCGCAACCCGGGTGCCCCGTCAAGAAGCAGGCTCACCGCTAAGCCCGCGACCACAAGTAGCACGGTGTAGGGTAGTTTCAACCGCTTGGCCAAGAGCGCCATGCCGCAGGCGATGACCAAAATGGCTACAAAGGAAACACTCATGGCCGGGTTTTAAATTCTTTCGTCACCTTGTCCGTGGGATGGCGGCTTCAACAAGCTAAGGAATCATTAGCCAAGTCAGACGGCACAAACCCAACCAAGGGCGTATTGTTCCTTCAAGCTAAATTCCAATAGGGGCTGGCATAGCTAAGGGCTAGGAAAGACTATGTCAGAGGCATGTATGAAAGGAAGAGTCGACTAAGCGGAAAGCAGAGAGGAAAGCTGATCGAAATGTTTGTAGCAGGAGCCACGGCCAGAGCGGCAGCGCAGATAACAGGTGTGAACCGAAACACGGTTCGGATCTTCTATCAGCGTCTGCGCCAGCTCATAGCTAGCCAACTACCCAGCTATGAGCTTTCAGGAGAAGTAGAGGCGGATGAGAGCTACTTTGGTGGAGTCCGCAAAGGCAAACGAGGACGAGGTGCCGCAGGCAAGATAGCGGTGTTTGGGCTTTTAAAACGGGGTGGAAAGGTCTACACGGCCATCATCCCCAATGCGAAAACAGAAACGCTTTTGCCGATCATCAAAGAGAAGGTTCAACCCGAGAGTGTGGTGTACACAGACAGCTTTAAGGCGTACAATGCTCTGGACGTGAGCGCCTTTCATCATAGGCGGATTAACCACTCCACCCTATTTGCAGAAGAGAGAAACCATATCAATGGAATTGAAAACTTCTGGAACCAGGCGAAGCGTCATTTGAGACGGTTTAACGGGATCAAAACAGAGAACTTTTATTGGTTTTTGAAGGAGTGTGAATGGCGCTTCAATGGAGGCAACCACCAAATGCTCTTAAAGCAGCTAAAACATTGGGTGAAACGCTCATCACATTAGCCCTTAACTATGCCAGCCCCTTCCAATAAGAGGGGGTGGGAGTGTTGCAAGCCCCTTTCCACGAGGGTCTTATCCACTTGTATCCATGTCTGTTGAAACCTATAATCAAGCGTGCACCGTAAAGGTAATTCCTGACAATTACCTAATGAAAGAAACAACCTACTCTTCGCGATGCCCCCGCCTGTTCTTTGTCCCTGTCGCCTGCCTGTTGCTGGCAGCAGCAGCACGAGCAGAGGATCTGGCGCCTTACAGTTTTAATCATTTTTTTGACACGTCACGCCTGGTCAAAATCGACCTGAAGGTCGATCCCGGGGACTGGAATAAGTTGAGAGTGCAGCATCGGTCGCTGGTCAAGACCCTGCGCACCGACATCCCTCCATCGGAGCGGGAGAAACCGTTCGACTATGTGCCCGCGAACCTGACAATCGACGGCACCGGCGTCGGCAAGGTGGCCATTCGAAAGAAAGGGTTCGTCGGTTCGCTCGACCACAACCGTCCTTCGTTCAAGATTCAAATCGATAAGTACGAAAAGAAAAAAATGTTCGCCGGCGTGGACACACTCACGCTGAACAACAACAAGCAGGACGGCTCGAGAGTCCATCAACTCGTCGGCTACCAGTTTTTTCGCGCAGCGGGACTGCCGGCGTCTCACTGCAACCTTGCGCTCGTGAGTGTGAACGGTAAATCACTCGGCATTTATTCCAACGTCGAGTCGCTCGACAAGCACCACTTCCGTCGCGCGTTCAAAAGCGCCAAGGGTACTCTCTATGAAGGCACAGTTTGCGACTTTCATGTGCACTCATTGATTCGTTTCGAGCGCAAGTTTGGATCGAAAAAAGCCATTGCATCCATCAAAAATGCCAGCATCGCGTTGGACTCTGATGACCGCTCGATCTTGGACAAACTCGGCAGGCATCTGGATCTCGACCAGTTTTACCGTTACTGGGCGGCCGAGGTGCTCATCGGTCACTGGGACGGCTACGTCAGCAACAAGAACAACTACTTTGTTTATTTCGACTCGAAATCGGAGCGACTGCATTTTCTCCCGTGGGGCCTCGATCAGTTGGCGACCGACCGCAACATGTTTTGGCGTCAAGGCTTTGACCCGCCCAAGTCCGTCAAGGCAGACGCGGCCATCCCGCGGCGGCTCTACAAAAACCTGGAAGCCAAGAAGCAGTATTTTGTCGCGATGCAATCGCTACTGACGGAGGTCTGGGATGAAGACAAACTGATCAAACAAATCGATGATCTACAGGCCATGATCAATCCCCACCGTATTGAGAAAAGTTTCTGGAGTCGGCGCCATGCCACCTCATTCCAAAAGTTTATCAGTCGGCGTCGCGCGGAAATTCTCGACGAGATCGGCGGCGTCCTTGATGTGCTGTGGCGTGTCAAAGTCGGGCTCACCGGCCCCGAAGCCGATAACGTCCTCGCCCTGGCCGACGGGAAATTTCCCGAGTGGACACTGGAGCCGCGTGAGATGATGGGTGAAATCGTGAAAGTGGCCGACAGCAACAGCACGTTCTCCCTCGAATTGGTCGATACTGAAAAAGGCCGGGGCGGTTTTGTGACGGCCAAGGGAACCGGACAGATGAACATGAAATACGGCAATAAAGCCGTGGCCTTTGGTTCGCCCACATATGGAGTGCGACAAAACGGGCGGCGCTCTGTCACGTTGCGAATCCATCGGGAGAATGCCGCCGACGGGGAACCCGAGGCGGTTGAGGTCACTTTCCCTCGACCGAGACTGACGGACGAGCGGCCGGAGGCGTCCTATCGGATCGATGTTTTCGCGAGTCCCGCCCAGGGGGATCTGTTTGTATCCAACTCACGTGAGCCACTCGGGCGCTTGGCCGGCAATGTGGTGTTCACCCGGTTCGGAACCGACCTTGGTGATATAATTGAAGGTCGCTTGGAGAGCGAAGTGTTCCGTTTCCTCCAAAAGGAAGGCGAGGAATAAGATTGTTTTATTGGCCGCTTGGCCAAGCGCTGAAAACTCTATTCATCCGACTTCTGCAAAAGTCGATAAAAGCGGTTGTTTGCGCCCTGGCTGGAATCCTCAGTAACTTTAATCTCACCGGGAGTGCCGGTTCCCTGGATTATCTTCAATGAAATCCACTCTCCGCTGCCTATCTCATCCGAGTATTGAAGGATGCAATCTTTTCCTTCCGAAAGTTCAAAATTGAGCACGACACGATTGCCAACCGTCTTTATCTCCGTAAAATACATATTGCCCCTGTAATTCCGCACTCCGGGTGTTGGCACTGCAGACAGCCAATTGGCCGGCTCACTACCAAACTGTCCCAAGTTGATCCGTTGAATGGATTCACCGGAACCCACGACCGATTCCGGCCAAGGCGTTCCCACGCCATAGAAAACGGCATCAACGGTCACGTAGGGAACTTTCCCTATATTTTGGTCGGGATCAGTTTGCGGAGCATCTGGTTTTTTCAGCACGATTTCATCTCCACTATTGTTCAACTTGCCGGAATACGGGCCATAAATCGAGGTGAAATTTTCAATTTGATAATGTTCCCTGAACCGACTTAACACCTGCGGTTGGTTTACTGGATCAAACCGGACAAGCAAGATTCTGGCTCCGGCATCCAATAGGGTGTTTGGAGGAAAATCGTATTGGATGCCGTTCCGCAGTCGCCATGTGTTTTCCGGATGCGAAACATCAAACAGCGGTACCCGCTTGTCGGAATTGTTTTGGAGCTCGATGAACTCCATGTCAGTCGCGTCGGCTCCCAAGTTGTCCGGCGGGGTGTGCATGATTTCGCTGATCACAATCGGGCCGACTCGTGGCCCGGTGTTCGCCTCCGAAAACGTCAATGCGAGTTGCGCCGTGAAGTGTTCCTCGCCATCAGAGGTAACCCATCGGCCAAAGGAAACGCCATTCTCGGCCGCGCCAAATTCAAATCCATGCATGTACCCGGTCAGCGATCCGGCGGCGTTGGCAGAGAACAGATAAATCTCCTCGCCAAATGAACTAAGCGAGAACGCCCGTGAAGAATCGGGGTGACTCATGAAGTCATCCTCATCAAATAAAACAAATTCGTGTGGCTTGATCAGGGTGCCAGTCGGAATACGAAACTTTCCTGGAATATTCCTGTTATCGGTCAAAAACCAACCAGATAGATCAACAGGTTCGTCTCCCTCGTTGAACAGTTCCACCGTATCCTTTGCCGGTAGATCCGTGTGCGTGAGCGCCTCGTTGATGACGACAGTGTAATTGGTCTCCAAGTGGTTGTCTGGAACCCCGGGCGACCCATGTATGTTCAAGCTGGCACCCCAGTACTCCGCCCCGTCCATCTCTCCCTGCGGCATTAATTTCTTGGCAACCAATGAAAAGCCACGACCGTCGGTAACCGGAATCCAATCGTCCTGATAATTCAACTCGAGAATTAACTTGCCGCTTTGATCGACGATTTTCAACCGGCCGCCACTGTTACTCAGCTTGCCGGAGTACACACCACCAATGGAAATATTCGGGCCATAACGGGCTGCAAAGGCCTTGGCATTTCTAGCCAACAGAACCCGCTCACCTGGATTTAGACTTTTGTTGTCACTTTCCAAAAAGGAGAACCGAACTTCACCGGCAACCGTCAAGCCGGAGAGGTTCAGCGTTTTCTGGCTGAAGTTAAGCACTTCAATGAATTCGAAGTCAGACGATTTAAAAGTGGGGTCAGTCGACAACTCGCCGGGAGAAGGATCGGACGGATGATAATGAAGTTCTGAGATCAAAAGATCCTCGGTGGCTGGAGGCGGAGTAACGGAATAAAAATGCATCAGAGATCCGGACCATTTACTGGTCAGGGGTGGGTTATTGGATCCAGTCAGACTTCTGTGGGTTGTTTTGTAAACACGCGCCGACACAAGGACGCCCTCGTTAATTTTTATTGGCTTTGCATAAAGGATCGCCTTGGTGGCAACTTGACCCCCCGATCGGCGTGGATCAGTTCCATCGAGGGTATAATAGATTTTGCCGCCCTCACGGGATTTGAGAGTAACAAGTGTTCCAGATTCCAAATAACCGGCCGGCTGATTTGCGTCGGGGGGATCTACAAACTGTTGTTCCATGAACGAAATCCTTTGAGACAGCCAGGTTTTCATGTGGTTCACCTCGCCCTGATAAGTGCCGCCATATGCGCTTCGGGGTCGCCGATTCCATTTCGCCAGATCCCGCTTTTGGGCCTCTTTCAATTCATCGGCCATCCCGTCGATGATGGCGTTGATGTTGGCCTTGCTAAATTCCGCACGGCGAAGCGACTGGAACCGATCGATGTATTTTTGAAAAAAATCGATATCTGAGAACATTCGCTTCCACCAGGGGTAGTTGAAAAAATCCGTGCCCCGATCACTGGAGGTCGATCGCCATGTTCTGGGATTGTTATCCCTTCCATCCGTCGAGCCCAATGCCCTGTCAAAATCCCAGATCGGCCCAAAGGTTAACTTGCCGCCGCGGGGTTTGTACATGTAGCCGCTGAGCCTCAAGGCATCCACATTGAAGGCCACGACATTGAGCAAGTGATGATCAATTGCCGCGTCGACATCGATATATTTGGCGTAGCCCCTTTTGGGATCCTTGAAATAGGAAGCGTTGAGTGCCGTGCCCATCTCGTTAAAAAAACGACGGACATATTGTTGTTGGGCGTCACGCTCGGGTTGCTCGATCTCCACTTCTTTCGGATAGACATACTTAATGCTTTGACTGGCCCCACTGAAACCGGAATCACCAGGATCGGCACGATCGATCTTAAAGATATAACCGCCGGAAACTTCGGGTTCCTGCTTGTGCTCATCGAATAAACGCTCGACATCCACCCGGTCGGCATCCCTGCTGATTTTCTCCATCAGGGCATAGACCCCGTAGTAATCCGAACTCGAGAGAGTGCCGCCTCCTGTATTAAGGTATAGCTCAACAAATCGGGTCCGAGAAGCGTATCTACCGATCTGACGGCTCAACTCGAAAATAAATGGATTATGCATCAATGAGAGATCAAAATTATAAGGCCCCCACAAGACCCAGTCCGACTCACCCGGCATTCCCAACAGCGAAATATTCTTGTCACGACCAAATTCATCCTGCGCTTCGAGAGAAAGAGATGCCTTGGAGCGCCCCGACGTGCTCGAGCCGCGAACCTTGATTCCCACCTGACTCGCCTTTGAAAAAGCATCCTTCAGTCTGGTCCGGCCATTGGTTGGTTCGATTACTGCCATGGACGCCGTTTGATAGTCGTTTTGCGATGGACGACCCGAACCGTAGTTCTCGAGAACAATAAGCGGGAGGTTGGACGAAAAACTGTTCAGGTTTTGGTTCAGTTGAAAATAAATTTCACTGGCAACCCGCCCCATGCCTCCCTCGGGATGAAGCAACCGTGCTTTTACTGGCGTGGTTTTATTCAGTCTTAATGGACTGGAGTAAACCGATGACGATTCGGTTGGGATAGTACCGTCCAAGGTGTAGTGAATCCTGGAAGCCTCATCTGCGAGTGCAGGCTTTTTGAGTTCTACGTTGATGGAAGTTTGAAACGACCGGCTCGATTGCGAAAAGATCACATCCTCTTCCACGCTGGGTACGGTTTTTTCGTTACTTGCCCTAGGTGTTGGGAAATGCATGTACCCGAACGACTCGTTTTGCTCCGTTTTCTTGTAGGCAATAACTTCCGGATGAATCAATAGATCGGAACTCGTAACCAGATTGTTCAACCCATGGATGGCAAGCAGGTTTTTACCTTCGACCAAAAGGTCCCTCGCATTGGGCACGGAAAATTCAACGGGAGAGGTTGCTATTGAGTCAGGCCTGTTTTGAGTGGCACCTGAATTCCATCTGGGAGTTGCCGGAGCGTTATCGCTGGCAACCTTTTCCCCATTAATGTAGGCGATGAAACCGTCCTCATATTGCAGGCGAAGCTCCAGTGATTCGATGACCGACAAATCCGTCACTTGGAATGGGATGCGGATATAAACCGTCTCGTTGTTATTCCGCATGTTGGAGACATTCAACCCGATACGATTCCCGTAATCATAACCCACACCGGTCTCGCCGGATTTCCAACCACTGTCATCAAAGTCAACCTTCCTCCATCCCGCGCCCTCCGAGCTGTTTTTTGGGATGAGGGCTCGAGCAGCGGCCTTCTGTTTGAGCAACGTCACCTGATCCTGCTTCGAATCTCCCTTGCCAAATGAAATATCTTCGTGCTGCGGCGGGTAGGTCGGGGAAAATTGGGAAACAACATTTGAACTCTTGTCCAACAAGGCCAAATAGCCGCCCTCTTTATTCAGCCGAAAATCTGTGTGCAGCGGAGCGTTAGGATTTGTCCGGTTTTTTCCGGATGCAAAAACGACGATGTAACCACGAGCCGGAATTGTGACCGCAGGGAATCTCCATTTTAGATTGTGACCCGGATCATCCGTCAAAAACCAACCGTCCAGATTGGTTGAATTTCCGTCGGGGTTGAAAATCTCAATCCAATCGGATCGATCATCGTCGTCATCGATGGTGCTCCTGCGGTTGTCCGCCATGAATTCGGAGATCATTGGTGCCGCGAATGCTGGAATGCCCGCCAACAGCAAAGCCCCGATCATGAGTTGTCTTAAATTATTCATTCATCCTTTTCAGTCATTCCTGACACCGGCTATCGCAAAAAAGGAGCCCATTGAAGATGATACGCGCGAAGGAGTCGAACCTTCATTCCCGAGCAAACCGGATCCTAAATCCGGTGCAGTCATCTTAAATGCTTTCTCTCCTGATAAATGTGTGGCCTGTTTTCAGTTAGTGTCGATTAATTTGCCAACTTTCAGTGAATTACCGGCACAAAAGTCAGTTCGAACTGGGTAGACTCAAACAAGCCTCATCCGATGCAGCAAGCTAATTCCAAATAGGCGGGGAGCTTGCAACTCCACGCCCCCATTCAATCGATGATAGATTCGGGCACATGGATTATTTAATTTCACTGTGAATTAGGTGTTGTTGAGTTTGATCAGCAAACCTATTTCCGAGTGGTCAAATAAAGGCAAGAAACTGGCGACCTTAATATTTGGCATCGCGCTTGGAGTTGTTATGGCGATTTTTTTGCGCCTTTTAGGGAATGAAATTTTATCTGCTGAATTGGAAATCACTTTAACAGCAGTTTAAACTTTGTCCTTAAAGTTTGAAACAAGAACACCTACACCTCCAATTTCTACCCTCAATTCCGTATCCTGGTCTATACAGGTCAGACCAACGGGGGATCCTGGAATAACCAGGCTCCCCTTCTTTAGGCATGAGCCTCTATTGGTCAAAGAATCAACCAGCCACCGCAATGAATTAATGGGGCCACCCATTATTTCAGACGCAGGCGCCTCTGCGATGAGTTCGCCATTTTTGCGGACTGAGAAAAGCTCATGTTGGAATGATAATTGTCTTGGAGAAACCTTATTTTTGCCGACGATCAGGCCTGCGTGTATGCCTCCTGAGCATATTAACTCTTGGGTGGTTGGCGGGGTAAACCAGAATCGAAAATTGTGCAGTTCGATTCCTGCGCTGACGCACTCTATCGCATCGATTAACTGATCATGAGGCAGGTTTGTGCCGTGAAGATCGACACCAATTGTGAACACCATCTCAGGCTCGATTGCACAATTGACGTAATTCTTACAGTTTACCTCTGTCCCTTCTTCGTGAACATGAGGACTAAACAATCGTCCCGAAATCGGTTCGTTAAGCCCAAATTGTGAACGTATCGCTTCGCTGGTACATCCAACCTTGTATCCGACGACTCTCTCTCCTTTTTGGACTCTTATTTGTGCAACTAGGTCTTGAACCTTGTAAGCTTCCGCTATTGATATGCGGGATACTGCAGGTTCAAATCCTTCGCTCCATTCCTTCTCATAGAATACTTGTGCGAATTTATTTGCGAGTAGATCGAGTCTTTTAGACACTGCGGCCGAATGAGAAACCACTGCCAGTTCAACGTCAAGCGGTTGAAAAAATGTGCATTTAACTGTCGCCGATGAACCAGAACCTGTCATCATTCAAGTTATGCAACGGGTCGTTTTGTGGGTTTGTGCTAACTCAACTAGATTTGATCCGCCACATGAATTAATTGTTTGGTTCAAAGGGCCTAATAATTGTCCACTCGCAAATTTAAATGATGTATAGTTATTTCCCGATAGCGCTGACTGTTTTTTTGATGTCATCAGATCCGTTGAAAGCGGACGACACAAGGACCGAATCTCGGGACATCAAGAAAGAAAAACTCCTCAGTAGAATAAAACGATCCCCGTCCTATGTGCGTAATACAAACTACGACAAAAAGTGGTTTAATGTTCTCCGTACGGGGATAGACACGACTCGGAAATATCTCGGGAATTACGGTCCTCTGCACGTGTACATCATAGGACAAGAATCGAAAGAGCTTGAAGATGAGGCAGTGAAGGATGCCGTCATCAAAGCATTTTGTCACTGCCGTCATGCACAGACGAAAGACAGAATCCTCGGTTGCTTGAAAGGCGCAGGAGCCTCATTGATCAAACGAGCAAGGAACAACTCAACGGAAGCCTATCTGTCTTATGTGGACTACACCGAGCCTCCATTGGCTGAATTGATATTCATTAACCCACATGGGTTTGATATGCCTTATTTGTATACTCGTGGCATCCACGAATATACGCATGTCTTTCAGCGTGGTTTTCCCGGCACACCTACATGGATGACTGAAGGCAGCGCGGAGTTCCTGGCTTTTTATCTTGGATCGAAGAATGAATGGATAAACTTTGAGCGATCAATGGAAGAATCGATGCGAATGGTGCAGTCGGTTGAAGATGATGTTTCACTGGTCGATTTCGAAGATATCGAAAAAATTGAAAAAGAACGTCCTGAATTAAAGAAATACTATCGTCATATAGCCTATGATGCGGGCGTGTGGGCGGTGGCTTTCCTGATCCACCATTCTGAAAACCACAGTGTAAAAAGTTTCACCAAGGATTTTTATCCAATGATCGCTCATGCGGGTTGGCGGGAGGCGATAAAGCGATATGGTAAGTTTGATAATATCGCAGAGTTCTATGAATCGTTTGAGAAGTTTTTTGAAGAATCAAATGAAAAGAAAATGCAGATGCTCAACAAGTTGAAGCCTTAAGAAAACTGCTTCACTTTTTCAATCCCCTGTGTGACCGAGTTCTTGCGTCCATACTCCCCATGTTTGGGTGGTGTTTCATTTCCCTTCAGCTCTTAATTCTTCACCCGTCTTGCCACCGTGTTTGCGAAGGAGGCCAGTTGGTTTCGACGCCGGTCTTCCGGAGGAAGCCCTGAAAAGAAGAGAGAAGTTCAGCATTTTCCCAAATCGCCTTTGGCTGAACGCAATTCGCGATCGCTGTGGCAGCCAAATGACCAGTGACCTCACCGATGTTCCACTCTATTGGATGGAGGCGATAGCAGCCGTTGGTGATATGTGTTGTGCCAATGTTTTTGCAGGAAGCGATGAGGTTACTGACTCGCTGGGGAATCAGTGCACCCAGCGGCAACTCAAATGGCAATGCCGCGAAGTCAATGTAGTTGTCCCCCCCCGTGCTCGGATGCAGATCGATCTGGTAGTGGCCAACCCCTACCGAGTCATGGTAGCGTTTTGCTTGAACTTGGCTTTCCTTTTTTCCTAGCACTAATGCCCGGTTTTCCTTGCCGCAATCCGACTCAACAATCGTAGTCAGTGCCTTAATCCTCCGTGACTCCCTGACATAAGGATATTTGGCCAAGCCGTCATCCGTACCCATGACATCCTTTCTCAATCGTAGTCCTGGCCAGCCCTGCCCACCGTAATCGCGCGGTGCCTCGGTTTGCAGCCAATAAAGCAACGACAAACTCAACTGCTTGGATCGTGCGATATGTCGATTGCGTTCATCGTGCGAAACACCGATCAGGTTGCCGAGGAAATAGTCATTTTGAGGCCAGTTGATCAGACTGATGTCCCTAAAGCCGCTCCCTGGCTTAAAGTTTGACTGGGCGAGGATTCGCCGATAGGTCCAGAGATTGATAACACCAGTCTTGTGTGGTCCCTTGGGATTGAATCCCAGTCGCTTGGGCACACTACTCGCCGGGTGCGTGTATGTGAAATCAAGCAATCGCCCTGGCCATGCGGGCATCAAATCGGGGATATACCCCTTCCAGAAATCGTACTCCATTGGCTTGTCGATCACGTGTTCCTCTCCGTCAACATGGTCAATGGCAAAGCACATGGTAAACGCCTGCTGATTGCCCGGGGATGCCTTATCCGGCATATGCAGTTCGCCGGTCTGTTTTTTACCCTCGGTACCTGTGACATGTTCGCATTCGGCCAAGGGCAATAGGTCGCCCAACTCCGTTGCATCGGCAAAGATCGAACCGGTCAAGACAAGCGAATGCCCGGTCTCCATGTTGAGCACCTCAACAGAGCGAATATTGTCACTAACCAGTTCAGCGGCAATCGGTTTTGATTGCATGAGCAGCGTCAGTTGCCCCTTGACTTGAAACGGAGCGAGCAGTGCCTCTAGGCAGGCTAGTGCAACCCTCGGTTCATGGCATAGGCGGGACACCGAACCGCTGCCGGGATTGAGATTCTTCAGCTGCTTCGCCTTGTCTGTGAGCGGGTAGTGGCGGCGATAATAATCCCGGATCGTGCTGCGGAATTTCCGGTAGGTTCGGGTGCAACCGAACGATTCAATCCAACGATGTTCATCGGGCGGGACACCCTGTGTGGTTAACTGACCGCCAATCCAGTCAGTTTCCTCGGTCATAATCACCGCCAAGCCGGAACTCAAAGCTGACAAAGCAGCCGCGCAGCCACCAAGCCCGCCACCGATGACAACCAGATCCGCCTTTAATTCCTTACTCTTCGGCTTGACCAATCGACCGGAAAGCGAGTTGCACCCGACTAAACCAGCCGAGGTAATCGCCAACCCGGCTCCCAACCTGAGGAAACTGTCCCGTCGATTGATCATTTTTCGCTAAGAGGTTGCTTGGGTGACCCAACATCTACAATTCCAGATTAAAGAAAGCCGAAAGCAAACCGTCTAATAGGATTTTAAGGATTAATATGTGTGAGGTTTGTTTCATTTCCCTTCAGCTTTCAATTCGTCACCCGTCTTGCCGCCGTGTTTGCGGAGGACAGTGGTGACTGGTGTAATGGCATTATTAATGTCAAGAAACTGGCCACCCCCGACACTCATGATTGCAACATCTAGTGGTGTTTGTCCGTTTTCATCAGTGGCATTTACATTTGCTCCAGCTTCTAAAAGTACTCCCATGATTTCACTTTGAAACATGGAAGCTGCTGGCAACTAAACCAGACCACTCCACCACTTGAACGCAGCAGGGTTGTGGTGAGGAAACGGGGAAAACCGTCGCTTCAAAACACCGCGGTAATATTAACGCCAGTTCCAAAAAATAAAGCAAAATT
>MPLZ02023706.1_pt1 | contig 15894 bp, 8 predicted proteins | sample 1617311 | NCBI WGS metagenome assembly MPLZ02 (sample SAMN05944806, study PRJNA350692) | marine metagenome | biome: marine; feature: ODZ; material: water; isolation source: 160 m water sample filtered on 0.2 um supor filter | place: Pacific Ocean | collected 2012-04-08 | depth 160m m | reverse complement strand
CTTGTAGGCGAGCGAGAGCACCGGCGCAGTGTGGGCCTCGATCTGCATCACCTGTTCGCCCGTGGCCAAGCTCCAGAACCGGAGCAGTCGGTCGGCGCCGGCGGTGGCCAGTGTTTTGCCGTCGGGCGCGATGGCAAGGTCGAAGACGGCTTCATCGTGTGCCTGCCAAGCCAGGCGCTTGGCCAAGGCGGCGATGTTCCAAAGGGCAACCCCGCCGGCTTGGCCAAGCGCGTTGGAGGCGGTGATCAAGGTGGCGCTGTCGGGGGTGAAGGTCATTGCCGTGACGCGGCCGGGGAGGTCGGTGATCTCGCCGCCGGACGACCAGTCGGTGCTGTTCCAGAGGAGCACCTTGCGGAAGCCACCGGTGGCGAGGCGCTTGCCGTCGGGGCTCCATGCGATGGACTGGACGGCGTCGCGGTGGCCGTTGAGTTTGGCGGTGGTTGATTTGTCTTTTTCGGCGAGGTTGTGGACGGTGACGAGGCTGCCGTGGCCGGCGGCGAGTTGTCTGTTGTCCGGCGAGAGTGCGAGGGCAAACACCGGCCGGTAGCCGGCGGGCAAGCGGCCAAGCTTGGCGGGATCGATCAACTTGGCCTCGATGACGAGTTCAGAGGGGAGCCACTTGGCCCCGGCGTCGATCCATTGGCCAAGCGTGGCGATTTGTTCGTCGCCCAGTTGTTTCTTTGGCGGCATGTGGGGGTCGCTGCCGGGCTGGACGTACAGGATCATGCGGCTCTCCGCGGCTTGGCCGGGGAGGAGCGACGGGCCTTCGTCGCCGCCCTTGAGGGCGAGCGCACGGGTAGTGAGATTGAGTTCGCCCTTGTTTTTTTTGGCGTTGTGGCAGCGGAGGCAGCGGTCGCGCAGGAGGTGCATCGCGCGCTTGGCCAAGCCGGCGTCCCCGGCTTCGGCTTGACCGGCGCTGGGCCACGCGGCCGCGATGACCAAAGCCAGCTTGGCCAAGCGGGCGGTAGCGAGCCTGCGGGTGAACGGTTTCATGCGTGGGGCGGCATTAAACCGGGCCCGGTGGCTTGGCGCGAGTCTTCGTTGCTTTAATTCGCAGGGACAATCATTTCGGGTTGGCCGATGATGTACCTCGCGCTGACCTACGACCACCGGGTTGTCGATGGCCGCTAGGCGGTCACCTTCCTCTTCCAGGTGAAGGAATTCATCGAAAATCCAGAGCTTGATCTCGTGGGCTAAATGTTTGGCCGGATTGGCCTCGCTCGAGTATTTTAGAGTTGATACTTTCCCGCCCATAAAATTCGCTGACCGAGCGAACAGCACTTACAACTTTTAATGGATTTTGATCTTGTAGTCATCGGGGCCGGGCCGGGCGGGTACACCGCCGCGATCAAGGCGGCGCAACTCGGCATGAAGACGGCCATCGTCGAGAAGGACCAGGCCCTTGGCGGCACCTGCCTCAACGTCGGCTGCATCCCCAGCAAGGCGCTGCTCTCGTCGACCGAGTTGTATCGCGAGGCGCAGCACAGTTTCGGCGCGCACGGCATTTCAGCCGACGGGCTGTCGATGGACGTCGGCGCGATGATGAAGCGCAAGGATGGCGTCATCCGCAAAATGGCGCGCGGAATCGACTACCTAATGAACAAAAATGGCGTCGAGCGTGTGCTCGGTCTTGGCTGCATCGCCGGGCCGAATGTGGTGGAGGTTGATGACAGCAAAAAAACGCAGTGCCTCAAGGCCAAGCGCATCCTCATCGCCACCGGCAGCCGCGTCACCGGCCTGCCGTTTCTCGAGATTGACGGCGAAACGGTGTTGAGCAGCGACCACGCGATCGCGCTTGGCCAGGCGCCGGAGTCGATGGTCGTGATCGGCGGCGGCGCGATCGGCCTCGAGCTGGGCTCGGTCTGGGCGCGGCTTGGCACGGCGGTCACCGTGGTCGAGTTTCTGCCGCGCATCGCCGCGATGTTCGACGAGGACATCACACAGGCCCTGCAGAAACTGCTGAAAAAACAGGGGCTCCAGTTTCACCTCGGGACCGGCGTCGAGTCGGCTGGGAAAACCGAGGGCGGCGTCCGGTTGACCGCTGCCAGGGGCGACAAAAAAGTCGAGCTGGAGGCCGAGAAAGTGCTTGTTGCCGTCGGCCGCAAGCCGAACACCGAGGGCCTCGGCGCCGCCGAGGCCGGCGTGGAACTGGACGAGCGCGGCTGCATCAAGATCGACGACAAATGGCAGACCAGCGTCCCGGGCATTTACGCCATCGGCGACGTGGTGGCCGGGCCGATGCTGGCGCACAAGGCCGAGCAGGAGGCCGTCGCTGCCGTCGAGCGGATGGCCGGCCTGGCCGGCCGGGTCAACTACGGTACCATTCCGTCCGTCATTTACACCTCGCCGGAAGTGGCCGCCGTGGGCCTCACCGAGGCGGAGGCCCTCGAGAAGGGGCATGAGGCTGCGGTGGGCGTTTTCCCGTTTCAGGCTAACGGCCGGGCCGTCGCCGGCGGGCATGCGGACGGCTTGGCCAAGGTCATCGCCGACAAGGCGACCGATCGGGTGCTTGGCGCGCAGATCCTCTCCGCCAATGCCTCAGAGCTGATCGCCGAGGCGGTGTTGCTGATGGAGTTCGGCGGCAGTGCGGAGGACCTGACCCGGACGATTCACGCGCATCCGACGATGTCGGAGGGCCTGCGCGAGGCGGCCCACATCGCCGTGGGGGAACCGCTGCACATTTGAGCGCTTGGCCAAGCTCTCAAAAAAAAACGCCGGCTTGCACCGGCGCTCAAAAGTTTGTGGCGGTTCCTACTCGTTCGTTGGTGCGGGTGCGGCCGGTTTTTCCGAGGTCGGCTTGGCTGGCTCGGCTGGCTTATATTTCCCGGCGGCATCCTTGTTCAGGATATCGATGATCATAGTGGTGATGTCGTTTTTGCCGTTGGTGTAAAGGACGGTAGGAGTACGGGGCAGCAGGACGTCCTGTGAGGAATCAATAACCAGATCGTAGCCCAGTTCTTTGGCCTTGGCGCTGATGACTTCCTGGATTTCCTCGAGGCGCCCCTTGCGAAGCCGCCGGGTCTGGCCAGCAAGGGTTTTCTGTGCGTTCTTGTTGAATTCGATGACCTGTTGCTCGAGGCGTTTGTATTCGGTGTACTTTTCCTGTGCTTTTTTGAGGTCGGTCGAGCGTTTTTCGTCGGAGTTGGCCGGATCCTGGGCGCTGGCATTAAGGCTGTTGTGTTCCTTCTCAAGCAGGTTCAGGTCCTCGATCATGCCGATCCGGGCCTTGTCGAAGTCGGCTCCGCGCTCCTTGAGTTGGTCGTTGGACAGCTTGGTTTTCCAGTAGCTGTCGAAGGATTTGAGGAGATCGATGGTGGCGATCTTGACCGGTTCCTGTGCGAGGGCGGTCCCGGCGAGGCAGGAGAGCGCCAGCACCATGGCGGCCAGTTTGAGCAGGGGTGAGTGTGTCATGGTTAGTTTTCCTTTCATCACATATGATCAAAAATTGCGGGTGAAGCCGACCCCAAAATGAAACTCCCCACCTCCCCCGACGTAGTCGGGGTGGGTGATCGGGATGCCGTAGTCGAGCCGCAACGGCCCGAGCATCGGCACGATGAGCCTCAGGCCGATGCCCCAGTTGTCGGCGTAGTCGGAGAATTCAAACTCGTAGGGATCCTCGTACACCATCCCGATGTCGTAGAAAAATGCCACGCGCAAACGGTCGATGATCGGGATGCTGTACTCAATCGAGCCGAGCCAGTAGCTGCTGCCCCCCAGTGTCTCTGTGCCGTCGGTGATGACCGGGGTCCATTTTTCCTGAGGTTTCCATTGTTCTGCTGGGTTGTCTGGATCGTACGGTGTCTGCCAAGAATCAAATTTGCCTGGAACGCTTGAATTCTCAATAAAGAACGGATAGTCACTTTTACTATCAACCGGAATAAACTTTTCCACGTTGTCCTTATCCTTCACATAGTAGCCGTACTGGTCGTTCTCGAAGCCGTTTTTCCACGTCTGCATGCGCGGGCCGATGTCCCGGTAGTCGTAACCGCGCAGCGAGTAGCTGCCTCCGGTGAAATACCGGTCAAAGTAGGGCACGCGCCTGCTGTCGCCGAACGTGTCCACGACGCCCAGTTTACCGTACACCTCCCAAATGTGGCCTTCAGCGAAACCGGGATAGTAGTAGGCGGTATTGATCTCAAGGCGGTACATCTCGGTGTCGCCGCCGAAGGGGCCGCCGGCGATCTCCGCCTTGACCTGGGTAAACTGGCCGCGGCTGGGCACGAGCGCGTTGAGGGTATCATAGGCAAAAAACAGGCCCAGCTTGGACACCAGGCGGTCGTGGTTCAACTCCGACAACTCGCCCTGCTCCAGGCGGTCCATGTCGTAGGCCCAATCGAAGGGGTTGGCAGACAGGTCGTCGGGATGCCCCTTGGCCAAGCCGTTGGTGAGTATGTCGTGCTCGGCCAACATATCGGAAAAGTAGGATCGGTCGTGAATGCCGATGGACTCGAAGGTGAAACTGACGCCCCCGCTGGTGAAGTCGTTCCAGAGTTTCCGGGAGAGGCCCAGCCTCGCACCGGTCTGGTGCTGCTCGAAGTAGCGGCTGTAGTACTGGATCTCACGGTGGTACAGGTCCACAGAAAAACGCAGTTTGCGGTCGAGGAAATAAGGCTCCTCGAAGGTGATCTGATAATCCTCGTGCCGGGTGCCGGCGGTGATTTGCAGACGGAATTTTTGCCCGCTGCCGGTGAAGAACGGCGGGTTGAACAGGTCGAAGTTGCCCTGCACGTAGCCTACCTGGGCAAACAGGGACATATAGGAACTGTACCCGAATCCCGTGATGAGGTGGCCTGTCCGTCCCTCCTGCACCCCAACGATGAGGTTGCGGCGGTTCGGCAGCTCCGGGATTTTCTCGATCTGCGTGTCGACACTGTCAAAAAGCCCGGTGCCTTCGAGCCGGCGCTTGCTCAACTCGACACTGACCATGTCGAACACCTCGCCGGGGGAGATCGCCAGTTCACGCCGGATCACCTTGTCCTTGGTTCGGGTGTTGCCGCGGATCTCCACCTTTTCCACGTAGCTCAATTCGCCCTCGGTGATGTTGTAAGCGAGGTCTATGGTGCCCTGGTCGGTGTTGGGCACCTTGGTCACGCGCACTCGGGTGTCGAGATAGCCGTACGCTTCGTAGAAGTCCCGGATGGCGTCCCTGTCCTCGTTCAACCCGGTGGGGGTGAAGATGGCGCCCTCAAGCATGTACGGGGCCACCGCACGCTCGAGAACCTGCACCCCGCGGCGTATCTGGTCACCGCTGAAGAGCGTGTTGCCCTCGAAGGTGACATTGCCGACCTCATATTGATATCCCTCGTACAGGTCCAGGCGGATCACCATCCGGCCCTCCTTCGGGTACTCGAACTTGATCTCGCGAACCTTGAAGTCGATGTAGCCCTGATCCTGATAAAACTGGGCGAGCATCTCGAGGTCCTCGTCCCATTGGTCGGTCTCGAACTTGCCGCTGCCGGTCAGCCACGACATCCACCAGCGTTTGCGTGTCTTGATCGCCTTGCGCAGTTCGCGCTGGGAGGAGGCCACCGCGTTCTCGAACACGATGTTGTCAATCTTGACCTTCCGCCCGGGATCGACCTGGAAGACGACGGTCGCTTGGCCAAGCGCCTCGTCGTGCCGGACATCGTACTCGACCTTGGCCTGATGGTAGCCGCCTTTTTGGTACTCCTTCAGGATGGTGCGAGTGTCGGAGAATATCCTTGGCCGACTGAGGGTCTCCCCAGTGCGTGAGCGGATTTTTTTGCGAAGTTTGCTTTCGCGGAACTTCCGGCCCCCAGTGTTGCCCTCGAAGAGGATCTCCGTGACCACCGGCTTGCCAACGAGCGTGTAGGTCACCTCGACCCCGCCGGCAACCTGCTTCTCGGTCACGTAAACATTCTCGAAAAAACCGGTGTTGCGAAGGTTGTGGATGTCGTCGTCGCTGGCCTTGTGCGAGTAGGGATCGCCCAGCTTGAGGCGGATGTTGGCGCGGATGAGCGCGTCGCTGGCGGCGGCCTGGCCGATGTGCTGGAGGGTTATTTTCTGAACCGGCGGCAGCTTGGGAATCAGGCCGGCGATTTGCCCGCGGAGCGGAGCGCTCGACAGCAGCAGCAATGCGGCGATGAGCGCCTGGCCAAGCGCATGCAACCAACGCCCCGGGCTAATCGCCCTGCAGGATGTCGTCATCGCTGAACTTGGCTGCACTCTCAAATCTTGTGAATCCTTTCAAAAAGGTCAGACGCACATCCCCGGTCGGGCCGTTGCGCTGCTTGGCAATGAGCAGGTTAATCTGGCTGGCTTCGTTGTCGGGATCATCGGTGTCTTCGTCCAGTCCGCCGGGCTTGTACAACAATCCCACCAGGTCGGCATCCTGCTCGATCGCGCCGGACTCACGGAGATCCGACAGGCGCGGCTTTCGGTTTTTGTCCCTCTCCAGTTCACGGTTGAGCTGGCTCAGGACGATCACCGGGACTTTCAATTCCTTGGCCAAGGCCTTGATGCCGCTGGAAATCTCAGCGATCTCCTGCTGGCGGTTCTCTCCGGCACGGCGCGAAGTAGAATTAAGCAACTGCATGTAGTCAATGACAAACAACCTGATCCCGTGCTGCTGCCACATTCGTCGGGCCCGCGCCTTCAGTTGCAGGATCGAGAGGCCGCCCGAGTCGTCGATATGCATCCCGGACTCGGACAGTTTGCCGGAGGCATCGAGAATCCGGGGGAAATCCCGTCTCTGCAGAAACCCTTCGCGCAGATCTCGCAGGTTGATGCGGGCCAGCGAGCAGAGCATGCGCATGACCAGCGCCTCTGCCGACATCTCGAGGCTGAACACCCCTACTGGCAGGTGCTCTTTCAGCACGACATGCTCCACGATGTTCATCGCCAGCGAGGTCTTGCCCATGCTCGGCCGGGCCGCCACGACGATCATCTCGCCGCCGTGCAGTCCGGTGGTCATCCGGTCAAAATCTGTAAAGCCGGTCTCTATCCCCGTGCTGGCACCCTTGTTCTTGAAGCATTTCTCAATCGTGGCGATCGCGGCATCGACGTGTTCCTTGATGGTTGCGTTGTCGGCGATGCTGTGCTCGGTTCGGATACCCAGCACCGACTGCTCCACCTCGCCAATCAGTTTCTCCACCTCGCTGCTCCCCTCGTAGGCGTCAGTGATCGCCCTGGTACAGGTGTGAATCACCTTCCGCAGGAGTGCCCGGTCCCGCACGATGCCGAAGTAATACTCAAGGTTCGCGGCCGACGGCACCCCGTCCTGCAACTCGGCCAAATAGGCCACACCGCCAATGTTGTCGAGTTCCCCGTCGGCACGCAACTGGTGCGAGAGGGTCAGCAGGTCGATCGGGGCGTTTTGTTCGTTCATTTTCACCAATGCCGAGCAGATCGCCCGGTGGCGCAGGTCGTAAAACACCGACTCGTCCTTGACCTTCCCGATGTACGTGGGAAGATTTTCTTCGGGGTCGAGCAGGATGCAGCCCAGCACGCCCTGCTCGGCGGCGGTGTCGTGCGGCGGCGTCCGGTCCAGCGGAATGGAGGCGAGCGGCTCCTTTTTTCGCGGTGTCTTTTTCAGGTCCGCGGACTCGGCGGAGGGCATGTCCAGCACGTCAGGCATGACCCAATGGAACCTCAAACCCAATGCCGGTGCAACGAATAGTACTTCGAAAGTTTCTCGGCCCTTATTGACAGGCTATTCGCAGCGCTTGGCCAAGCGGCTCCGCGCTTGACCCCGCTTGGCCAAGTCGCGGAAGCTGGGTGCACAACGGATGGCCTTGGATCAATCCACACTCGACAAACTTCGGCGCCTCGTCGGTGCGGGAAACGTGCTGACGGCTAAGGAGGACCTCATCCCGTACGCGTTCGACGGCACGGCGGCATTGAAGGAGACGCCCGGCTGCGTGGTATTCGCGGCCAGCACGGAGCATGTCAGCAACGTGCTGAAACTGGCCAATGACACCGGCACGCCGGTGGTCACGCGTGGCAGCGGCACGGGGCTCAGCGGCGGCAGCGTGCCGGCGGCTGACTGCATCGTGCTCTGCACGGTGAAGATGGAGGCCGTCCTCGAGGTGGACGCGGCGAACCTCACCATGACCGTCGAACCGGGCGTGACGACCATCCAAATCGCCGAGGCGGCGGAAAAGGCCGGGCTGTTTTATCCGCCGGATCCGGGCTCAATGAAGATTTCCACCATCGGCGGCAACGTCGCCGAGAACTCCGGTGGCCTGCGCGGGCTGAAGTACGGCGTCACGCGAAACTACGTGATGGGCCTGGAGGTGGTGCTGCCCGACGGCGAGGTGATGTGGCTCGGGAACAAGTGCGTGAAGGACGTCGCCGGTTTTTCGCTGAAGGACGTGATGATCGGCAGCGAAGGCACGCTCGGCGTCATCACCAAGGTGCTGCTCAAGCTCATCCCCAAGCCGGCCGCGAAAAAGACGATGGTCGCCACCTTCGACGCGATGGACGCCGCCGCGCAGACGGTTAGCGACATCATCGCCGCGCAAATCATCCCGTGCACGCTGGAGTTTCTTGACCGCACCACCATCCATTGCGTGGAGGACTTTTCGAAGGTCGGTCTGCCGCTCGACTGTGAGGCGCTGCTGTTGATGGAAACCGACGGCCATCCCGCCGCGGTCGCCGAGGAGGCCGCCAAGATGGAGGAACTGGCCAAGGCCAACGGCGCCATGGAGGTGCGCGTGGCCAGGGATGCCGCCGAGGCCGCGCAGCTCGCCACCGCCCGCCGCAGCGCCTTCAGCGCCCTCGCCCGCTTGGCCCCGACCACCATTCTCGAGGACGCCACCGTGCCCCGCAGCGAACTGGCCCACATGATTCGTTTTGTCGACGCGGTTGCGAAAAAACACAAATTAAAAATCGGCACCTTCGGCCACATGGGCGACGGCAACCTGCATCCGACCTTCCTCACCGACGAACGCAACGCGGACGAGATGCACCGCGTGCACGAGGCGTTCACGGAAATCTTCGACGAAGCCATCCGCCTCGGCGGCACCATCACCGGCGAACACGGCATCGGCCTCGCCAAGAAGGATTTTTTACCCAAATTCGCCGGCGTCGCCCAAATGCGCGTCATGCGAGACCTGCGAAAGGCGCTGGACCCCAGGGGCATATTGAATCCCGGTAAGATGTTTGATTGATGCCTGACACAACACAGCAGCAGCATGCGGTGTTGGCGGAGGCAATTCGCCGGCATGACCGGGCGTATTACGTCGAGGCGCAGCCGGCGATCAGCGACCAAGAGTACGATCGGATTTACCGCGAGCTGCTCGATCTCGAGGCGGCGCACCCGGAACTTCGCACCAACGACTCGCCGAGCCAGCGTGTTGGTGGCGCGCCGATCGACGGTTTCGAGACGGTCCGGCATGCGGTACCGATGATGAGTCTCGACAACACCTACTCGCAGGAGGAGGTGCGCGAGTTCGTTGTCCGCGTGCAAAAGCTCCTGCCCGGCGAGCCGCTCGACTGGGTCGTCGAGCCAAAGGCGGACGGCATCGCGATCAGCCTGCGGTTTGAGAATGGCCTGTTCACCATTGGCGCCACCCGCGGCGACGGCATCGCCGGCGACGACGTCACGGCCAACCTGCGCACCATCCGCACCATCCCGCTCCGTCTCAATGCGCTTGGCCAAGCGGACGCCCCCGAGGTGCTCGAGGTGCGCGGCGAGGTGATCATGACGCGCTCCGGTTTCGAGAAACTCAACCGCGAACGCGAGGCCAACGGCGAGCCGCTCTTCGCCAACCCCCGCAACGCCACCGCCGGGTCGCTCAAGCAGCTAGACTCCGCGCTCGTGGCCAGGCGGCCGCTTGACATCATCCTGTACGGCAGCGGCGAGATCATCGGTAGCCCGGCGATCGACTCGCAATCCGGCCTGCTCGACGCGCTTGGCCGGCTTGGCTTCCGCACGCCGGAGCACACCTGGCACTGCTCCGGCGTCGATGATGTGCTCAGAGCCATCGACGAGCTCGACCGCGTGCGGGGCGACTTCGACTACGACACCGACGGCGCGGTCATCAAGCTGAACCTCTTCGACTTGCGCAAGCGCGTCGGCGCCACCGCCAAGGCGCCGCGTTGGGCCATGGCCTACAAGTACGCGCCCGAGCAGGCGCAGACCCGGCTCAACGCGATCACTGTCCAGGTTGGGCGCACCGGCACGCTCACGCCGGTGGCCGAGCTGGAGCCGGTGTTTCTCGACGGCTCTACCATCAGCCGCGCCACGCTGCACAACGAGGAGGAGATCGGCCGCAAGGACATCCGCGTCGGTGACACGGTTCTCATCGAGAAACGCGGCGACGTCATCCCCGGGGTCATCAGCGTGGTGAAGGAACTGCGGCCGGCCGGCGCCGAGCCGTTCGATATGCAGGGCGCCACCGGCGGCCAATGCCCGGAATGTGGCGGGGCCATTCACAGGGATGAAGAGTTCGTCGCCTGGCGCTGCATCAGCACGGATTGTCCGGCGCAGGCCGCGCAGCGGCTCGAGCATTTTGGCGCGCGCACCGCGCTCGACATCGAGTGCCTCGGCGACATCGTCTCGGACAAACTCGTCGAACGCCAACTCGTCCGCAGCCCGCTCGATCTGTTCGGATTGACCCTCGAGCAACTTGGCCCACTCAACCTTGGCACAGACGACGAGCCGCGGGTGTTCGGGGAGAAAAATGCCACCAAGCTCGTCGAGTCGGTCGAGCGCGCCCGCACGATGGGGCTCGACCGATGGCTGTTTGCGCTGGCTATTCCCGAGTTGGGCCGCACCACCGCCAGTGCGCTGGCCAAATTTCACACGGACATCGCTGCCATCGCGCAGTCGGAACTTTTGCAGGATGTTATTGCGCTGGATAAACTGGGTGAGGAGGTCATTCGCATCAACCCGCGCTCGCGCAAAATCCCGCCCGTATCGGAAACCGACAAGGCCGAACGGGAACAGCGTTACGCGGAATTGGTCGACGAGATCCGTGGGCGGGTCGAGTGCCTGGCCAAGCTGGGCTTTGCCGCGATCACCAAGGAAAACGGCAGCCATCCGCCAAACTACACCACCGAGGTTGGGCCGTCGGTGGCGTGTTCCGTGCTCGACTGGTTCACGTCCGAGACTGGCCGCACCACCCTCGAGTGCTTGACCAAGCTCGGCATTGACCCGCAGGGCGGCAGGCCAAGCGGCGGCGGCGTGTTCGCCGGGAAGATGTTCGTCATCACCGGCACGCTGTCGACGATGAATCGAGACGAGGCCAAGGCGAAGATCGAGGCCAACGGCGGCAAAACCACCGGCAGCGTCAGCAAAAACACCGACTACCTCCTCGCCGGCGAAAAAGCTGGGTCGAAGCTGGCCAAGGCCAAGTCGCTCGAAATTACCATCCTCGACGAAGCCAAGTTTCTCAAGCTGTGCGGGAGATGATTGACGGCGTTGGCGGGCGAAAAAGAAGTGGCGGAGAGAGAGGGATTCGAATCCTTTTTCCGGCTTTTTGGCACTGACTTACCCGAATTGCCTCTATTGGCACTTCGTGTCATCGGCAGGGACCATACGACACAATCATCTGTGACTCAATTGGATAAACGAAAGACTGTCATTTTTCATCCTGATCTTTTTTGGGTCACACGGTGACCTTAAGTGACAAAATATTTGTTTCTTATTGTTTCGGGATTCAGCTCACATCCGGGCCGCCAGATTTGTCAGATGTTGTTTATATTTATCTGACGTAAAGCAAACACACAGCTTTTCGAGCTATCAGGGTTGCCTGAAAAACCGGAACAAAACTCAACTGGCAACTTTCTTCTGTTCAGGTAAAATCCGGCCCGAAAAGGCATAATGAAACACAAACTCATCATCACATTGGCAATGGCGATGGCGTCATCGAATTTCTGTTTTGCGGCAAACGACTACGCCGTGGTCGTCTCGAAGGCGACTTATGCGGACAAGGACTGGAAACCGGTGGTCACCGCGTTGGTGAAAAAGCACGGGGCGAACGTCATCGAATTCGAGGGCAACGTCACCGGCACACTCGGCAAACTGCGCGGGCAGTTTCCTCGTCACACCTGTTTTGTCGCCACGCCGAAGGAGGCGACGGGGGATTTCGTGGCCGCCGTGCATCAGCTCACGCGCGCGCTGGATGAAGATCCGTTCACGGACACATTTTGGGGCGTGCTTACCGGCTACAACGCCGCCAACGCGCTGGCGATTGCCAAGCACTCCAATCCGCTCACAGTGCGCAAGGTGGCGTCGGGCACGGAGATTGCGCTCGAGTTTGTCACCGAAGGGCTGTGGTACGATGAGTTGGTGAAAAACAAATTCGTGCGCAAAAAGGTCGGCAGCAAAGCCGAGCAATTGCGCGGCCCTGATGATACCACTGAGGCGTTCGCCAAAGTGCTGACGGATTATGAGCCGGATTTGTTCATCACCTCCGGTCACGCCACCGAGGGCGGTTGGCAGATTGGGTTTCGTTATCGGAACGGGTTTCTAAAATCCAAGGGCGGCCAGATGTTTGGCGTGGATACACGGCGCAAGCGTTTTGAAATCAAGTCCACCAATCCGAAAGTGTATTTGCCCATCGGCAATTGTTTGATGGGCAACATCAACGGGCCCGACGCGATGGCGTTGGCGTGGATGAATGACGTGAGCGTGATGCAAATGATTGGCTACACCAAGCCTACATGGTTCGGCTATCAAGGCTGGGGCTTGCTGGATTATTACGTGGAACAGCCCGGTCGTTACACGATGAACGAGGCGTTCTTCGCCAACCACCACGCGCTCATCCATCGCCTCAGCGATTCCGCCACGCCCGCGCGCGACAAACAAGGGTTGCAGTTTGACCGCGATGTTGTCGCGTTTTATGGCGACCCAAAATGGGCCGCCAAACTCGCCCCCGGTAAACTCGCCTACGGCCAAACCCTCACCCGCGAGGGCAACACATTCACTCTAGAAATCACCCCCAACCTCGGCGCCAAAAGTTTTGCCACTGTTAACAGCAACGGCTCTCAACGCGGCGGCCGCCCCTTCGTAGCCTTCCTCCCGCAACGCATCACTCAAGCCGAACTCCTCGAAGGCGGCGACTTCAGCCCCGTCATCACCGACGATTTTATCCTCATCCCTCGCCCAGCAAAGTGTGATCTCAAGCGCGCTTATCGAGTGAAGTTTCGGGCTGATGATCTTGGTTTATGAATGAAATCGAGAAAGCCGCGGCAGATAAACAATGATTAAAATGAAAAGAGTAACGTGGTTATGTTTGTTTTGTTCGGTATCTTTTTGTGTGAGTTTGCTTGCACAAGAAAATGAAGTTCCAAAAACAATTTTCGAAAAAGAGCCAAATAATACAGATGTTCAAGCTAATATTCTAGAACACGGCGGCAAGGCGGGTGAAGAATTGAAAGCTGAAGGGAAGTAAACCAACCCTCTCCACCACTTGAACGCTGACGGGTTTTGGTGAGGAAACGGGGAAAACCGTCGCTTCAAAACACCGCGGTAATATTAACGCCAGTTCCAAAAAATAAAGCAAAATTGACCAAGCGCTTGGCCAGGGAGAGCGCAGGAAACAGAAGCGACGCCAGGATCGCGATGATCACCAGCAGTTCAATCAATGTGAAACCCCTGCGCGTGGCAACACAGTGACTCTGTGCTCAATACAAAAAAACATTCCGGCAAACCGGATCCGGCATCACTTGGTGGTAATGGCCACGTCGTCGATGAACCAGCCGGCCTGTGGGCCGTTGTCCTGTCCACCGTCGCTTGAGAAGCTGAATTCGAGCCTTATTTTTTGGCCAAGCGCCTCTGCTGGAATCTTGCCCTTCTCGAGACGCCACTGCTTGGCCTCCCCGCCACGAATCCAGATGGGAACATCGTTCAGATATTCACCATCCTCGTCCAGAATCCACACTTGGCACGCGTCGGTAAGTTCACCCTCAAATGCCGGTTCACAATCGCGGTAACTCCAGAACTCAAGTCGCGCATTGTCCAGGCCGGTCAGGTCGATGACGGGGGAGACAAGGTAAACATCCGTGTAGTCGCCATAGTCCTTGGCCAAGCCGGTTCCGTAGGCGCGAGTCGGACTGTGAGCCTCACCCGGGCCGTTGGTCGGCTTGCCAAGTTCCCACAGGGTGCCGCTCTCGCCCAAATCCTGGGTTGTCCAACCCGCGGCGCCAGTTTCGAAATCTTCCTCGAAGATGGGCGCGGGCGGGACATTGGCGACTTGATAAAAGGCGTTGTTGGCGACCGGAGCGGGATCGGCGAAAGTGGTCAGGTCGCCGTCAGCCGTTACCTCGGCGATACTGTCAAAGGGTTCGTTTACGGCGTTGGATCGGTGCACTTGGTAGAGTTTCCCGGGCGAGGAAACCCACGAAAAGGAGAAGCTCGTTCCGCCCAGCGAAGGGCTTGTCAACTCGATCAGGCTTGGGACGAAGCCCGTGTCGATGATTCGAATATTATCCATATACAATTGGATATTTCCGCCGCTCCACCCCCCGTGTTGGATAATGGTAAGAACCGGTGGCGCATCCCACGGGACGGTGCTGAGATTGATCGCGCGCGTGCGGAGTCCTCCGTCTCCCGCCCAGGATTGAGTTAACTGATTGTCCGGCGACCAAGTTTGTTGAACGCCCCAACCTCCGCCGGTGCCGTCGTCGAGTTGCACCAACCAATCCCAGGCCAGGGTATAGCGCGCGCGATCGGCCTGAGGGATTTCCAGCACTTCCGCCAGAAGACTATAACCAGACAGATCGAGGGTTAGGTCCTGCGCCCAACCGCCATCGGCGTCGTTTAGAGTGTACTTCGCGCTTTTGGCCCCATGAGTGATGAACGCTTGAACTTCGTTTTGAACGATATTCTCCGTGCGACCCTGACCCGCAAGCACGCTGGTGCTCGCTTCAAATGACTCGAGCACCGAAACTATGGTTTCCGCGTTTCCCGGTTTGGTGTCCATAAGTCGAATGTTATCGACATACACATTCATCGGTTGACCCGTGTTGGAGTTAAAGATGAAGTTTAAGAATGTCCGATCAGTGTCGTCACCAACCAAGCCGAGCCTGAAACCATCGGGCGTGCCGGCGCCGATTTCGTAGGCCATGGTGACCACTTGGCCGCCCCCCGACCATTCAATCTGATCGCCATACATCCATCCCCCGATCTCAAGAGGATTGTTGGCCCATCCGGCGTCGTTGTCGGTATTGTCCCAGAGGATATCGTAAAGGAGGTAGTAGCGGCCCGTTTCTTCAGTTTCGATTACGCTTTGAAGCAACGTCGTCACATCAAGACTCAACTGAACCTGGAAGTCCCGCTGCCAAACACTCATGCTGCTAAAGGCAACTTTCAACGCCTTTTGCCCATCCGTGATCTGCCCAAAGTCGTTGTCCTCCGACAAACTGAATTCATCAATCCGCCGGTTTCCATCGGCGGGCTGCAAGTGGGAAACAACATCCACGGTGTCTTCGAAGGATTCAAGAAGAGTGATGGTCTCCGCGTTCGTGAGGTTCAAAGACATTGAGACCAATAGAGAGCCTAGAGAGGCCTTAAAAGCGGTTTTCATGTATGCAGCGGCAAACCTTATTTAGCGGCCAGATATCTGCAATGCCAAAAAATGCCTTCCCGAACCCCGAAGATGGTGGCGCGGGCTTGTGGATAAAGTAGCTGGCTAAACTACTTATTGGCTACTTTCGGGGGCGGGGTTTTCGGGAGTGTTGGGTTAGTTCTCTTCAGCTTTCAATTCTTCACCCGTCTTGCCGCCGTGTTTGCGGAGGTGGTCGGTGGTTGCAGTGTTTTTGAATTTGATGGCCCAATCTAGCGGTGTTTTGCCAACATCATCCTTCGCATTCACATCCGCACCCTTGGCGATTAGCAGTTCAGCGATTTCCTTGTGACCTTCTTCAGCTGCGAAATGCAAAGCAGCCCAACCGTTTGATGTCTTCTTATTCAAATCCGCGTTATGG
>MPLZ02206050.1_pt1 | contig 15915 bp, 7 predicted proteins | sample 1617311 | NCBI WGS metagenome assembly MPLZ02 (sample SAMN05944806, study PRJNA350692) | marine metagenome | biome: marine; feature: ODZ; material: water; isolation source: 160 m water sample filtered on 0.2 um supor filter | place: Pacific Ocean | collected 2012-04-08 | depth 160m m | reverse complement strand
AGGATCACTTTTATTCAACCCAGCGAAGCCAGTCTGTGTTTTCGCGGCTTCAGCGCTGTGCAGCAGCTTCCATCAGACTGGCCACTCACTCCGGACTACAACAGGGTCACCGCGAACTCCTATTGGACGATTACCCCGGGTGGTTGGTGTACGCGCTATGGCGACGTGTCCGAGTTGATTACCTCACGAGATGAGGGGTTGGTGTTGATGAATAGCGGCGATGAATTGACCCTGAATTTCGCGGCAAGTTCCCTGCCATCGAAGCCGCCGGGGAGCATCCGCGAATTTTTCCTTTATGCGGACGGCTGGGACAAGGATTCCGATTTTCATGTGGCGGCGGGTGCTCAAGTTGAGCCACTGCCCTTTCACGGGATGGACGATCAGCGTTATACCCTGGTGAAACGGCCACCATTCCCGAGTGATGCGTTACATTGGAAATACAACACCCGCTGGGTCGAAGGGAAGGGACTCAGACAAACTGCAACGAACCGGCCCATGCCTGTGCCCGACGGATTCACCAATTAGGAACCCCTTGTTTATGCTCAATTTCTACCGTTGGTGGAGTCTGCTCATTTGTTTGGTGTTGTCTTCCATGACAGGAACCTTCGCCGCGCCACGCATCAGTGAATTCATGGCTGCGAATGTTTCCCGATTGGCCGACGAGGGCGGTGACTTCCCTGATTGGATCGAGATTCACAACCCGGACAATGTCGCAGTCCCGCTTGCGGGTTATCACCTTACGGATGATGCAGCGAATCTTGACAAGTGGACATTCCCCGCTGTCAACCTGGACCCTGGCGCAACCCTCGTCGTCTTCGCCTCGGGGAAGAATCGTACTGATCCAGCGGCCCGTCTGCACACAAATTTCCGGCTCTCGGCGGATGGCGAGTACCTCGCGCTCGTGGCCCCGGATGGAGTGACGGTGGTGAGCGCCTTTGCTCCGTCCTATCCAGCACAATTCGAGAATGAATCGTTTGGTCTCGACCCATTGGCAGATGATCTTGTGTGGAGTTTCTTCTCGATTCCCACTCCAGGTATGCTGAATCGCGGCGGTACTCATGCAGGGCCGATTATTTCCGTGGTGGAAAAGAACCCAACCCAGCCGGAGGTTGGTCCGTTGACCGTAGCGGTAGTTGTTCGTCCGACCAACGATTCGGTGGCGACGGTGACGCTGTACTACCGGAAGATGTTCGGGAGAGACACCATGCTGCCGATGAATGACAACGGCATAGAAGGCGATGCCGCTGGGAGTGACGGAGTATGGACGGCGGTCATCCCCGGCGCGGCGCTCGCTCCCGGAGAAATGACACGCTGGCGGTTTGTCGCGACCGACCGCGATGGAACTAAAACGAAAGAGCCGGCGTATCGCGCCCGACTCGATTCTCATCAGTACTTTGGCACAGTGGCGCGGGATTCCGGCATCAGATCCTCCCTATCGGTGCTGCATTGGTTCACGAGGAATGTCTCCGCGGCGGGATCTTCCGGTGGTTCGCGCGGGGCGGTGTATTATAATGGCGAGTTTTACGACAACGTATTGTTTAGGCGGCATGGACAATCCTCGGCCGGTTTTCCGAAGAAGAGTTACAACATCGATTTCAATCGCACGCAGCGATTTCGTTGGAACGCAAATGCCCCGAGAGTGGCCGACATTGATCTGATTACCAATTGGGCGGACAAATCCAAGGTGCGTCATGTTCTTGCCTACGAAGTGATGCGTGAAGCGGGGGTGGCCGCCCATTTTGCCTATACGGTGCGAGTCCAACATAACGGGGATTTCTTCAGCACGGCGGATCTGGTCGAGGACGCGGATGAAACGTACTTAAAACGGGCCGGCTTGAACACGGACGGTGCACTGTACAAGGTTTATTCGAATGCTTTAAACAAAGATTCCGGCGACAATTCGACTACCGGAGTGGAAAAGAAGACCCGGCGGTTTGAGAACAATGCCGATCTTCGGGCGCTCATTAACGGTCTCGATCTTAGGGGGCAGTCTTTGACCCGTTATCTCTACGACAACATCGATATTCCGCGGTGTGTCAATTTGCTCGCAGCCAACTCGGTGATCAGGAACATCGATATGCACAAGAAAAACTGGTATATCTACCGCGACACCGGCCGAAGCGGCGAATGGGCCATCCTGCCGTGGGATCTTGATCTCTCCCATGGGCGTGTATGGAACCAGCAAAACACGTATTTTGATAATCGACTTTACACGAATGGATTTGTGGTCAGCGGCACCCGCATTCGTCTGGTCTCCCACATGTTCGAAAACCCGTCCATTCGTGCCATGATTATGCGGCGCATTCGCACCCTCACCGATCGTTTTCTTCAACCCCTTCCCACGCCTGGCACACCCGAAAGCGAATTGTACTATGAGCGGCGCCTCAATGAACAGTCACAGCTGATTGATCCTTCGGCGATCGTACCGTCAGATGCCCGGCTTGATTTTGAGAAATGGGGTTCCTGGCTGCAACGCGGCGCCACTGTACGGTACACAAACACCAATCCGGATGTTGAAACCATGGCTGAAGCGATTGAACGATGGAAAACTGAATATCTGCCCGCCCGCCGAAGGTACATCTATAACACACAGATTGTCGGACGCGGCGGGGAAATTCCGCTGCCACAGACCGGCGGAGAGCCAAGCACCAACTATTTTCCTCTGGTGGCGAATAGAGCCAACGCAAAGGTGCTCGTGCCCGCCAACGGCAATCTGGGCGCCACCTGGGCCGGGAGTCCCACATTTGAACCCTTCGACACGACCGGTTGGCTGAGCGGTCCCACTGGCGTTGGCTACGACCGGGCGACCGCGTACGACTCGCTCATCGGAGTGGACGTCGGCGGCCCAATGCGGAGCAATACCAGTGTTTACATCCGAATCGATTTTGATGTGAATGATTCCGCCTCGGTGGATCAGCTTGAATTACGAATAAAATACGACGACGGCTTCGTGGCTTTTCTGAACGGGGAGCAGCTCGCTTCGGCAAACTCACCCGCTTCACTCAGGTGGAATTCATCCGCGAGGGTGGCGCACGGGGCCAATCCACGGGCCTATATCAAATTCGACGTCTCAGATAAGAAGGGCAATCTAAGGACCGGACGGAACGTGCTCGCGATCCAGGGGCTCAACGACACCGTGAACAGCAGCGATATGCTCATTGTTCCGGAGCTTTACGCAGGCAGGGTCAGCGCGCCAACCACTCTTGAACCGAGAATCAATTTCGGTGCGATCGAAGCGAATCCTGTCTCGGGAAACCAGGACGAAGAGTTCATTCAACTGCTCAACCCGAATTCGATTGCGGTGGACATTTCCAACTGGCGTTTGACCGGAGGCATCGAGCATGTCTTTGCAGCCGGGACGGTTCTTGCGCCGAACGCTGCGCTTTATGTGAGCCCGAACGTAGCGGCTTTCCGAGCGCGAACGTTGACGCCGAAAGGTGGCGAAGGGCTTTTTGTGCAGGGTGGATACCAGGGGCACCTTTCCAATCTCGGGGAAATGCTTGCGATACTTGACGCTACCGGAGTGAGAAATAACATGACCACCACCTCGGGGCAGGCATCGGACGCGCAACGTTTTCTCGTGATGAGCGAGTTGATGTATCATCCTTCCGGTGACAACCTGGCTGAATATGTTGAACTGTTAAATATCAGCAGTTCGGACACGCTGAATCTGGAGGGGGTCCGCTTCACACAAGGAGTTGAATTTAATTTCACGGGCAGTACCATCGCCTCGCTGGCCCCGGGTGCGCAAGTTTTGATCGCGCGCGATCTTGCCGCCTTTGAGACCGCTTATGGAGCCAATCATCCGGTGGCGGGCGTTTTTGCCAATGGCACCGCCCTCAGCAACGGCGGGGAACGCCTCAAACTGGAGGACGCGAATAACGGAACGATCTTGGAGTTTGCCTACGATGATCAGCCGCCCTGGCCGGACGCGGCTGATCAGTCCGGTCACAGTCTCGTTTTGATCGCGCCTAACACCCATCCTGATCCTGCTCTTTCCGAGAACTGGCGTGCCAGCCTACAGCCGGGCGGCAGTCTCGGGGGGGCGGATGGGGCGCCGTTCCCCGCTGATCCCCTGGGGGACGCGAATGGAAACGGCGAACCCGACCTAATTGATTACGCGCTCGGTAATGACCTTGGCCTGTCTCCCCTCTTTCCGGGGTTCAGATGGGATAGGAACGTTCCCGCAGGAGAGGATGCTCTTCTTTTGACGGTTCCGATCAGTCTTGCCGCGGAAGGGGTCGAGATCGAATTCCACTTTTCAACGAATCTCGTTAAGTGGCAGGATGGAACCTCGCACCTCGAATTGGTTTCGACTGAATCGCTCGGTGATGGCAGGGCCGTGCGCGCATGGCGTGTCAAACCGCCCCTCCGGGATCAACCTCACCTTTATATGCGACTGCGCGTAATTGCGCGTTGAGCCATCCCATCAAGGATCGCGTCGCAGCATTTTTCTCAACACGGAAACACCAGGAACACCGGGCTGGCTCGAGAGGATGTGGCCCGAGCCATCCGTGATGACAGAGGAAGGCACCGGCGGTTCAGCACCAAAAACCTTGGTGAAGGCGGCAGCGGCACCGGCCCGCTGGCTCGTGGCAATCCCGATGAGGCGTGTTGAGGGCCGATATTCTCTGTTATAAACAGTAAGCTTCTGGATGTCGTCTGCATCATCGATGGGCACCGCGATGATATCGACTTCTTCGGGGCCAAGTTCTGTCCGAATGTGCCGCAGGCGCGGCAGGTTCTCTTTGTACGGCTGGTTGGACGTCGAAAATGTCGTGTAAACACGAAGGCGTGCGCCAGGTTTGGCGGAACTGTCCGCTGTGGCGATCGGGAACACCTCGCGCTTGATGGGCGCCATTCTCCGCTCGCTTGCCTTTATTCTATAAGTGTTGCGCTCGACCGGATCATTTGTCGGACTGTCCTCTGGATTCTCGTAGACGGTGAGCAAGGTTCCCTCCGGAATGCCTCGCGTGGTGGTCGTCCTACCACTGGGCCATTTCACGGAGAGTGAGACGACATTTGTATGAGTGCCGATGCCCACCATCATCGTTGGCGAATTCTGGGTGGACCAACCATCGCCACAGCGATGCTCTCGAGTAATTTTTTCATTACCCAGATCCACCACAACCCGGGCGCCGTAACCATCGCGACATCCAAATCCTTTGGAGGGAGACGCTGCGCGATTTCCGCCAACGAAGCGAATGGCGATCACGCCGCCGCTTAATCCGGCTGTTCCCATTTCATTGCGGTATAGATTGAACAGGGGTTGGTTGGCGTTGACCAACGCTATGTCCTGCCAACCGTCGCGATCGTAGTCCAGAATTGCAAAACCTCGGCTGTCTGCGGGGTTGTCCAATCCGGACAGCGCCGAAATATCCGTAAAGGAGCGCCCGGCGCGATTGGCGAAGTAACGATTGCGTTCGTTCCCGTTAAGGGAATGCACAAGGACTCTGTCTCCGTGTCGTTCAACACCGGCCAGGCGCGCGTCAATCATCGGGCCAGCGCTGTCAGGCGCGGAGGTTCGTTTCCACTCAGGAGAAAACCGGAAGCTGGGGCGGGAGAGGTTTTCGTCGGTGCGCACCATAGTACGCCATAGATTGCTTTCAAGATCTAGACCCGAGGAATGTTCCTTCGGTGCGGTAAAGTAGCCGTTCAGCACATAGAGATCGAGGAAGCTGTCGTTGTCGAAGTCGGCGAAACATCCGCCCCACGACCAACCGGCCTTCATCACGGTCATTGAGGGCGGCTCAAGACCGGCAACCTGCTCGAATTTTCCGTTGTCAACCCGGCGGTAAAGCCAGTTGCCCGCGGCGGATTCAATGAACATTTTTTCCAGTCCCGGGATTTGCTTGGTGATGCGGCGGCCTGGATCGCTATACATGTTCGAGACGTAAAGATCGTCCTGGCCATCATTGTCGTAATCTCCCCAGGAAGCGCCCATGGCATAGCCGTAGGCGGTGACACCCGCCTGGGTGGTGACATCCGTGAAACCGCCCGATCCATCGTTGCGAAACAGCACATCGAGACCCCAGTCGTTGGCGATATACAGATCTGGACGGCCATCCCGGTTGTAATCGCCCCAGGTGGCTTGCATCGAGTTGCGCCAGATTCCAACCGTGCCGTTTTCTGGCGCAGGCTCGAAACGTCCACCGCCGCGATTGACCAGCAAAACGTTGGGGGGGCCAAGTTGATCGAGAACTGTTCCTCCCTTGCGCTTTCGGTGTTCTGACACCCGCCGTCGATATTCCCTGGCCAGATTGATATCGAAGAACTCATCCGGCCAGTCAAAGTCTCCATCCTTGCTCTGCGCAACGCCCCCCGCCGGACTTGCTCCGGCCGGAGCGGCTGGCCGATAGGTGCAGACGTAAACATCCAAAAGGCCGTCCATGTTGTAATCCGCCGCAGACATTGAAAGGACGGCCATCGGCATGAATTTGGGAATTGGGTGTTGGTAGAATACGCCCTGCCGATTCTCGAGATAGCTCGTTTTTAACAAGCTGCGTCCCAATATCACATCCTGGTCGCCGTCATTGTCGAAGTCTGCAAAGAGCGCGCAAGGGGTGTGGCCTGGGAGATCCAGTTTGAACGATGCTGCCTGTTCGAGGAATGTTCCATCCCCCTGATTGACAAGAAGCATGTTTTTACCGAGTCGCATGGTGATATAAATATCATCGAACCCATCGCCATTAACATCAGCCACGGCCGTGCCTTCCTTTTGATTCGCGGAGATGGGCGCAAAGTACGGATGCGGCAACTGTTTCGTGCCATCGCGGTAATGCTTAACAGTCGCTTCGTAATGGAGCGATCGGCGCAGCATGGATGCTTCCTGTGATTCATGCATGGCCGTATCCAATGCTTCGACGAAAAGCCGCTTGGGGCTGGCGCGCCAGTGCATCTCAGTGGTTTTCCAGCCGGTGATCTGCCAGCCCCCGGCCGCGCCGTCGTCGGTTCTTGGATACTCCCAGGTCAGCTCCATCCTTCCTTCGAATGAAAGCCACTGGTCTGACTTCATGCGCGCGAGTGCTTCGAAACCACCCTTCGCTTCATACCGCAACATATTGCCGTCTGGATGATCGCCACTGATGATTTCAACTTTTGCGTGTTCGAAAAATGAGATTTTGTCGAGCATCGGACGCCATAGATCCACTCTGTCGGTTTGTTTGGAGAGTCCAGCCACCGGCCAGGGGTGAGACTCGAACGTGGAAGTACCGGTTGGGGTCGTCGCGGGTGTAAGAACGAGATCGACGGTGGTTACGGTGGTCGAGAACAAACTTTCAGCGTCTTCCGTCGGGCCGGGCAGGCGCAGATCAAGAAGGCCCTTGGAAAGGATGTTCATTTTTGGGCTTAGGTTCAAATAGGTTTCCTCGGCGGCCACGAGGGCACGGATTACAGCGCCATCACGCTTTTCAGAGTTGGCGGTGTGTGTCGTTGGCGTGTTCTCATGGATGTCCCCTTTTGGAGGCCATTTCTTCACTATTTTCGAAAAAGGAATGACCAAGACAATTAAGACCACGGCTCGCAGCAGCCACCCTTGCCGCCGGCCCACCCAGAGAGCCGCTATCACTGAAATAGTGACCAGGAGATACAACCAAGGCGCATCGAGTTTTAGCAATGCACCGCCACAAATCCACGATACAGCGATCAAGGCCATGATCAGCTTATTTTTTGTACCGGGGCGGTGTGGAACTTTTGATCGAGGTTTCACTCGGCCTCTGTCTACATTTCTAATTAAGGGCTGTCGAGCCGAATTGCTGTCCCGGTCCACAGTCTACTCTGGAGGTCGCTGAATTCCTTGCTTTTTTGATAGCCCGCCGCCAATCGGAATTGTTTTTGGGGATTGACGCGATTTCGGGAATTATCAACAATTCCGTGCATATGGATAATATGCTCAGCCGAACTCTGATTTGCTGCTTGATACTCCTCGGAAGCTCAACCTTCTCGAATGCGCAGGAACTGTTATGGACCGTCGGACTGGACGATAACGGTGCACCCGCCGGTGTTGACGGGGGAGCCGATGCCAGTTTTGTGCAGGAGAACGGAAAAATCAACCCTTTGCCAGGAGATCCTTTCAGTTCCTCTCAACCACGGGAAGCGGATGATGACTACTACTTTGCTGGAGAATACACGACCGTCATTACCGGCAACGGCGAATATGAACCAATTGGCCTGGTGGACTTTAATGAAGAGGCTGCCGAACGGGCTTTTACAGGTGCGGATCCTGATCTCAGGTATCATTTTAATCTTCCCGACACGCTCGAACCGACCAGCCTTCTCTCAGTCACTTTCGATGCCTATAGTTTGGACTCGCGGCCAGCAGACCCTCGTTATGGCGTTGAGGTCTACTTCAACGGAGTGCTGGTGCAGCCCGAAATTATTATTCGCCCTCCGCAATTGGATGTCGATTTCAAGACGCCCCAATTCACGCTGGAAAGTGTGAATGCGGAGGTCGGTCCTGGAGCCGATAACATCGTCAGTCTCCGAGGCACCAGTTATAATTCAGATGCAGGCGGGAACTGGATGGGCATCGACTACGTTCAGCTTGATCTCGAAACTGAGGTGATTCCACCTCCCGTTTATCCTTGGGCGGTTGGGCTGGACGATGATGGCTGGCCCATGGGAGATGGTGGCGGCGCCAATGCGTCTTTCGTCCAGGAAAATGGGACGATCAACGATCTGCCGGGCGTTCCAGACAGTCCGGAAGTTAACAGGCAGGCCGACATCGATTACTACTTTGCAGGTGTTTATTCGGAAGTAATCCCAGCCAACGGTGACTACGAACCGGTGGGCTTGGTGCCGGTCAACGAGGAGGCTGCTGGACGCGCCTTTTCCGGTGTAAACAATGAACGCCGCTACCATTTCAACCTTCCCAACACACTCCAAGCAGATGATCTGCTTGCGGTCACGTTCGACGCCTTAAATTTGCACACGGATGGAGCTGACCCGCGTTACGGTATAGAAGTGTACATGAATAGTGTGCTGGTCCAGCCTGAGATAGTTATTCGCGGTGGCCAGCTAGGCACAGCCATCACCACGCCAGAGTTCACCTTGGAAAGTGTCGGCGCAATGATGGGATCAGGATTCGATAACATTGTGACCCTCAAGGGCATCAACTACAATGCTGAGGGCGGTGGAAACTGGATGGGGATTGATTATATTCAGCTCAACCCAGTCGCCAAACCGATTCCAGCACCCGAGTTACCTTGGGCGGTTGGTAAGAACGATGACGGGTGGCCCACGGGAAACGGCGGTGGTGCCAATGCATCTTTCGTCCAGGAAAATGGGACGGTTAACCCGCTGCCGGGCGTCCCCGACAGCCCGGAAGTTGATAAGGAGGCAGACAACGACTACTATTTCGCGGGCGTTTTTTCGACTGTGATTGCTGGCAATGGTGACTACGAGCCGGTCGGTGAGGTTCGAGTCAATGAAGAGGCGGCCGAGCGCGCGTTCGCGGGCGAAGACAATGATCTTCGATATCATTTTAATCTCCCCTCATCGCTTAAGCCAACGGATCAGCTTACTGTCAGCTTTGAAGCTCTGAATCTTCAGGATGACGAATGGGATCCACGCTACGGTGTTGAAGTGTATTTCAATAACGTTCAGGTGCAGTCCGAGGTCGTCATCTGGTTCGATGAACTCAACCAGACGATTCATACCCCGCCTTTTACTGTTGCACAGGTGAACGCGCAGGTAGGGCCCGGTTTTGACAACATTGTCAGCCTTCGAGGAATCAATTATAGTGAGGATGATGGCGGTAATTGGATGGGCCTCGACTACGTGCAACTCAGTCAGGTCCTGCCCGCTCCGTTCCCCTGGTCAGTCGGGAAGGATGATAACGACTGGCCCGTCGGCGACGGTGGCGGTGCCAACGCCACTTTTGTCGCAGAGAGCGGCGTCAACGACCTCCCGGGAAACCCCGCCAGCCCCGAGATTGATCGGCAAGCGGACGATGATTACTACTTTGCCGGTGAATACACGAAGGTGATTCCCAACAACGGCGATTATGAACCGGTCGGCTCGGTCTTGGTCAACGAGGAGGCTGGTGAAAGGGCATTCGCCGGTGCCGATAATGATCTCCGTTACCATTTCAATCTGCCCGCCAGCTTGAAGCCCACAGATCAACTGGTGGTCACTTTTGACGCGAACAATCTGGATAATAATGGATTTGACCCTCAGTACGGCATCGAGGTTTATTTCAATAACGAGCTCGTCCAGGAGGAGATTGTCATTTACCCGGAAAACCTGGACACCGATTATACGACCCCTCCTTTCACACTGGAAAGTGTCGGTGCGGAAATCGGTCCTGGCTTTGACAATATTATCACGCTCAAAGGTATCAATTACAACGAGGACGGAGGAGGCAATTGGATGGGTATCGATTATGTCCAGTTGGATCCAATGCCGCAGCCGGTGTTTCCGTTGGCCATAGGGCTGGATGACGATGATTGGCCGGTTGGCGATGGTGGAGGAATCAACGCCTCCTTCGTTCAGGAGAATGGGACGATCAATGATCTGCCGGGAAGTCCCAGCAGTCCTGAAATCGCGCGACAAGCCGACAACGATTACTACTTCGCCGGGGTTTACACGGAGACCATCGTTGAGGATGAGTGGGGAGACTATGACCCGGTAGGTGTCGTGCCACGGAACGAAGAAGCCGCTGAGCGCGCCTTCGCTGCCGAAGACAACGATCTGCGATACCACTTCAACCTTCCCGCGACGTTAGACCCCAGCGATGAGATAACTGTATCATTTGACCCATACAACCTTGATGAAAATGGAGACGATCCACGATATGGTATTGAAATCTATTTCAATGACGTGCTCGTGCAGGAGGAGATTGTGATCCAGCCAGATGACTTGGGTAATAAGTTCACGACCGAGCCGTTTACTCTAGCCAGCGTAAATGCTGAGATGGGACCCGGCCCGGATAATATCGTGAGCCTCAAGGGGGTGAACTACAACTGGGATGGTGGAGGGAATTGGATGGGCATCGACTACGTTCAAATTGGCCACTTTGACGATACACCGCCTGCATTGCCGCCAGAATTTTTGCCGAGCGCCGTGAGCAATGGCCAATTGACGCTTTCCTGGACTGGCAGCGGTAACCTCGAGTGGGCCCCTGAGGTTACTGGCCCTTGGACAGCCGTTACTCCCATTCCCACCACTCCGTATTCGGAAAACTTCAGTGCGGCTGCCCGGCGCTTTTATCGCCTTCGAAAGCCTTAGCAGCAACTCCAAGAGTGACAATGAGACCCGGTGGCGCCTGGTAGCCAACAAGGCGAGTTCCGAATGCTTCCGTCTGCCGGGGCAGAGCAGCGCTTGGCCAGCAATGATTTGACAGACCAACGGTTTGTTGGATTCTGAACGGGTTCATGCGTTTAAATATTCTTGTCATCGTCACAGTCAGTCTCATGCTCATCCTGTCAGGGTGGACAACCGTCACCGCACAGGTGGGTCGTGATTGGGGAATCCAAAGCAGGATTTACAACGACCCGGTCACCGGTGTGAAAATCAGGGAACTGACCAAGCCGCCTGCGGCCAGCGACAACCTGTATTATCATTTTTCAAATTTCACCGCAGATAATCGTCATCTGATTTTTGCCTGCAATCTCTCGGGAAGCACCCAGATTTTTCGGGTCGATGTGGATACCGGACGGCTGTTTCAACTGACCGAGGGTGACGGAATCAACAGCAGGGGCGCCTGCCCGGATCCCAACGTGGCGCGACGGGTTTACCACCTGCGCGGGCCGGAGGTGTTCGCCGTGGATATCATCGATTTCACGACCACCAAGGTCGGGGAAATTCCTCCACCTAGAATGGGCGGTTACCAACAGCCCACCCTCAGTGATGATGGACGGTGGATGGCTCTCATGAAAAAACGGGATGCTGCCAACTGGGAGATTGGCCTGCTCGACTTGAAGACCGGGAAATACAAAACGGTGATCACGCAGGGATTTCAAATCGGTCATGTTCAGCACAGCCCGACCGATCCGATTATTTTTTACGTCTGGGAAACAGGTGGTTACGCACCGCAGCGAAGCTGGCTGGTCAATACCGACGGCACCGGCAACCGGCCGTTTTATGTCCGCACAAAACCCGATTCCTGGTTCACGCCGCTCAAGGAATGGGTCACCCATGAGGCGTGGATCAGGGACACCGGCGAGATGACCATGATCAATGATCGACAGGGCGTCATGGTGCTCAGCAAGGATGGCAAATCTCAAATGATTCGTGAAGGCCACTACTGGCATGCGGCGGCACGACCGGATGGAAAATATCTGGTGCTGGACGATTTTGAGGGACGCCTTTGGCTGATGGAGCGGGCCACCGGCAACATCCGCCTACTGGCTACCGGCTTGCGGGACAAGGTAAAAATTCACGCCCACGCCTCCTTTGATCGACTGGGGCGCTACGTTCAGTTTCACACCGGCAACACCCACGAGACAGTAGCCTTGATCGACCTTAAATCCCTGCCCCCGTTGAAATGGCGATGAGGACACAACTACTGATGGTCTGCGTTTTCCTGAACGCCATTTTGCCGTGCGTTCTCGGCGAGGAACCGGCTGCAGACGTCCGCAAGCGGAGCGACCCGCCGGTCATCCAATCCTCGTGGGATGATTTGCTCGACGGCGTGAAGACGCCGGGCGATTGGAAACAACACAAGGCGGTTTTACGGCAGCGCTACCTCCGGTTGTTGCGCGATGAATTCAAGCCGGCCAAGCCGTCGCTCGAGCTGCGGGTGCACGAGCGCGTCGTGGTGGATGGCATTTACGAACGGCAGCTTGTCAGCTACCGGGTCGAGGAGGACGAGCGCGCCCACGCTTACCTCGCCGTACCGATAAAACATACCGGCAAACTACCGGCGGCGGTGGTGTTGCATGGCACGTTCAAGCAAGGAAAAGAGCGCGCCGCCGGGCTGGTGGACAACCCGGAGAAGGCCTATCTTGATCACTTGGCCAAGCGCGGGTACGTCGTCATCGCGCCAGATCATTTCGTGGCCGGACACCGCATCCCGCCCGAAGGGCCGTACGAGACCGGGCGTTTTCATGCCAAGCACCCCAACTGGACAGCCGTGGGCAAGTTCACCTACGAGCACAGCATCGCGGTGGATGTCCTGCAGTCGCTCGACGTCGTGGACGGTGGTCGCATTGGCGCGCTTGGCCATTCACTGGGCGGGCACGGCACGTTTTTCCTGGCGGCGTACGACTCGCGCATCAAGGCGGCGGCCAGCAATTGCAGCGCCTCGTTTTTTCGCCACAACAGCAATGTCAAGGCCTGGTCGCGCGATCATTGGTACGTGTACTTCAAGCCGATCCGGGCGGGCCTGCTTCGCGGTGAGCTGCCTGAGATTGACTTTCACGAAATCATCTCGCTCATCGCGCCACGGGCCTTTCTCGACCTCTCCGCACTGAATGACGGCGACCCGCTGACCCAGCGGCAGCGCGTGCTGATGAACCTGAAAATCATGGATGTTTACGAGCTGGAAAAAGCGCCCGGGAACTTCGCCTTTTACGTCCACGGCCGGGGCCACTCGGTGAAGCACGAGTCGCGTGAATTGATGTACGGCTGGATGGACACCCACCTCAAGCCGCCGTCGGCAACACAAGCCAGGCGTGTGCAGAAATAAACAGCCGAACAGAAGAGGCGGTTGGATGCACCCAAAAGAAAACGTTTGCCCCCGTGCTGCTTGCCGCGACACAATTGAGCCACTTATGAGCAACCCCTTGGACACATTGGACAATCTTTACGCTGCCGTCGTTGCTGATGTGCTCGACGCTCTTGGGTGTCGGCAACAGACGCTCAGCGCAGAGATCGCCGCACTTACGCCGGTGCGCCGGGTTTGTGGCCGCGTCTTCACTGCGCGGGCGGAGGCCGTGGATGAGGTTCCCGCTGAGCCGTACAAGCTGGAGTTGCAGGCTATTGACACGATGCAGGCGGACGACGTGTTGTTGGTTGATGCCGGGCATAACAGGCAGTGTGCCTTTTGGGGCGAACTCCTCTCCATGGCCTGCTTGACCAAAGGCGTGCGCGGGGTGGTGATGAGCACCTGCTCACGCGACCTCTGGGCGCTCAACGGGATGAACTTCCCCGTCTTTGGCATCGGCTGCACCCCCGCCGACAGCAAGGGTCGCATCGACGTGGTGGCGCTTGGCCAAGCAGTCACCATCGACGGTGTGACGGCGAGGAACGGGGATTATCTCATCGGCGATGAGGACGGCGTGGTGATCATCCCGCAGGAAGTCGCCGATGAAACCCTGAAGCTGGCCCGGGAAAAAGTAAGCAGCGAAAACACCGTGCGGGATGAACTCGCCGCCGGTGTGCCGGTGGGCGAAGCGTTTGCAAAGCATGGCATATTGTGAGCCGACGCATCCTCATTGCCGGCCTGTCTCACGAGACCCATTCGTTTGTGGACAACACGACGTCGCTGGCCGATTTCGACATCCGCCGAGGCACGGAGATGCTGGCCAGCGCCGGGGATGCCTCTCCGCTTGGCGGGGTTCTCGAGTACGCGAACGGGCAGGATTGGGAGATGTTGCCGGCGATCGATTACCGCTCGACCCCCGGCGGCACAGTGGAGGACGAGGTTGTCGAGACTTGGTGGAGCGATTTCAAGGACGCTTGGCACCCCGATTGTGATGCCGTTTATCTCGTCCTTCACGGCGCGATGGTTTCAAACAGTATTCGCGATGTTGAGGGCGAGCTTCTACGACACATTCGCAAGCTGGCCGGCAGCGGCAAGCCAATCTTCGGTGTTTACGATCTGCATGCCAATTTCTCCCCGGCCATGGCGGCCAACGCCGACTGTCTCGTGGCCTACCGTGAAAATCCCCATGCCGACGCCCGCGAAGCCGCCGTTCACGCCGCCAAATTATTGGCAAAATGCCTGGACACCGCCCGGCCCAGCATGCACCTGCGACAGACGAATATTCTCCTGTTACCCACCGGAACCGGAACCGCCGATGACCCGATGCGAACCCTCGAGACCGAAGCGCGCTTGATGGAGGGAGACGATGTGTGGGCCGTAAACATCGCTGCCGGGTTCGCCTTCGCTGATACACCGGATACCGGCCTGAGTTTTCAGGTCGTCACCACCGGCTCAACCGAAAGGGCTGCGCAGAACTTGGCCAAGCTGGAGTTGTTGGCTGGGGATTTGAGGGAAAGCGGGCTTGCGAATGAAGAACCGATCCGATCCATCATGCCCCGCCTGCGCGAGCCAACCGACGGCCTAACTGTGCTGGTCGAGCCGGCCGACAACATCGGTGGCGGCGCGCCCGGTGACGGTACCGGATGCCTGCGGGCGCTCGTTGAGCATCAGATTGAAAACGCAGCGGTTTGCATCAACGACCCCAAAGCCGTGGCACGGCTCGCTGGAGTCGGCGTTGGAGGGAAAACCACTCTGCCCATCGGCGGCAAAGGCAGCCGGCTTGACCTTGGCCCGCTGGAACTTGAGGTTGAATTGCTCGCGCGCAGCAAGGGACGCTTTGAACTGGAGGACAAGCAAAGCCACCTCGCCTCGATGCTCGGCGACTTTGCCGACATGGGTGACTGCTCCCTCGTGCGCCACGCCGGAGTGACCCTCCTGCTGACCAGCAACAAGACCGCCCCTTTCGACCTTGGCCAATGGCGCAGCCAAGGCGTCGATCCCGGAGTGCTCAACGTGATAGTCGTCAAGGCGGCTGTGGCCCACAAGCGCGCCTACGGTCCCATCACCAAGCGCAGTTTCCGGGTGGACACCCCCGGCCCCTGCAGCAGCAACTTGCTGCGCCTCCCCTATAAACACTTGAGACGCGGGATGTGGCCGCTGGACGCCTGATTGGCACGCAATGCAAACCGGGGTGATTGACAGTGGAGCGGCGAAGGCCAATCCCCTTCGTGCCGCGCAATCGCTGCTGGTGCATCCGCTGATCCTGCTTT
>MPLZ02011902.1_pt1 | contig 16077 bp, 16 predicted proteins | sample 1617311 | NCBI WGS metagenome assembly MPLZ02 (sample SAMN05944806, study PRJNA350692) | marine metagenome | biome: marine; feature: ODZ; material: water; isolation source: 160 m water sample filtered on 0.2 um supor filter | place: Pacific Ocean | collected 2012-04-08 | depth 160m m | reverse complement strand
TTCTGACAGTGTAAAAAAGAAAAAAGGAGGAAGGCAATGACTGATCAACTTACAGCATTGACTACCATATTTACAGAGTTCTACTACTGGATAACAGTGGTACTTATGTTCCTGATCCACGTAGGTTTCTGTATGTATGAAGTTGGAGCCTCTAGATATAAACATCACCAACACACATTAATGAAAAACACGATGCTGATACCATTGGTAACTGTAACTTGGTTTTTATTTGGTTGGTGGATTTATTGGGCGTTTCCAACTGGACCAGGTTTAGCACCTTCTATAATGAATGAAAGTGCGGCATTGATTACAGATGAATCTGCATTTAGTGCGACTTGGGCTTTACCAACTAGCGACATACTGGCAGTTAATTTGGGTGACCATATTACTGGAGTATTCTGGGCTGCGTTCTTATTGTTCTCATGGACTGCTGCCTCTATCGTTTCAGGTGCGGTAATTGAAAGAATTACAACATTTGCATTCGGTATCTTAGCAATAGCAATTGGTTCAGTTTTCTGGACAATTGATGCTGCTTGGGGATGGCATTTCGATGGTTGGATGTTAAAAATATTGGGATATCATGATGCTTATGCATCAGGAGTTATTCACGCAATAGCAGGAGGATTTGCTCTTGGAATTCTAGCAGTATTAGGACCAAGAATAGGAAAATTTTCATCTAGCGGTGAACCTAGAAATATAGGACCAAGAAATCCATGGTTAGTAACTATCGGGTTGTTCTTAATTTATACTGGTTTCTGGGGATTCTACGCAGCGTGTAATATACCAATTTTTGATCTAGGACCTGAATATGGAATGGAAGGAGTAACATTCTGGACAGCAACTAACATTTACGTAACACCAACAACGTTAGGTGGTATTACAATGAACTTCTTGATGTCGTTATCTGGAGGTTTATTGGCTGGATATATTGTTGCTAAAGGAGATCCTTTCTGGACATACTCAAGTGGACTAGCTGGAATAATATGTGCTTCTGCAGGAAATGATTTATATCATCCAATTCAATCATTTGTAATTGCTATGGTTGGAGTATGGGTGGCATACAATTTGCATTATTGGGTTGAACGTAAGTTCAAAATTGATGATGCGGTTGGTGCCGTTGCAGTACATGGTTATGCCGGTGTCGCTGGACTAATAATTTGTGGTTTTGTTCTAAACGGATATCCTTCATCAGGATATAGTGTAGGAGCAATGTGGGTAGGAACAGACTACGCTCCAATAAATCCTTTGGGAATGTTTATTGGTGCAATAATTATGTTCGGTGTACTTGGTTTTTTACCGGGCTGGATATTGGCTAAAATACTTCATGGAATGGGCAAACTTAGAATTCCAAGAGAAGTGGAATTAGCTGGTCTAGACTATACAATAATGGAAGATGCAAAGAGCGATGAAAAAGCTGTTGCGTCATCCTCAAGGTAAAGGAGAAAACTTATGGCTACAGTTACAAACTGGATAGATCACCTTAGCGCAGCTGAGGTACAAGGAGCTGTTTACCCTGGTGTAGGAACTGAAGGAATTTTAGTTCTGGTTCTAGTGGTAATTTGGATAGGTTGGCATGTTATGGCGGATATGCAAGAGACAAGCAAATCAAAAGCTATTGCTAGAAAAAGACCTAGTTCAAATGACTGGAAGAGTAATGTTACCGACGGGTAATTAAAATTAAAATAAAGGGCGCATATTATTATGCGCCCTTATTAATTCATGGACGAAAAAAAATCAGAAAATATAAACAAAACACCCGAAAAAATGTCAAGGATTGCTTGGCCAAAAGCAAAGTATGGGGTTATCTTAGCTATAATATTATTTGTAGTAATTAATCTAATATACTACAAAGACAAAATTATAAATTTATTTAACTAAAATTATTTATGGCTAAAGATCTTTCTAAATTAGCAAAACAAAAAAAAATTAAATATTTCTTAATAAGCTTTGTGGATTTGTTTGGAGTTTTACGATCTAAACTAGTTCCTGCTCAAGCAATCGGTGAAATGCAAAAAAATGGCGCTGGTTTTGCTGGTTTTGCCACTTGGCTAGATATGACTCCTGCAGACACTGATATGTTTGCAATACCAGATCCAGATAGTTTAATTCAATTACCATGGAATAAAGAAGTAGGATGGTTGGCTTCAGATTTATGGATGGATGGTAAACAGGTTAAGGCATCGCCTAGAATTATGCTTAAAAATCAAATTAAAAAATTAAGCAAAATGAATTTAGAAATGAAATCAGGTGTTGAGTGTGAATATTTCTTAATTTCACAAGATGGCTCAAGTATTGCAGATAGCAGAGATATTCAATCTAAACCTTGCTACGACCAATCTGCACTAATGAGAAGATATGAATTAATTAAGGAAATTTGCGACAGTATGATTGAGTTAGGATGGGAACCTTATCAAAATGATCATGAAGATGCGAATGGACAATTTGAAATGAATTGGGATTACGATAATTGTTTGATCACAGCAGATAGGCATGTTTTCTTTAAATTTATGGTTAAAAGCCTAGCTGAAAAACATGGGTTAAGAGCAACGTTTATGCCTAAACCATTTGAAAATTTAACAGGCAATGGTTGCCATGCTCACGTATCACTTTGGAATGGAAAGAAAAATAAATTTTTAGATGTAGGTGACAGATACGGATTGAGTAAAACTGCATATCATTTTGTTGGTGGTTTGTTAAAAAATGCAAGATCTTTATCTTCTTTATTTAATCCTACAATAAACAGTTACAGAAGAATAAATGCTCCAGCAACTAAATCTGGTGCATCTTGGTCGCCAAGCAGCATTTCTTACACTGGTAATAATAGAACTCACATGATTAGGATTCCAGATGCTGGAAGATTTGAACTAAGATTAATGGATGGATCTGCAAATCCATACCTTTTACAAGCAGGAGTTATAGCTGCAGGATTGTTTGGATTAAACAACAAAACTGATCCTGGTGAACCATTGGCATGCAACATGTATACTGATTATAAAAATTATCCTAATTTAGAAAAATTACCAAATGACATTGAAGAATCCCTAGATGAATTAGATGAAAACAAAAATTTAAGAGAGGCATTTGGTGATGATGTAATTAATAGTTATTTAAAATTAAAAAGAAAAGAAATAGAAGATTTTGATCAAAACGATACGTTTGATAAAAAAAGTCCTGTCACAAAGTGGGAAAAAAATAATACTTTGGATTGTTAAAAAATGTCATCAACATCTGAAGTTTCGCAATGGAAATACTCAAATTTTTTAATAAATAAAAATAATAATTTTAACAAAAAAGAAATTTTAAAAATACTTTCTTCTGAAGATATTGATGAAGCTTATAAAGTAATATCAAGTTGGAATAACTATTCACCAACTCCACTAATTTCTTTAAATAAATTAAATGAAAAATTAAAACTTAATAAAATTTTCTATAAAGATGAATCAAAAAGATTTCATTTAAACTCATTTAAGGCATTAGATGGTGCTTATGCAGGTGAAAAAATAATTAAGGGAAATGATAAAAAGGTTATATCTGCAGCCACAGCAGGCAATCATGGGAGGTCTGTTGCATGGGGGTCGCAAAAAAATGATTTGGAATGCAAAATTTTTATTAGTGAATTTGTAAGTGAGTCTCGAGCTGAAGTTATGAGAAATTTTGGTGCTGATGTAATTAGAGTTAAAGGAAATTATGAAGATTCCTTAAATGAATGCATCAAACAATCTAATCAAAATAATTGGCAAATAGTGCAAGATGTTGCTTGGGAAGATTATAAATTGGTTCCAAAATTAACAATGGCTGGATATTCAGTAATGATGAAAGAAATTTCTGAACAAATTAAAAATGAAAAAATTTCTCATGTTATATTGCAGGCTGGAGTTGGTGGTATGGCTGCCGCAATGGTTGCGGGTATTGTTAGATATTTAGATTATATTCCTCAAATTATAATAGTAGAACCAGATAGCGCAGCATGTGTTTTAGAAAGTATTAAAAAAGGTAAAATAGAAAAAATTTCTATTGATAAAGAAAGTATAATGGGAGGAATGTCATGCGGAGAAGTATCCTTGGTTCCTTGGGAAATATTAAAAAATTCAATACATTATTGTGTAACAATTTCAGACGACTACATCTCAAAAACTATCAAATATCTGGCAAATAATCAATTTAGCGATGAAAAAATTATAGGTGGAGAATGCTCTACCCCAGGGATAGCTAGTTTAGTTGGATTAATCAATAATCCTAAAACAAGAGAAACAATTAATCTAAATGAAGACTCATGTGTACTGTTATTTGGTTGTGAAGGCGATGCAGATGAAGAATTATATCAAAAATTGCTAGCAGAATAGAATCACATAAATTCAAAAAATAATGAAAAAAATATATAAAAAAAAATTAATTAATTTAGATTTATGGGCTTACATCCCTTTCATTTAGTTTTATTTTTAAAATCAATTCCATATTCAGATCTAGGACCTTTTCTCAATCCAAAAGGACCTGGAATAAATATAGTCATAGGTTTAGTTCCTGGTTCTAAATCAACTCTATGAAAATTATTTGCAGATCTAAAACCAATATAGCCAGGCGCTCTCCAATGCTTTCCTGTTTTTGTTGTTTCCCAATATCCTCCTTTGATTATTATAGTAATATATGGACACAGATGATTGTGCACTCCTTCTCCATGATCATCATCGAGCATTTCGTGAATTATAATATTAAATGGAAACCATTTTGGACGATATCTAAATAAAACATAATATCTATTTAGCCATGGTTTTGCTTCATTAAATTTTGGATGTGAAGGACCTCTGTCTAATACATTTTTTTTTCTTCCTAATGCTGAAAGAATTTTAAGTAACATTATTAATTTAATTTTATAATAGCATTATCTCTAACAATAAACATATTGTTGTTTAAAATATAAGGTCTAGAAATTTTTTCATTATCAATCTTTTTTATATCTATAGATTTTCCATTTAAAGTTTCAATGATTATCAATCTTCCATTATTTAAACTCAAATATATTTTATCTTCAGCAATAATAAATCCTTCGGGTTTAATATTTTTTTTCTTATAATTTTTGATTATATTTAAGACATTTGTCATCCTAACAATATTTCCATTTCTTGAATCAATTGCTACGAGATAACCTTCTATTGTAACAGTAAAAACTAATCCATCAGCAAAAGTGGGTCTTAAATTTGAATTTAAACTCTGTTTCCATTTAATTACACCATTTCTTTCATCAATTGCAAAAAACTCATTTTTGTTATTTGAAAAATATATTGTTTTATTTTCTACAATTAAATCTGAGTTTTTAAGAGAAAAATAATTTTCATATATAGCGCTACTTTGTGTCGGAGTTTGCCATACTAGATTTCCTGTTTCAATATCGATTGAGCTTAAATCACCTAATGTATTAATAAAAACTAATTTATTGTCATTAATTATAAATGAAAGCTTTTGTTGTGATTTAATAAAAGATTTTTCTGATTTGTAGCTCCAAATTTCTTTTCCATCCTTTATTGAGTAACATCTTAAAATATTTTCAAAATCTATAGCAAAAAACTTATTTTTAAATATTTTAACTTGGGAGTTAAATGGAGCTGAATTATTTTTTGACCAAAGTAACTTTCCATTATTAAGATTTATTGCGTAATATTTGGCTATACTATCTGCAACTACTAAGATTTGATCATTAGAGGCAAAATATAATATTGGATTATGTTTTTTTTCAGTTTTTGAATAAATATTATTTTTCCATATTAATTTATTATTATCTGAAAAATTTAAAATTGTTCCTTTTTCATCAAAAAAAATTAAACTATTTTTTTTTGTAATTAATAATTCTGGCTGGTAGTAATCGAATTGACTAATTTTTGAAAATCTATATTTGGAAATTTTTGATAACTTTCCATTAAATTGGACAATGCCATTATTATTTAAAAGATTGTTTACAAAACTATTTTTTTTGAAATTATTTTTTAATCTTATTTTTAATTCTGTATTAAATTCTTTTTCGTAAATTTCAGTATCATCAAATAATTTTTTTTCAACGTTTTCATTTTCTGAACTCAGTTTTTTTGATTGAGACCATAAACCAGTTTTTGTATCTAACGAACAATTTAAAATAAATAAAAATAAAATAAATAAATTTAATATTTTATTCACTGAAATCTCTAATTAGTCTTTTGCGAGTCTCTTTTAATATATTCTCATTACTTTTTTTATAATTTAAAATCTGATTATAAAATTCCTTAGCTTTTTGTTTCTGATTTTTATCAAAAAAATACTCTGCCAACAGATATAAGGCATGAGACTTCCAAGCACTATCAGAATTAATAATAGGATTTAAAATTTTAATTAAATTATTTTCAGTCTCGAAGTTTGCATTAAACAAGGCTTTTTTATAAATAATTAAATTTTTTATTTCTTTATCAAGGTTAACTTCATTAATTATAATATCAAAAAATATATTAATTTCTTCGTTTGATGATTGAATTTCATTATCTATGATAAAATATAAAGCTAAAGGTGAATAAGTTGAATTTTTTTCGTTAATTATTTCAATTAATTCATTTTTAACATCTGTTTTATTTGAAGTGCTAAATTTAATAGAAATATTGTTATATTTTTCTGCTAGCTTTTTTGTTTTTCTATCTTGTATTTCTCCGTAAGAAAAATAAGCAAAAATAATTAATATAATTGATGATAAAATTGCAATTAAATATCTTTTATTATTAATAAAAAAAATTTTTATTTTTTCATTTCTAGTTTTAGAATCAATTATTGATATATCTTCATCCATATTAAATCATATTTCTTAAAACATATTGTAAAATTCCACCATTTTTATAATATTCTAGCTCATTTTTTGTATCAATTCTGCACAATGTGTTTACCTTTTTTATGTCTCCTGACAAATATTTTATTTCTATGGTTACTTTGTCTGCTGGCAAAATACCATTTTCAATATTTAATACACTGATTAACTCAGACCCATTTAAATTTAAATTTGATCTATTCATTCCATCTACGAATTGTAAAGGCAATATTCCCATTCCAATAAGATTAGATCTATGAATTCTTTCAAAACTTTCAGCTATAACTGCTTTAATTCCTAATAATTTAGTGCCTTTTGCTGCCCAATCTCTAGATGAACCGGTTCCATATTCTTTACCGCCTATGACGACTAAATCTGTGCCTCTTTTTTTATATTCTACAACAGCATCGTAAACTGGCATAACTTTTCCTTCAGGAAACAGTTTTGTAAAACCTCCTTCAGTGCCCGGGGCTATCTCGTTTCTAATTCTTATATTGGCAAATGTTCCTCGCATCATAACTTCGTGATTTCCTCTTCTTGATCCATAAGAATTGTAATCTTTTGGTAAAATTTGATGCTCCATAAAATATTCTCCAGTAGGACTTTCTTTTTGGATAGATCCTGCTGGAGAAATGTGGTCTGTTGTGATCATATCTCCTAAAATTAACAATGGTCTTGCATCTTTTATTTTTTTAAATCCCTCTGCTTCATCTGGCAGATTATCAAAGAAAGGTGGTTTTTTTACATATGTTGATCCTTCGTCCCAATTATAAATACTACTTTTTTCAGTTTTGATTTTTTGCCATTGAATTGGCCCTTCTGAAACATTTGAATATCTTTTAACAAACATTTTTGCATTTAATGCTTCACTTAAAGTATCTTCAATTTCCTTGTTTGAAGGCCATATATCTTTTAAAAAAATATCTTTGTTATTCTTATCTTTTCCTAAAGGATCTTTGTATAAATTTACTTCCATATGACCAGCTAGAGCATAAGCAACAACAAGTGGTGGTGAAGCTAGATAGTTTGCTTTTATGTGCGGAGATATACGTCCTTCAAAATTTCTATTTCCTGACAAAACTGATACAGCATATATATTTTCTTTTTCAATTGCTTCTACAATATTCTCTGGTAATGGACCTGAATTTCCAATACATGTTGTACATCCGTAACCAACTAAATTAAATCCCAATTTGTCCAAATATTTATTTAGACCAGCTCTTTCCAAATAATCAGTTACTACTTGTGATCCTGGAGCTAATGAAGTCTTTACCCAAGGTTTTGTTTTTAATCCTAATTCTACTGCTTTTTTTGCCAATAAGCCTGCTCCAATTAAAACATTTGGGTTAGATGTATTTGTGCATGATGTTATTGCAGCAATTAATATAGAGCCATCTTTAATTTCAAAATCAGTTCCATTAACTTTTGAAATATGTTTTTCTTTTCTTTTTGTAGTATTTTCAAATACTTTTTTAAATCCAGATGATGCTTCATTCAATAAAACTTTATCTTGAGGTCTTTTTGGTCCGGATATTGTTGGAACAAGTGAAGATATGTCTAGTGAAACGTTATCAGTAAATTGAATATTGTCGCTTGCCCATAATCCTTGTTCTTTTGCATATTTTTCTACAGTAACAACTGTATGCTCGTCTCTTCCCGAAAATCTTAAATATTTTAAAGTCTCATCATCAATTGGAAAAAAGCCACAAGTAGCACCATATTCTGGGGCCATATTTGCAATAGTAGCTCTATCAGCAAGTGTTAAATTTTTTAATCCATCTCCATAAAATTCAACAAATTTTCCAACAACACCTTTGTCTCTTAAAATTTTTACAACTGTCAAAACTAAATCAGTAGCTGTAGTACCTTCAGGCATTTTATTTTTTAGTTCAAAACCTATTACTTCGGGAATTAACATTGAAATTGGTTGTCCAAGCATTCCGGCTTCTGCTTCTATTCCGCCAACTCCCCATCCAAGAACAGATAACCCGTTTACCATTGTTGTATGGCTGTCAGTTCCGACCAAAGTATCTGGAAATAAATATTCGTCTTCTTTATATTTTTCAGACCAAACAACTTTTGATAGATACTCTAAATTTACCTGATGACATATACCGGTACCTGGTGGAACAATTCTAAAATTATTAAAAGCTTGTTGCCCCCATTTTAAAAAAGAATATCTTTCTCCATTTCTTTTAAATTCTATATCAACATTTTTCTGGAATGAATCAGGTTTTGCAGATTGATCAACTTGTACCGAATGGTCTATAACTAAATCAACAGAAGAAAGAGGATTAATAGTATTTGGGTCTTTATTTTTTTCTTTAACTGCCTCTCTCATTGCTGCTAGGTCTGCAACTGCCGGTATCCCGGTATAGTCCTGTAGTAAAACTCTTGCTGGTCTATAAGCAATTTCGGTATTTGATTTTTTTTCTTTTAACCAGTTTTTAACTGATTCTATTTGATCTTTTGTAACTGATAAATCATCTTCATATCTAAGTAGGTTTTCTAGTAAAACTTTTAATGATTTTGGTAAATTTGAAATACCTGTTAGGCCATTTTTTTCAGCCTCTGCTAAAGAATAATATTTATAATCTTTTCCGTTTATATTTATAGATTTTAATGATCTATAAGAATTTTTGCTTCCTGGCTTCATAATATTTATAAGTAAAATGTAATTATGCTTAATAAAAGAAGTAGTGACATAACATAATTAAAGTATTTAATAAATTTCTCATTTGTCGCAAATTTCCTTAAAAATTTGCCTACTAACGTCCATGTAGTAATGCTAGTTAGTGCAAAAAGTAAGGCTAAAATAACTACTTGTATTGAATAATTTAAGTAGTTTGCCCCTAACTCAACATAGGTTGAAACCACAATAATGCCAACAATAACTCCTTTTGGATTTAAAAATTGAAAAAAAAAAGTTTCAATAAACTTAACTGGATTTTCAGAATTAGAATTATCGCCAGAATTAGAAAATGAAATTTTAAAGGCTAAATACAAAAGAAACAATGTTCCTAAATATTTTAATATTTCTTGAATTAATGGATATAATTTAAAAATATTTATTAAACCAACTGTTAAAGATATAATTAATGCTGTAAAACCTAAAGTAACTCCAAGTATATGTGGTATTGTTTTTGTTACACCAAAATTAAAACCAGAGTAAGATGCAACAATATTATTTGGCCCAGGTGTAAATGCAGTTACAAACCAAAAAAGACAAATTGAAATTATTTCTGGATGCATAGTTTCTTAAGCAATTTTTAGACCGTTCTTAGCTGGCTGAGATGGATGAAGCAAAACTACTTTTCCATCTTCTTCAATTGCTCCCAGAACAAGAAATTGTGATTTGAGTCCCGCAATATTCTTTTCAGGAAAGTTACAAACACCTATAACTTGTTTTCCTTTTAAATTTTCTTCATCATAATAATGTGTAATTTGGGCAGAAGATTGTTTGATTCCAATTTCTTTTCCAAAATCTGCTTCAATCACTAGAGAAGGTTTTCTAGCTTTTTCATTTTTTTTTACAGATATTACAGTTCCAAGTCTTATGTCTACTTTGTCAAATATATCGTAGGTTATTTGTTCTTTCATGATTTTAATATATAATTGATATTAAATATGAGTACAGGAAATAATTTAGAAACTTTGTATAAAAATTCTATTGAAATACTGTCAGATTTAATAGCCTTTAAAACAGTTTCGGGTGAAGATAATAATTCTTTAATTAATTATTGTGATGATATTTTAAAAAAGCTTGGTGCAACTTCCTTTAAAACTTTTGATGAGGATAAAAAAAGAGTAAATCTTTTTGCAACTTTAAAGGCAAAAAAACCTAATGATAAAGTGCCAATAATTTTTTCAGGCCATACTGATGTTGTGCCTGTTTCAAAAGGATGGTCATCTGATCCATTTAAAGCTACCATCAAAGATGATAAGCTATACGGTAGAGGCTCGTGCGATATGAAAGGTTTTATTGCATGTGTTCTGGCTTTTGCACCAGTTTTCTCTAAATCAAATTTGGATAGAGATATTAATTTTTCATTCACTTTTGATGAAGAAACAGCATGTATAGGCGCCCCTCTATTAATTGATGAACTAAAAAAAAGAGGATTTAACAAAGGCATATGTATAGTTGGTGAGCCAACAAATATGAAAATTATTGATGCTCATAAAGGTGCTTATGAATATACAACTTATTTTGAAGGTTTGGCTGGTCATAGTTCTCAACCACATAAAGGTGTTAGTGCTGTCGAGTACGCGGCTAGATATGTTAATAAACTTATTGAGCTAAGAGAAAAACTTAAAGATAGAGAACCAAAAAATTCTATTTTTGAACCACCTTACTCAACTCTTTCTGTTGGAGAAATATTTGGTGGTATTGCTCACAATGTAATTTCAGATAAGTGTCATGTAAAATGGGAAACAAGACCTGTTGTTAAAAATGATGCTGTTTTTTTAAACTCAGAGTTAGATAGGTATGTCAACGAAACACTTTTACCAAGTATGAAAAAAGTTTTTCCAGATTCTAAAATTTCTAAAAAAATAATTGGAGAAATAATTGGATTTAATCGAGATGAAAAATCTGAAGCGTGTGAATTTGTTTCAAGTATAACAGGTGATAATTCAAGAGAAGTAGTTTCTTTTGGAACAGAAGCTGGTCTGTTTCAAGAAATTGGAATAAGTACTGCAGTATGTGGTCCTGGATCAATAGAGCAAGCTCATAAGATAGATGAATTCATCAAATTAGAAGAAATTAATAAATGCTTAAGTTTCTTAAATGGTGTTAAAAATAAATCTGTTTATAAATAATAAATTGTTAAGTTTATAATTTTATTTTATAGTTCTTGATGTCAAAAAAATATCCAAGAGACATGATTGGTTATGGTTCAAAAGAGCCAAGAGTTACTTGGCCTAATAATGCAAAGCTAGCTTTACAAATCGTTCTTAATTATGAAGAGGGTGCAGAAAATAATATTTTGCATGGAGATAAAAACTCTGAGACTTTCTTGTCTGAAATTATAGGTGCTAAAGCAATTAAAGATAGACATATAAATATGGAGTCAATGTATGAATATGGATCAAGAAGGGGTTTTTGGAGAATTCATAAATTGTTTCGAGAAAAAAAAATACCTGTGACAATTTTTGGAGTAGCAATGGCATTGGAAAGAAATCCTGAAGTTTGCAATGCAATAAAAAATGGAAATTATGAAATTGCCTGCCATGGATGGAGATGGATTGATTACCAAAATGTAAAGAAAAGTGTTGAAAAAAAAGATATGAAATTGGCAATTAAAACGATAAAAAAAATTTTTGGTGAAAGACCTTTGGGTTGGTACACAGGAAGATGCAGTACTAATACAAGAGATCTTGTTTTTGAAGATGGTGGATTTTTATATGACAGCGACTCATACAGTGATGATTTGCCGTACTGGGAATATAAAAAAAATAAAAAACAATTAATTATTCCTTATACTTTAGACAATAACGACATGAGATTTGCTACAAATCAAGGATTTAACAGCGGAGATCAATTTTACACATACTTAAAAGATAGTTTTGATGCTCTTTATGATGAAGGAAAAAATAACCCAAAAATGATGTCCGTTGGGTTGCATTGTAGGTTAATAGGAAGACCTGGAAGATTTCAAGCTCTTAAAAAATTTATTGATTATGTTCTAAAATTTGATGACGTATGGATTTGCAAAAGAGTTGATATAGCAAAACACTGGATAAAAAATTACTCAAATAAATAGTTAAAATGAAAAAAAATAATATTATTTACTTAAATGGATTAATTGATTTAGCTCAATCAAGATTAGGTTCTAAAATAGTTTATAAAACTGATGAATTCTTTGCGCCTGCTAAAAGAATTATTAATCCTTGGCCTCCCGTATTTAAAGAAGGAGTATTTGATAAACACGGTAAATGGATGGATGGATGGGAAACTAGAAGAAAAAGAACAAAAGGCCACGATTTTTTAATTTTAAAATTTGGAAAACCTGGATTAATAAAAAAAGTTGATGTTGATACTTCTTATTTTTCTGGAAATCACCCAGATCAAATTTCATTGCTAGCTTGCATTAGTAAAAAAAAAATACCTGATAAAAAAACTAAATGGATATCAATTATTAAAAAAAGTCAAACTAAAGCAAATAGTCATCATTTTTTTAATGTAAAAAATAAAAATTATTTTACTCACATAAAGTTAAATATTTTTCCTGATGGAGGAGTAGCAAGATTAAGAGTATACGGTTCAATGAAAATCAAAAATAAAATTCAAAATAAAATTCAAAATCTTACATCGGTTGTAAATGGAGCGGTGCCTATTGCTTGTAACAATGAGCATTTTGGAAGAGCAGAGAATATACTTGCCCCAGGTATTGGGAAAAATATGGGTGATGGCTGGGAAACTAGAAGAAGTAGAGGAAAAAATTTTGACTGGATAATAATAAAATGTTCATCACCAGGAAAAATTAAAAAAATTCAATTAGACACACATCATTTTAAAGGAAACTATCCAGATAAATGCTCTGTGCAAGCAGCCTATATTCCAAATAAAATTTCTAAAAAAAATATTGTTAACAAGTCAAAAAGATGGGCTTATCTTCTTAATAAAATTAAACTTTATGCACACAAAAAACATAACTTTAATAATAAAATAATGAAAAATAAAAAAGTAAATTATATTAGAATTAATATTTTCCCAGATGGTGGAATTTCTAGAATAAGAGCCTTTGGAAAAGCAGAATGACTAAAAAAATAATAAAACCAATGCCAATAACTAAGAAAAATTTTTCAAAATATGGAGATGTGATTTCAATAAAAGATATAAAACCTTTGGAAATAAATAATGGATACGCTAAAAGATATGATGGTATAGCCAAACTAAATACCTCTAATGATAATGGTGAAACTACAATTAGCATTTTTTCTGCTTTAAAAAGAAATTTTCCAATGAAAATTGATATGATGGAAAAACACCCTTTAGGAAGTCAAGCATTCATACCAATGAAAGAAACCACCTTTTTAGCATTTGTTGCGCCTGAAGAAGAAAAACTAAATTTAAATAAAATTGAAGCTTTTATAATTCCGCCCGGTATAGGAATAAATTACAATCCTGGAACTTGGCATTTTCCATTGATATCTACTGAAGATATGAATTTTCTTGTGGTTGATAGAAAAGGGTCTGGTGATAATTTGGTTATTGAAAACTTAGATAAAGAAAATATTACTCTAAAATATTAATTCCAGCCGCCTACGGATTTGACTTCTAAAAATTCTGTCAAACCTTCTTGTCCAGCTTCTCTGCCAATACCAGAATGTTTGTATCCACCAAAAGGAGCATCTACAGCTATACCCGCTCCATTAACATCAACCATTCCTGATCTTAATTTTCTTGCAACTCTTTTTACTTTTTCAGGGTCTTTTGTTTGGATATAATTTGTAAGACCGTAAGGAGTATCGTTAGCAATTGAAATAGCTTCCTCTTCGGATTCGAAAGGAATTACTGACAATACTGGACCAAAAATTTCAGTTTTTGCAATTTCCATATCATTCTTTACATCTGCAAACACTGTTGGTTTAACATAATAACCTTTGTCTAATCCGCTTGGTTTTCCAGGGCCGCCTGCTACTAATTTTGCACCTTCATCAATTCCTTTTTGAATTAAATTTTGAATTTTATTAAATTGAGCTTCAGAAATTACAGGTCCTATATGGTCTCCTTCTTTATTTGGGTCATCAACTTTAAACTCATTTGCATATTTTTTAAGTCTTTCAACAGCTTCATTGTACATTGATTTTTCAACAAGCATTCTTGTAGGTGCATTACATGATTGACCAGAATTTCTAAAACATCTTAAAGCACCTCTTTCTATTGCTTCTGGGTCTGCGTCTTTAAAAATAATGTTAGCGCCTTTTCCTCCAAGTTCTAAACTAATTCTTTTAAAATCTTGAGCTGCATTTTTTGAAATTAAGGCACCTGCCCTAGTGGATCCTGTAAAAGAAATCATATTTACATCAGGGTGACTTGTTAGTGCATCTCCTGTTATAGCTCCATCTCCATTAACCAAATTAAAAACTCCAGAAGGAAATTTAGCTTCATCAATCATTTCAGCAAGTATCATGGAAGATAGCGGCGCTAGTTCAGATGGTTTTAATATCATTGTGCATCCTGCTGCAATTGCAGGTATCACCTTAAGACAAACTTGATTCATAGGCCAGTTCCAAGGTGTAATTAATGCACAAACTCCTTTTGGTTCATATAATATTCTTTGATTTGGAGCATGATCTCCTAAAGGTTTTTCAAATTCAAAATTTTGTAAATATCTAATAAATGATTTAATGTGACTTGCTCCTGTTCCTGTTTGAAGTTTAGAAGAAAAATCTTTAGGAGCTCCCATTTCTAAAGTAATGGCATCAGAAATATCATTCCATCTTTTTTTATAAATTTCATAAAGTTTTTCTAATAATTTTATTCTCTCTTCTTTAGTGGTAAATCCCCACGAAACAAATGCTTCTTTAGCAGCCATAACCGCTGCATGAACATCCTCTTTACCTCCTAGCGAAATTACAGCACAATTTTTTTCAGTTGATGGGTCTATAACCTCTATTTGTTTTTGATTTATTGGAGCCACCCATTTGCCATTGATATAAAAATTTTTCTTTTCAAGCATACAGAACAAATAAACTATTGTTGTTTTTTTGCAAACAGATTTGTTAATTCATAGACTATTGTTGCAGCAGCTAAAGATGTAACTTCAGCATGATCATATGCTGGAGATACCTCAACTACATCAGCCGAAATTAAATTTAAACCTGACAGACCTCTTAAAACATTCACCATTTCTCTTGTAGTCATGCCTGCGATCTCAGGTGTTCCAGTTCCAGGAGCAAAAGCTGGATCAAGAACGTCAATATCAATTGATAAATACAATGGGTTATTTCCCACTCTATTTCTTATTCTTTCTGCAATTTTATCAGTTCCTTGAGTTTGAAATTCGTCACAATGAATTATTTTAAACCCAAAACTTTCATCATTTTTTAAATCATCTCTACTATACAAAGGTCCTCTTATACCAACATGCATTGAGGCATCGTCTAAAAATAAGTTTTCCTCTCTTGCTCTTCTAAAAGGAGTTCCATGAGTAAAAGGTGCGCCAAAATATGTATCCCAAGTATCTAGATGCGCATCAAAATGAACAAGAGCTACAGGTCCATTATTAATTTTATTTACTGCTTTTAGTAGAGGA
>MPLZ02018275.1_pt1 | contig 16102 bp, 2 predicted proteins | sample 1617311 | NCBI WGS metagenome assembly MPLZ02 (sample SAMN05944806, study PRJNA350692) | marine metagenome | biome: marine; feature: ODZ; material: water; isolation source: 160 m water sample filtered on 0.2 um supor filter | place: Pacific Ocean | collected 2012-04-08 | depth 160m m | reverse complement strand
TGGTGGCATTTCTCCAGTTACGGCATCTACAATAGGTACTCTAGCATTTGCTGCATTTCTAGTAACTAACCGGACTTCTTTGCGTGATGGAGAAACCTCAATAATGTAGAAATAATATTTTTGATTATCATCCGACACATCACCTAAAACATAATATGGATTATGGAGAAAATCAAATTGTAATTGATAATTGCCTTCGTCGATATTTCCGAGTTCTAATGCTTCATTTGGTTTAACATAAAAATTAGGTGGATCGCTCGCATCTTTATATATTCTGAGTTGAGGAGGAGGTATAGCAGTCCAATCAAGATCATATGTCGTAAACTCTCCAGAAGCGATACATTCTACACTATCCGCTACTAGAGCTGGAGGTTGTAACTGTAATGTCCACATTGAATTTCCATTATCCAAAAACTCCTGTAAATCACCATGACCGATAATATTATTCTCATACAGTGTATTTGCTAATACATCACATATTCCTGCTGGATCTGAATATATTCCTATAAATGTTGCTTCGCATGTCTGTTCAGTTATACATCCAGAATCATTATCATCTCCACCTGAGCAGCTAACGCCCGATATAATCTCTGCGCCATATAATTCAAATAATTCATAAATCAATGCTGCATTAGTTTGATATACATAATACGGATTTGTAGCCGGATCCGCAGGGGTGTGAGAAGAATATCCAGCACCAAAACCTTCTTCATACATTTGAATACAATATTGATTTAATGAATCAGTATCTACTGCATATATGGGATAAGCATTAAGCCCGATATCAGTGCCTTTTGGATTTGCAATCACTACAGTATCTGCAGTTGGGCGCCCTCCCGTAGAGGTATAAATGACTTCTACATCATCTACACTTAAATTAGAATAAAATGATCTGATGAAAGACCCCTCTTCATTAAAAACAGACATTCTGATATAATCACCCGTCTGTTCTCCCATAAGGCCAGAACTATCATGAGGTATAGGGGTAAAATTATTGTCAATGAAATCTGCCCCCGCTTCAATCATTTCTAAATGTTGATTGCTAAAATTATATTCTAATCTCAATGTTATTATTCCTATAGTTTAATAAAATACTATCCACTCATCCATTTATAAATATTAAATTGTTTAAACTTTTATCTCCACACATTTTCTATAATGCCGTATCTTCTGAATCTCTTTCTGGAATTTCCATATATGAATCTCTCACTGTTGGAGAATATACATCTAATTTTGTAATTGAAAAATCACCTATCAATATTCCCTTATTTCCATTTCCACTTGAATCGCGAACAACACCAAAATCAACGTCGCCTAAATTGAGTTCAAAGACACAACTATTTCGTAATTCAAAATCTACATTATCAGCAATATAAAGTTCTCCTGCTGATGTATCACGTGAAAAGGTTGGCGCGCTGGATTCTCCGGTCCAATATTCATACTCAGTATAAGGATGCCAATTGTCGCCTGACATTGGATCAATTCCCAATATCTCATGCATATCATATGGATGTGTTTGGTTCGATCCTGTTAAAAATACTCTCGTTTGTTCAATATCTACTTTGCCAATGAAATCTCCTAATTCATCGTTTGCATTTGCTGTTTTGATAACGTCTAAATCGTGTACGTCAATTGAACTTGTACTAAAATTTCCCCCTCCAGATAAAACTAAAAGATTTTTTTTATATTTACTCTGCGCGCTTATACCACTAATGATAGGAGTACTTCCAGTGTATGGCCACGGAATGGTGGTGAAATCTTCTCCTCCTAAAGATCCAAAATCTTGAAGAGCGTCAGTTCCATAATCGTCGGGTAGAATTCTATATGCCATTATTAAAAAGATTGTTCCCTAGATTTTTTTTCTAATTTTGCTCTATTTGGAAATTTAATACTCTGTGGATGAACATCACTATCTAATTTGACTTTAAAATCATTTAATAAAATACCAAGATTTTCATTTCCACTATTATCACCTAATACTCCATTTGATATTGATGAAAAATCAAAATCAATAATGAGGTCTGAATTTTCTAAATCGAGATTGGTTATCGAAGCGGTTTCGTCATCTCCATCCCATTCTCTATCCGGAGAACCAAATGGAGTATTGCTATTCTGTAAACCTAATCTCGTATAATCAAATTCACCAAATTTATTTACTCGCGGTAGAACTGGATAGTAAGGAGAGATTTCAGTTAATTCTGTCATTACTACATTTTTTATGTCATAATCCCAAATTGCTGCTGGATTATCGGGCGTGCCCGAATTACAACCACCATCTGGACAGGGTGTGTTAGTATAAATTTCAAATCTAGGATATCCTGCACAGCCATCCTGACATTGACCAGACGTCCCAGTATCATAATCAGAAACAAGAACACGAGTTGTTTCTACATGAATCCATTCTCCTGTATCGTGGACTCCGGAGTGCCAAAGTGCGTATTTTCTATCGAATCCTTTTACTAAATCACCATTAGCGCCACTATCATTTGTATAATTTGAAGCACGAAATACTAATTTATTCTCTCTGAATATGTCTGTTGGAAGAGTATTAATTCTAATATCAAAGCTCCAGAAATATTCTGTTCCGCCTTCCGCAAAAGTGGCTAAACTGTCGTGATCCTCTACTGCACTGTATCCCAAAAACTGCCAAGTATCACCAGTACAGGTATTCGCGTCAATTTGAATATGTACATGTAATCCGGGGCCGTTGTCATACATCGTAGGTATAACCGATGCCCCTCCCGTGCAATCATTGGAAAAGCCCGTTTCAATCGCCCAACTATTTGCAATGTTCCCTGTGCCATCTAATTGTTCTTCGAGTGCTACAAAATATGGATCGTTGATTACATTTCGACTATCATGAGGTTCCATTCCAAATTTCCATTGTTGAGCATTATCTGGATCAATATCAGTTATCTCATCTCCATCCATAGTCACTCCTTCTCTGTCTGATAATAAATATCTTTCCGGTATGATATTTTTCCAATATTGAGCTGCTCCTGGATTGCCTGCAGGAATATTAGACAGGCTTATTTCTTCTCCTACATTTTCTAAATCAAATCTGACTTGAAGGTTCATGTTCTGAGGCACGCCCTCCGAATTTCTAGTATCGCCTGGACATCCGCCGGGATAACAATACACTATCTTAAAAACTCCATCATCATCGGCGTAAAATGGCGAACCTTCCCAAACCCTCTCCGCTATAAAGCGTATGCCGCTCGTATCATTAAAAAATTCTAAATATTGTCCCACGTTATCATAATCTGCATATACAGCTGTTGGATTTGCATCTGGATGGGTACTAAATTCATTACCATGATTCGTCTCAGACATAAAAACATTGCCGAGTGTCAGTGAACCAAAATGATCAGTGCCTCCATCTCTTAATATTGTACAAAGGTCTGCTGAATTTTCACCACAGTAAGTCTCCCAAAGATCTGGAACCACCTCCGTATTATTCCAATCTATGCCATCAGGAATAACAGCATAAAGGAAGTAATTGGTTGGTGCAACGGCATATCCGCCTACTTGATGATATTTTAATGGTACACCTGGTCTTACACAAGGAGTACAATAATTAACCCCTGGAGGTTCTGTATTATCGGGATCACGACAAGCTGCATTAGATTCAGGTTGATTTGTTGTGCCAGAAGATCCATTGCACAGAGGGTGCCAAACACTATTACATCCCGATACCTCTTCGCAAACTGCTTTACTTTCTTGACATGCAGGATCACCATTCTCACAATATGGATCACCAGCAGACTCTCCATCATAAGGTCCTCCTCTACATATACCCCAATGACAAAAAGCTTGACAATCTCCTGTGTCGTCCCCAGAATACCAATAGTCATTACATCTGTAATCTCCATCAGATGTTATCCACGTTCCGTTGACACTAACTGGATCAGGTGGAAACCCCAACATCTCCCACATCGACAGTGGAGTTTTGAAAAGTCTTGCTTGTCCGATATCGACATCACCTAAATGATCGCCGAGTTCTTGAGCAGTTCCACCGTATCCATGATGGATTAGTTCTTCATTTGTAACAGATCCATCAGATTGCACCTCTCCTTGAAAAAATCCTTTTAACTCACCAGTCTGAAATTCTACGGTGGGTTCATCATTATAAATCTCTGCGGCTCCTACATTATACGATCCAGTAAATTGTAATAATTCAGGGCCGATTAACCTATCATCTATATTATTAAAAGCAATTTGCGATCTAAGATCATCTCTCCGATCCATATAACTAGACCCATCCCCATCAACAAACCCATCTGCTATTTTTTCAACAGTCTTATAATATAAGCTATTATCTGAAATTCCTCCTATGACAGGTGTGGTATCGTCATACGGAATATATGTATGATCATTTCCACCTACTGTCTCGAATTCATCAGTATATCCAATAGATTTATTAAGATTAATATTAAGAAAGAACTTTTTGAAATAAAGGTTACTATTTAATAAAGCGTCATCATCAGCGTAAATTATATATCCCGTTATATTATAAACTCCCCAATTTTCAAATGAATGTAATATTTTTTCATTGCCTTTCAATAATACAGGAGTTTCATATTCAAGTGGAGATCCATCATCCCAGTTAATCCAAGCAATATAAAAACGATATGAATAATCTACTGATCCATCTCCTGCTGGATCAGTAATAGATTTATGTGCCCTTTCTTCAAAAACAATGCCGAACTCTCTTAAATAAAACATAAATTGAACATTTGCTGGCGCAGTAGTGTAAGTATATTCAGCTGGACTTATTTTTTTATCATAATATGAAAATAAAGATATATCTACTCCATTTTCTATGCTTATTGCTGATCGAGCATCTACGTCTGGGGAAAAGCTTTCGATACCCGCATCTGGTATGTATTCCCAAATTCGTTCTGCCCAACCATTTAGATATCTGCATTGACAGCCGTTTGTGCACCAATCATGACCATAAGCACAATCTTGACCTTCATAATAACAATATTTATCACGATCGGTTACATGCGCCGGTACGCTAGGGCTCCAGCATATTAATGTAAGCCAATCAGCAGGTACTTCGCCACCCGCTTCAGGAAATCCGTATTGGCGTAAATCATTATAAATATCTGGCCAACCAACATATTGTTCTTCATATCCTGGCTGTTGATCGTCCCAATAAAACGTTCCTAGACGTGGGCGAGGATCGAGATCCCACGTATCTGCATATGATAAAGTATTATCAGCAGTTCCTGTAATGTTAAATCCTCGCCATGGTGCATATTGACCAGAAACTGATTGTACAAGCGATACCTCAATAAAATCTGATTTTACTTCTGAAACTTCGTATCCATCATCTGATGTTACTGTTAATGTTACGGTATATGTGCCAATGTCAAGATAAGTATGTATAGGGTTAGGATCAGGGCCAGTGATAATAGGCGTACCATCACCGAAATCCCATTCCCAATTCGTAATCGTTCTTTCAATACCTAATAACCCCCCACCATCAGGAAGTTCAGATTGATCTGTAAACTGTACTGTAAGTGGTGGAAGACCAAATCCACTATCTATAGAAAAATCTACATCTATGGCTTCAACAGTTACTGATTCTGTGTATGTACTGAAATAAGATGGAGGAATCTGCTCATCCGCCTCCGCATAAGGCGCGCCTAATTCATCAATTACTGTTAAGGTTACTGTGTAATCTACAGTTCCGTCAGTATCATACTGATGTGTAAAACACCCGACTCCACATCCAGGAGTTGTGCCAGAGTTACATGTACCTTCCCAATCATAAACTTCATTTATATCAGATGCAATACAGCCATCACCGAAGTCAAATCGATATATCGTAACTTCGCCAGTTGTTCCAGACGTAGGTGTGTTTACATCAGTTGCTTCAGCTTTAACAGCAAGAAAATCAATATCATCAGTATCGAGTACTGCATTAGGAGGGAGATGTGGGTCTGCTGTGATGATCTCTACCTCAGATATGTCTAAATATGAATTATTTACAGTAATGTCAACATCATCTGATTCTTCTGAATCTAATTCTCCATCATTTACTACTAATTCAAAATTATAACTATCGCTAGTGCTTGTTGATACAGTTAATGTTACAGAATAATTACCTGCATCAGTATAAATGTATAGAGGGCTCTGTGCTGAACTAGTTCCACTATCACCGAAATTCCAACTATAGGTTAATGTCCCTCCATCAAATGATGTAGTATCAGTAAATTGAACCTCCATCGGCACTGCAAAATCGTCATAATTTCCTAATTGACGTTCCGCGGTAAATGCCGCGACTGGATCGGCTAATCGCGGTGCTGTGAAGGTAGGTTGAGCTGCAGTGGTGGAATTTAAATATCCTGCTAGCTCTCCAGACCATGCATAGTACAACGTGTCACCTTCTGGATCTGTTGAACCCGTACCGTCTAGAGTTACAGTCACGTTCCCGTCAACCGTTTGATCATCTCCTGCATCCGCTTCTGGTGGATCGTTAACTGAGAGGACTTCTAATGTAAAATCTATTTCATCATAACAAGGCCATACGCCAGCGGGAGTTTCCCCACTACAATTCGTTTTAAGGCCTCCATCACATGTTGTTGTGTCGTCATCACAAAATCCAGCCGTACAGGGATCACAATACTCACCCACACCTACAGTTATGATTGCATCCCCGAATTGATGCAATACTGGATACATCGTCAATTCATCTCCAACAATAGTCGTCGTTACTAAACCTAGAGTATCACTCTCTGATGTAAATATAAGAGTCTCAGTGTCTGGGTCCGTTGCTGATAAGGTTATTGACAATGGAATGTCTTCATTAGTTTCCTGGCCGTCGATACCAATCAATACTGGAGGAGAGTTAGTTGGAGTGACAGTTATCGTAACAGTTGCAGCAGCAGAACATAATTCGTCATCACAGACTTTATAAGTAAATGAATCAGTATTTGATCCATCCTCTCCGCTATTCCAATCAAGATCAGGCCAATATTGTAAATCATTTAAGCCTATTTGATCACCAGTTGTATCATCTGGTAATGTTTGTAATCCGATAGGATAAGTTCCTAAAGTTCCTGCTGCTAAATCTCCACTTATATCATTGGTTATGTCCCAATCTGGTGTATCTGGTACACCTTCTCCCTCCCATAAAGAACCATGAACCGTACCAGACATTATAAAATATGTCAATGTATCGCCCTCTATATCTGCCGCGCCGGTTATCGTCATAGATAGATTTGTATTTTCCCCAACAGAAAAATCATTATCTATTGCAGTGGGTGGATCGTTGATTGATTCGACGGTTAATGTAATTGGGAGTGAGATTGGGTTGGACCAGTCATATGTAGCTTCATGTTCATCTACAATCCAAACGGTTATGACAGCGGTTCCGAACCAATCCGCGGATGGGGTTAGAGTTAATGCCATGCCGGTTAAACTCACATCAACGTTGTCGTTCTCGGGATTCTCTAGCGGAAGATAGTAATGATCTGCTGACTCTATTCCTGGTGACTGTTCGCTATCCCTGTACAGTCGTGCGGCGATAGCATCCTCAGGAAGAGGGAAAGTGCCGGTTGGGTATCGAGTAGCGGAATATCCAGTATTATCATCATAAGTCCAAGCAACTCCGTCCCAATATGCTACTATGAACGTTTTATTATAATTTACATTATTCATAGTAAATCTAGTTTCATCAGTTCCGACAAATACGAGATAGGCAGCTAACGAATCTGATGTTGTGGTACCATCGTCTTCCATGTCGCTTACAGTTCCACTACCTTGATCAACGTCGTGGATTGTTCCATCAGGATGGATAAATGCAAACTCGTTCGGTTGAAACTGTACTTCACCAGGTCCAGCGCCATCAAAACTAGCGTTGTACATATTTATATTGAGCACAGAATCCGTATATCCACCAACAGCAATTCCTTCTATAGTCTCAATCCACGAAGTTGTGATTGTCGGAGGGCCATCACCTTCTACGGTTAAATTAACAGTCACTGAACCTTCGTCTTCGTCCATTTCCGGAGCATCATTATCTACAGATATTGATAATGGTGTTGCTACTATTATGCCAGCGTGTTGAGAAGTTCCAGATTGAAGGTAAGAATCTATAACTGTTAACGAAGGTTGATATCCTGTTGTATTAGTGGTAGTGTAGGTATAAGTAGGATTTTGATTATCCCACGTAGGAGTTCCAGTGCAAGCACCATCTTCTGTGACGTCATAAGCACCTCCATTATATACAACTGTTGCTATACAGAAATCATCGAAATTCCATTGCCATGTAGTTATTGTAGCATCTGTTTCACCTCCTTCCGAGCCATCAGTAAAACTAACCGTTAAATCTCTATACCCACCATCAAGATCAGTTGTAAATGATGTTGATGGTGGAGTATAGGGCTCCGGAGTGAAATTTGCTGTATAGGTCACGTTCTCGGTAACAGTAATCACTAACGGATTGTCAGTGATAGAACCTTCCCAATCCTCAAATGAATGGTCTCCTACTGATTCTGCAAGTAAACTGACTTCTGTACCGTAAGGATGGGAGTAAGAATAAGGTACTACTGTTCCTCCTGAATTGGTGCCATCACTAATAGTCCCAAATTCAATATGGCCTTGTCCGGGATGTATAGTTGACTCATCAGCTGAGATCGCTATATTCGCAGTAACTAGATATTCGTTCGACGTAATGGTTATGAGTAGAGTAGCAACTGATACGCCCGGATCTTCACTCAATCCCTCATCGTCAGTTACTGTTAATGTAAGTTCATGTGAACCAATGCCAAGTTGCTCAGTAAAGTCAGGTGCACCATCCTCATTTATTATATCTTCCCCCTTTTTCCAGACAAATGAATCAATTGGATTGTCAACATCAATCGAATTACTACCGACAAGATTTACAGCTTCAGTATGACCGGGTACGAAATCACCTATAATTTCATTGGCGGTACAATTACTACATTGCGGTACTGCTATTGGTGGGTCGTTAACTGGATTGACGGTTATTTCTACAGTTGCTTCCTCGCTACATGCATCGCCAGAAGTGCATGCATGGTAAGTAAATGAATCAGTATTTAATCCATCCTCTCCGCTGTTCCAATCCGGAGTTGGCTCATACGTTACGATTCCGGTGGTGGAGTCGAGCGCAACAATACCATGTGATGGATTGGACACTATCGCATAATATGAAATCGGATCTGTATAGGTACCTACTGGTTGTGCCGTACAATTTAAAGAAATGCTTTGAGCAATATCTTCAGCAGTAGACGCTGTTATATCTAGGCAAATCGGTGGTGTTAAATACAGCTGTTGGACGTTTATTGATATAATTCCCTCTTGTGATGTTCCTCCTTCACTAGTTGTTGTGCGATATTTAAATTCGTCATCTCCGAAAAAATCTGTAGCGGGAGTGTACGTCACACCACAATTAGGTCCGTAGCAACCTGTCACAGATGATAAAGTACCATGAGAAGGGTAAGCCGTTATTTCCCAATCACCTTGCTGTATCTCTTCTGGTCCTGGTGGATCAGTACATGATAATTGTGGAAAAGCGGCGTTATCGAATTGAACGACGGTACCCTCAAATATTTGAATTGATTGATCAGTACAATCTAGATCAGCTGTAGGCTCTGCAACTGGAGTGATGGTTAGTGGAAAGACTTCTTCATCATAACAAAAAAGTAGGGGAGAAGGGCAATTCATTTTAAGCTGAGAGTCAGGATCGCAAGGCGTTACTCCATCTTCCGCACATACTCCTTCAGGATCGTCGTCGCTTGAAGCAAAAACATCTTCGCAAAGAATCACGCAATCACAAGCAGTACTACCGTTTAGTTCAAGGCAGTTCCATCCACAACATTCTTCTCTAATGACCTGAGGTCGGGTGGCTGGATGAGGATAATCTATTGGAGACATCTCTTCCCAGCTTTGCCAATCAATGCTAGCGTCTCTACACTGCTTTCCTTCCCTCGTTGAATTACATTCAACTAATTCAGACGGAACATTGTAAACTGTATCTAATATATCTCTTCTAAGTCGTTTCGATAATTTTCCGCCATATCCATCTCCACCTCTTGGTGAGGGTGAAATACCACAAGTACAATATTCCCCCACACCTACAGTTATATCTATAGGTCCGGTAAGGCTGGTGTTGAAATGCTCTGCTGGGGTTAATCTTAAAGTCGTATTAATTAATTCCGCTGTTACGTTAGCATTACCACTCTCTACTGTAATGGTTGAATCTTCTCCCTCAACATTACTAACTGATAAATCTATGTCGTATCCAGCGGGATATTGATCTTCATCTATTGTTCGCGCTCCAATCTCTGCCAGCACTGGAGGATCGTTGATTGATTCGACGGTTAATGTAAATGATTCTGAAACTGCTAAACCTTCACCTGCAGGTGGTTCGGCCGTAACGGTTATAGTTGCAGTACCGAACCAATTCGGATCTGGAGTCACTTCTAAATGATGATAGACAATCGAAGTCGCTACTGCTGGATCATCTGATTCAGCACTCCAGGTTAATGGATCTGAACCTTCATAATCATACACTACATCATATGTTAAAACTGTATCTTCATCTATAGTTTGGTCATCAATAGCATCAATAGTCACTTCATCTACAACCAACACCACAGTAATGGAAACGGTTGCATCATTTGAATACGTATTTGAACCATCGATGTCTATTACTTTAAATGTAAAGGAATCATCCCCATTGAAATTAAGCGCTGGAGCATAGGTGAAATTTGAAGTGCTATATTCTTGTCCGATCTCAGCTTCATTGCCGGCTTGCTCGTATAATGTGCCATTCGATGGTAGAGAAAGGATATGATAGCTGAGAACCTCATCCGGATCCGGATCTTCCGCGATTAGATCAAAAGCTATGTTGGTATCTTCATTTGTTTCTATCGAACTATCTGTTGCTATCGGGATACCGTTAAAGTTTGCATATAGTTGAATATCAGCATCTAACGTGTGCGTATATTCTATATCAGTAGATAGTTCATTTCCAGCCCCATCAGTCCAATTGATAAAAACATAATACCCATCGACTGGAACTGCTGTAACTATTATAGTAGTATCGGCGGGATAATAATCATGCCATGATTCAACTGCTACGTCGCCGGTGATGGTACCGGTAACTCTATTCCCAGCGTCAGCCAAATTTGCATAGAGATCAAAATACCATATATCAATCGTTGGTGAAACGCATCGGGCAGATAATCCATGTGCATAATAATATCTGCCCCGATAAATTTCTCGTTTATTAAAAGATAAATATCTATACCATGCCCTAGCACCATCATGATCTTCCGAAGACCAAAAGAAAGCTCTTGATCCTATATTATCATCTTGCCAATCACCATCGGTCTCTCTTATACTAGCAGGTAGAGCAGTGAAGTTGGATATATCAGTCCCTGTTTCATTTTCGGCGTCGGGGTTTCGCCACTTTGATTCCCAACAAGTATATTCACCATTCGGGCCGCATGTGGTCGCTTCTGTTCCTTCAAAACAATCATCATTATAAAATGAATCGGGGCATGTCCAATCGGTAGGTTCTTCGTCTGCAGAGCCATATTCTCTTATAGTCGTACTACCGCCTCCCTGCCATCCGGTTTCGGACGTATTATACGGAAATGCATTAATGCAAGCAGCTTCACTGTTTCCAGTGTGTTCGATACAGACATATCGTTCTAACTCAGTCCATTCATCATGTGACGGTATATGCCATTGTTCATCCGGTTCAACGTAGACGTCCACAGGACATATTCCTCTCGAATCCGTAACTGCATACCAGTTATAGTGATACCCTCCCCAAGGATAGTTAGCTTCTAACTCGGGATTACGTGCATATGCTCCAGCCCCAGCAGCATTAAAAGATATCCAGTCATTTAGAGATGCACCGTCCTCTATACTGGTGCCATCATTATATACTGTTGTTTCTAAATTATTCGCTAACCAGCATTGATCACCGATAATAACCCATCTATAATCGATACTATCAATATCAGCGTGTGGGCAACCCTCCCAAGGATCGTCTCGAGCATCGGATGCTAACATCAACTCGCCATCGTACTCATATGAATCTTCATAGACTACTTTATCATACGATTGCGTCTCGTCATTCCATTCTATTATAATTTTATTATAGATTTTCATTTTACTTTATTTTCGAGCATAACCTATTATCTAAAATTATACTGTTATAATTAATACTCTTTTTTAACACCGTGGTTATTCAACTATAACCTGCTGTGCTCTAAAATGCATATTGCCTATGGAATCCATCGTTTGTAATTGAACAGTGTATGTGCCAGGGTTCTCATAATCATGTGAGGGGTCAGGTTCATCGCAGCAATTCGTCACGCCATCATCAAAATCCCATGCCCATTCATATATAAAACCTCCAATACCTGGAACTGATGTATCGGTAAATTGAATTGGACCTCGTCCGGGTTCCCACTCATAACTAGTATACCCACTACCATAATCATAAACAAGAATAGTAACCCATTGTTCATCAGAACAGTCTAAATCTCCACCTTCATCGCAATTCCAGCCTGTGTTTCCATCTCCCTGACTCTTAGCGCAATATGGTTGTCCCCAACCTGGTCCGGGACCTCCTTCACCAGTCCATCTCATGCATTCAACTACTCTATATTTAAAGTGATATTCAAACTGGTCAGCATCATTTCCTTGCCATGAATCTCCACATTGATAATACAATCCCAATCCTCCACCAGTACATCCTGAACAATCAAGTCCTGTGCAGTAAGGACCGAACATATCATTATATTCACAATCATATTGCAAATTTGAACCACATGGATCACCAAATACAATACATTGCGAAACATAATCTGGGTCGGGACAGTAAAGACCCATATTTGGTGCGGCCCATGTACAGCCGGCACCGTTGCAATCAGAATAAGTCCCATAATTTGGACAGCTTAATTCACTAAAACATTGAGCAACAGAGCATCCATCAACGCTAGGTGTTAGTTCGAAGTACGGAACGTGACCTTCATCTGGAAATGATGGTAGTATATCATTTATAAGTGCAACCTCCTGTAAGTCACCATTGATATCTTTATACATCAAGCCTAGGCCTGTTCCGTAACAATATTCAGTATGGTTCCATTGAGAGTTTTCATCTATCTCTAAAATTTGAATTGCTAAATATGTATCGATGGCTGGACTGAGGAGCGCCGCTGGGCCGTACGCTTCAAACCATGGATTATTTTCAACTGGGTCAGGATCATATATACATAAATTATGTATTTGGGCTGGTGTATCGTCACCGTATGGAAGAGTTGTATCACCGCATCCACCCACAGAACTAGGTTCGATTATAGTCTGATCTCCAGACGTAATGATAGCATACCACTCATAATATGTTAGAGTATCAATTTCAGGTTTATGAAAAAGAATAGGTTCTAAAAGAGTGGCGCCTTCATCTACTGCGGCATATATTTCAATAAAAGGAGCTTCTGGTTTACTCGATACATACGGTACAGAAATATTAAAATTTATATCTGATTGAGCATAATTTACCCCATCGAGTTCGAGTCTTGCGTATACCTTAACTGAAATTGGGTTATCGGTTGGCGCAGATGGGTTGTCGAAATTAAATGTATTGTAATTCTTTTTTGGAATTAATTCTAGGGTTACATCTCCACCTTGATTATCTGAAGTACCATGAACAAAGTCCCATTCTTGAAAATTAGCTGCTAGTCTTCCAGAAGTATCTTCAACATACCAGCGAAGATCTGAATTATTAAAAGGTGCATCAATATTTGCTCTAAAACGAACACCTCCTTCTGTATTTTCAGACATTTCAAAGATAGTAAACTCGGTATCATTATTATATGGTATTTCTCCAAAGTCAGAATCTGCATTAATGCGCCAAATATTTGGTGCGTCCGGTACTGGATCTACAGGTATAAATACATTTATATCATCTGAACAAGCCCAATCTCCTTCAGCGGAAGGGTCTCCTGAACATACTTGGGCTTTAAAGGTAGTGGTACCATGATAATCAGCCGCTACATCAAACGTAACTGGCGCGAAGCTTCGCGCCATAGATGTGAAACTAAGTGTAATCGAACCAGCAGCATTTGCACGTATCCAATAGCCTTTACCAGGAGCAATATTATTGGTCTGATGATAGAGGGGTTCTCCGCTAAATTCATAGACAGTGCCCGGGATCACGATCCCGCCAGGGTCGGAAATCTGAGCTACTTCCACAACATCTGAAATCCCTCCTATCATATTCCATTCTGCTTGAAGGGAAATTGTCAGGCTTGTTATTTCCTCTCCTTCGATAAACTGCGTTCCAGCGTCCTGAAATCTGATCCAATATCCAGTGCCTGGGTTTAATTCCTCCTCATTTACATACGTTCCATCAAAAGAAAATAAAGTTCCTTCTACGGAAGTGGGAAAAACTGTAAGTGCGCTTGCATCTTCTACGTTCATGGGAAGGCTCACTAAATTCCAATCAGCCATGTAAGGAATCCACATACCGCCTCCTATTACTACATCACCATTTTCTAATACGCGATTGCCATCCAGTAGGTCACCGTCCAAATCCGTCACATCAATTATTTTAAGAAAATCTATGGAATCATACTCTGTTCCCGCAGTACAGTTCCCTCCTTCTACTACATCTATTTCCAATAAATCTGTTGTATCTTCGTCAATATGAACCGTATCAAATAAGAAGCTGGTGCATGTTGGAGCATCTGCTGCCGGGAGAACGTGTACATCAATATCCGTAGTATCTTCTACCCACATTCCGTAATTTTCACCATTCATGGTTAAAGTTATGTTTGCAGTTCCGTTCCATCCTGGGTCTGAATTCCATATTTGCAAATTATTGCCGGCAGTGATTGCTGATACCTTGTCGCTGTTTGTATTAACCTGAACGGTCCATTCGATTTGGTTGACATCGAGATACTCGGTCCAATGATTAAGATCCCAATACCTAGTTTTTAGCTCAAATGTGAATATCTCATCTTCAATTATTGACAACTCATATAAATAAGTACATGTCTCTTGATAGTCTTGCCCGCACGAAACGCTGGTGTAGCCATTTACCACCACTGCTTCATAACACATTGAATCATGCGCTGGCCAGCCAGGGCAATGAACTCCGAACTGCTGAGCATATATTGAAAACATGTCAGTAACACAACGTACAGAATATCCATCCGTATATTTTCGAATAGTTCTTTTAATACATGTGCAATCTGGATGTTCATCACCTCCATAGGCAAATTCATTGCAGTACGCGTACTGCCCGGGAGGGATTTGCCGCACCATAGCTTTGTTAACCCCTGCATAGCCTGCTTCGCCAGCTGTTGTTCCAGTCCAATAATCGCCTTCCCAATGGACACCAACCCACGAAAATGGCTCAGTCATGGAACAAATATATTCATCATCCGGGCCACAGCGTCCATATGGCATAATATTGGAACTGCACTCGTCGTCATATACGGATGCGGATGCGTCTTCGGTGCAATACGGATTTTCATCATCTAGGCAGCAGTGGTAGAGGTGAACGGGTGAATTCAAATATAAATATTTTTTACCACTCGGGAGAAAATCATACCCGGACGCACCAAACCACTCATGTGTCACTAGGTCTGGAGTTCCTCCACCATAAGGATTATTCCATAAATCTGCCTCTGCAGCAAACATAGCACCTAGACCGCTATCTCCTCTAAATCCAAGATTGTGTGTCCAGCCATTTATCACCTCATCAGTACAAGTTGGACAATCTCCACAATTGTCACCGTATCGATGAAGTATACAGTCGTTGGACGTATAATTATTGTCACCAGGACATAGACATCCTGCACAATCCCAGTTGATTGATTCTAAATATTCACATGTATAGCCGTAAGTTTCATAGCCACCGTATGGCCAGGCATCATCGCAACAATATGCTCCCAAGGGATTGCATGTATCTTCTGCGCTAGTGCAACATCCATTACCACAATCGCTAAGATCACTATAAGTATCTTCACAATATTGACAATTATATATCTGGTCACATCCATCAGTATATCCTTCTGGACCCTCGACATAACAATTATTTTCG
>MPLZ02174252.1_pt1 | contig 16107 bp, 17 predicted proteins | sample 1617311 | NCBI WGS metagenome assembly MPLZ02 (sample SAMN05944806, study PRJNA350692) | marine metagenome | biome: marine; feature: ODZ; material: water; isolation source: 160 m water sample filtered on 0.2 um supor filter | place: Pacific Ocean | collected 2012-04-08 | depth 160m m | reverse complement strand
TCTTTATCATTTCTATTTTTTGCGTTACTTATATTCCATGATTCAGTGCTGGCATGTATGTTATGTTAATTTACTTTATCATTTCTATTCTTTTTCTTTGATAAATTTGCATGCATCTAAGAAAGTTTTAGAAATATATTTTTTCTTAGATTTTATTTTCTTAACTTTTTCAATTTCTTTGGGTTTATTACTGAATGGAACAAAGATTCCAAGGCCTCCTGCATTAATTCCACATTGAACATCGCTAAGTCTATCTCCTATAACATAAATTTTTGTATTTTTTTTATTCCAACCTTCTTTTTTTAGTGCATTATATACCATTCCAGGTTTTGGTTTTGCGCAAGAAAAATTTCCTACAAGTTTTTTATCAAATGTATATCTATCTTTTCTCCTCTTAACATAATCTAAACTTGCTTTTCCACATAGTTCATAGCCATCTAATTTGGCCCCTTTTTCTTTTAATAATTTCATGAGGTATTCACAAACTTCGATAGCTCTTTTTTCATTTAATAATGGGAATTCTTTTATTGCAGGCCCTGGTTGGTTGGTTATCATGTAGATTTTAACTTTGTTTATCTTTCTTAGTTCTTTTATCCCTTGGTTTACTCCCCTTAGAAATTTAATTAATTTTTTCCAATTTCTTTGTTTGCCTAGATGATAGCTACCTCCATCATATATCATTGTGCCATCTCTATCTATACAAATTAGAATATTTTTTTTAGTCATTTACCACTTCCCTTTAACTGCTTCAATAATACTATCTTCATTAATGCCATATTTTTCTATTAATTTATCTTTATCTCCACTATGAGGTATTTTTTTAATACATAAATGTTTTATTTTCATATTATTATCTAATAGGCTGGATATCATTTCTCCTATCCCTCCTTCTTTAAAATGGTCTTCTACAATAACAATTTTTTTACCATGTTTCTTAACAAAATCTAAAAATTTTTCTTTTTTGAAGGGTTTTATGCAATATAAGTCAATAACACTGCATCCTTTTAATTTTTCACTAGCTTTTAGACATTCATGTAATGTTATTCCAGAACCAACTAATGTGTAATCTGAACCTCTTTTTAAAATTTTAAAATCTCCTAATTCAAATTTTTCTTTTTTATTATATAAAACAGGGGTATCAGCTCTAGTTGTTCTGATGTATTTTAGTCCTTTTGTTCTAGAGGCTAAAACTGTTAGTTTTTCACAACTAACTGCATCGCTTGGATAAAAAATTGTACTTTCAGGAAAATTTCTAAACATACTTAAATCTCCTAATCCCATTTGGCTTACACCATCTTGGCCAATTGATACTCCTGCATGACTTCCACAAACAGTAAAATTTGCATTTGAAAAAGTAGCCATTCTTAATTGATCATGAGCTCTAGTTAAGAATGCTGCAAATGTGCTAGCAAAGATATTGTAGCCTTTTTTACTTAGCCCTAATGACATCCCAATCATATTTTGTTCTGCAATAAAACATTCTATAAATTGGTTTTTATTTATCTTATTGGAATGAGTACTATTACTAACTTCAGCATCAAGGGCTAGAATATTTTTATTACTTTGTCCCAGTTTATTTAAAATATTACCATAGGCTTTTCTTGTAGCCATTGAACTTCCAATTCTATAATTATTAAATTTAACAGGATTAGTTTTAATTCTATGAGAAAACTTTTTACGTTTTTCGATATTAAATTTGGGCATGGTTGGATTTGGGATTTTCTTTAAAGCTAATCTTAATAGTCCTTCATCTAGCGCCTTACCATGCCATCCATCTTTATTTTGGATATAGTTGAAACCCTTGCCTTTAAGTGTCATAGCAATAATGACTTTAGGAGTTTTACTCTTTTTTCTTAGCCCTTTTATTATATCATTGATATTATGACCATCAATAATGATTGCCTTCCAACCAAAACTTTCAAATCTTTTTTTATAGGATATTGCATCATGACCTAGCATTGTTTCTCCTCTTTGACCTAGCCTATTCATATCAATAATTGCTGTTAAATTGTTTAATTTGTAATAATTAGCTAATTGCATAGCTTCATAATTACTGCCTTCTGCCATTTCAGAATCTCCAAGTAAGACATATGTGTTATAGTCTCTTCCATCTAGTTTAGCAGCTAAAGCCATTCCAACACCTACTGAAAGTCCCTGGCCTAAACTACCTGTAGCTACTTTGGCCCATGGGAAAACAGATGGTAGGGGATGGCCCTCAAATTTGCTGCCAAATTTTCTTAAGCTCATTAAATTATTATTAATAGCTCCTGTTCTGAACAATGCACTATATAAAATTGGAGCTGCATGCCCTTTGCTTAAAATAAATTCATCATTATTATTTGCATGAGAATCTTTAATATCATATTTCATATGGCCAAAAAATAAACAACTTATAATTTCAGCACAGCTCATACAACTAGTTGGATGTCCACTGCCTGCCTTAGTAGTCATTTCTAAAACATCTCTTCTCATAATATTTGCAATATCTTTCAAATCTTTTGAACCAACCATTCATCACCTCAAGAGAATAAATAAAATCAGGTTTTTATAACTTTTTATAAACCTTTTTATATCTTGATTAAGTATTTAACTTATGATTATGAAATTAACATTTTTATTAATATTAGCAATATTTGGAATCATTATATCTAGTTATTTAATTTATTCAAGAAAAAAATATAATAAAGTATTGATATGTCTTACAGAGGGATGTAATGATGTTTTAGATAGTAAATATAGCGCCATCTTTTCAATTAAAAATGATATTCTGGGTTTAGTTTATTATTTAATAATTTTTGGAGAATATTTCTTGTTGACATATTTAATGACAGGATTATTAATATATTTTAAGATAATCTCTGGAGTTGCATTAATTTTTTCAATATATTTATTTTATGTTCAAGTGAGGATATTGAGGAAGTATTGTATTTATTGTGTTCTTTCTGCAATAATTAATTTATTTATATTTTATATAATAGTAACCTTATAAGCAAGTTTAAAAATAAATAATACTTAGGTATATTATGGCAAAAAAGAGTGTGTTAGTTTTAGGTGCGACGGGGCGTATCGGTCCTAGTTTGCTTGAAGAATTGAGACAGCATGATAAGGATTATGAAATAATTGTTGGAATTCATAAAACAAAATCAAAAGATTTCAAATCAAAAAAAATAGATTTAACTAGTGTCTCCAAGTTAAAAAATGCATTTAAGGGAATTGATGTTGTAGTTAATTTGGCTGCAGAATCTGATCCAGGTGCTTCTTTTGATGATACTGTTAAGCCAAATCTTTTAGGTGCTTATAATGTTTTTGAAGCAGCAAGATTGGCAAAGGTAAAGCGGGTTGTATTTGCAAGTAGTGTTCATGCTATTAGGGGTTATGAATTGGGAAAAAAAGTAAAAGAAACTCAGGCACCTAAACCTCTTAATTTCTATGGTGCATCAAAGGTTTTTGGAGAAGCTTTATGCAATGTATTTTCAACGAAATATAATCTTAGTTGTTTAGCTATCAGGATTGGAGCTTATGTATCTAATGATTTGAAGAATAAAGTTTGTATGACTAGAGATAATCTTGATTATGTTATAAGTCAAAGGGACTTAGGTCAATTAATTCATAAGTGTATAATTGCGCCAAAGAATATAAGATATGGAATTTTGGCAGGATCATCAAATAATAAACATCTTTACATGGATCTAAGTTCATCTAGGAAGTTGGTTGGTTATAAACCACAAGATGATGCATTTAAGATGTGCGAGGGGGTTAAGGGATGAAAAAAGTAGTTGGTTTAATTGGATTGGGGAAAATGGGTTCTTTAATGGCGGAAAATCTTCTAGATCATAAATATAAAGTTGTTGCGCATAATAGGTCTCCGGAACCAATAAGGAAAATTGTAAGAAAGGGAGCAAAATCGGCTTATACTATTGAAGAATTTGTAACTAAATTAAAATCTCCAAGAATAATAATTTTAATGGTAACTGCGGGAAAACCAGTTGATATGGTATTAAAATTACTTATGCCTTATTTAACTAAAGGAGATATAATTATTGATGGTGGGAATAATTATTATAAGGATTCTATAGGGAGATATAAATTATTGAAGAAAATGGGGGTTAATTTTTTGGATATGGGTACCTCAGGAGGTTTAGTTGGTGCAAGAAGTGGTGCTTCATTAATGATTGGAGGTGATGAGAAAATTTTTAGAAAAATTGAGTTCTTGTTTAAAGACTTGGCTGTAAAAGATGGTTATGGTTATATAGGAAAATCTGGGGCAGGGAATTTTGTGAAAACAGTTCATAATGGGATAGAATATGCAATTTTGGAAGCTTATGCGGAAGGATATGGGGTTTTAGACAAAGCTCCATACAAATTGGATTACAGAAAGATTTCTCGTATTTGGTCTCATGGATCTGTGATTAGGTCTTGGATAACTGAGTTAGCAGAAAAAGAATTTACTGATCATAAAAATAAATTAAGAGGGTTTAAGGGGAAAATTGGTGGAGGAGAGACGGGCCGTTGGACAGTTAAAATGGCCGGAGAGTTGGGATGTGATGTTCATACATTAAAGCATGCTTTGGCTAAGAGAAAAAAATCACAAAAAACTCAAAGCTTTGCAACAAAATTCGTTTCGGCCATAAGACATTCATTTGGAGGTCATAAGGAACCTTAAAATGACAGACTATAAATCTACAATTAGAAAATTTGAAAAAGAATATGAGAAAAAAGGGACTAGGAAACTTAAAGATATTAAAGATAGATTTATAGATGGAAAAGAGGCTGAAAATATTTTAAAAAAAGAAGGTAATTTAGAGGTTTATGAAACTTTTACAAAAAGTTTTAGCCCTATGAAATTAACTCTTACAGTAGTTAATCCTGGGAAGGTAGGTAAGGAATTTTATTTGACAAAAGGGCATGTTCATAAAAATAGGACTCCTGAATTTTATATCTTGTTGGAAGGCATGGGTTCTTTGGTATTGCAGAAGGCAGGTAAGTCTAAGGAAGTTAAGTTGAAAAAAGGAGAGATTGCTTTAATACTTGAAGGATGGGCCCATAGGTTAACAAATACTGGAAGAAAGAAATTGAAAGTACTTACTATCTATCATGAGAATTCTAAACCAGATTATAATCTTAAGTTTAAAAAGAGAATTACTAAAAAATAATGAAAATAAAAAAAATCTATTTGTCTGGAGACCATGCAGGATTTAAGTTAAAAGAAAATGTAAAGAAATGGTTGTTGGAAAAGTATGAAGTTGAAGATATTGGCCCTTTAGTTTATGATAAGAAAGATGATTATCCGGATTTTGTGATTCCCATGGCTAGGAAAGTAGCTAAAAATAAGAATAGTAGGGGATTAATAATCGCAGGATCTGGACAAGGGGAAGCAATTACCACAAATAAGATTAAGGGAATAAAGGCAGGTCTTTATCATGGGGGCTCTCCAAAAATAGTAAAAACTGGAAGGTTGCATGATGATATAAATATACTTTGTATGGGTTCTAGATTTGTTTCTGAGAAGGAAGCAAAACGTGCTATTGATATATTTTTAAAATCTAAATTTGAGGGTGGAAGACATAGTAGACGTTTAAAAAAAATGGAGAAAATAGAAAGATGAAAAGTATTATTCCTTCAATAATTGCAAAAAGTCAAAAGGAATTAGATGAACGTTTTGAAAAAGTGAAATCTGCTTCCATGATTCATTTAGATATTATGGATGGGAAATTTGTTAGACAACAATCATTGAATTTTCCATTTAAATTACCAAGAGAAAAAAGAGATTATCAGGCTCATTTGATGGTTAAACATCCTTTAGCTTGGATAGATAAGAATGCCCATAAGGTTGATACAATAATCTTTCATATAGAATCTTATAATAAATTTGCAAAGATTGAGGAGACAATTGATCTAATTAAGAAGCACCATAAAAAAGTTGGAATTGCTCTAAATCCATTAACTCCTGTAAAATCTATTCAACATCTAGCGAAGAAAATTAATTTAGTCTTATTAATGACGGTTCATCCAGGAGGATATGGTTCAAGATTTATTCCTTCAGCTTTAAAAAAAGTGAATAAGATTAAATCATTTAATCCTAAGATAAAAATCCAAATTGATGGAGGGATTAATGATAAGACTATCGTAAGAGCAAGGAAATATGCTGATGCTTTTGTATCTGGTTCCTATGTTAAAAATGCAGAAAGTTCTAAGGAAGCTATTAAGGAATTGAGTGGTATTGCAAATAGTTAGGCCCCTTTAATTGCTGCTGCTTCATGCCAGCCATTAATTTTTTGACAACCATTGCAAATATGAATTAATTCATTAACACCAAGTTCATTTTTAGACCTAATAACAGTGCCTAATAATTTCCCATAATTTTCTTCTATCGCCTCTTCACATAAAATACATTTTTCATTCATTTTGGCTACATTACTATAGTTACTAAATTTTATAAACTTATCTTTATCCTTATTATTATGTTTAAAGGTATAATTGTGGAATTATTAGTAGAAGAAACAAAACTCCATGTAGACGAAACTACCAAACTTCTAGAAACTCCTCCGAGATTGGAGATGGGAGATTTTTCCTTTCCTTGTTTTAGATTTACTAATCCTGAAAAGGATGATCCTATGTGGAAAGATGTAGAGCATGATTTTTTCAAAAGAAAAAATCCTGTAGATATAGCGAAACATTTTACAGATCAGATTAATGATAGAAAATTACCTAAGGAAATTGAAAAAGTTATAGCTGTGGGACCTTATGTTAATTTCTTTTTGAATAAGAAAATATTAGCTCAGAAGATAATAAAGGTAGGTGCTAATTTTGGTAAAGGTAAGGAGAGTAGGAAGATTTTAGTTGAATATGCTTCTCCAAATTCTAATAAGCCATTACATTTAGGACATTTAAGAAATATGGCTCTTGGAGAGAGTATGTCTAGAATTTTTGAGTTTATGGGAAATAAAGTAATTAGGACAAATATAAATAATGATAGAGGGATGGGAGTAATAAAGGCTATGTTGATGTATAAAAAATTTGGAAAAAATAAAACTCCTGAATCTGAAAAAATGAAATCAGATCATTTTGTAGGAGATCTTTATGTTTTGTATGGTAAAAAAGAGAATCCCAAATTAGAAGAAGAATCAAGAGAATTATTGAAATTGCAAGAATCTGGAGATAAAGAAACTTTGAAATTATGGAAAAAGATTGTTGATTGGGCCTTATCAGGTTATAATCAAACTTATAAAACTCTTGGAGTAAAATTTAGGAAAGAATATTATGAGAGTAGGATTTTTGAATCTGGCAGAGATATTGTAATGAAAGGTTTAAAGGATGGAATTTTTAAGAAACGTAGAGATAATGCCATTGTTATAAATTTAGGATTTATGGGTAAGGAAGATATGGGTGAGAAAGTATTATTGAGGCCTGATGGAACCTCAGTTTATATGACTCAAGATATAGAATTAGCAAGACAAAAGAATAATGATTTTAATCCTGATTTGTTGATTAATGTGGTAGGGAATGAGCATGATTATCATTTTAAGGTTTTATATGAAATTTTAAGAAAACTTGGTAATAAAGAACAGCATCATCATCTTTCTTATGGAATAATTTCACTTCCTGAAGGGAGAATGAAGTCTAGAGAGGGGACTGTAGTTGATGCAGATAATTTAATTGATAATGTTAAGGAAATGGCAAAAAAGAATTTATTAGATAGGAATAAAAAATTAACTAAAAAAATTGTTGAAGAAAGATCATTAATGATTTCTTTAGCTGCAATAAAATATACTTTGTTAAAAATAGAGGCGGCAAGGAATTTTATGTTTGATCCTAAGGAATCTATTTCTTTTGAAGGAAATACTGGGCCTTATTTACAATATTCTTATGCAAGAGCTTCTTCAATAGTGAGAAAATCTAAGACTAAAAAACAACTTAAGATTCCGGATAATCTTTCAAAGAGTGAACTCCAACTTTTATCTCAGATTAGTAAATTTCCACAAATTGTAGAAAATGTAGCTGAACAAATGAATCCTGCTTTAATAGCTAATTATGCCTACCAATTGGCTCAAAATTTTAATGAGTTCTATCATGCTAATCCTGTTATAGGGAGTAAGGAGGAAGCTTTTAGATTAAAATTGATTAATAGTTTTAGGGTAATATTAAAGAATTCTCTTTATTTGTTAGGTATTGATGTGATGGAAGAAATGTAAAGTTCTTTAAACCATAAAAATTCTCTTAAATTATGCAAAAATTCATCTACATAGATACTTATGGTTGTTCTGCAAATCAAAATAACTCAGAAATAATTGCAGGTTTAGTAACACAGAATGGATATCAGGTGACTAATAATCCTGAGATAGCTGATGTTCATATAATAAATAGTTGTGTAGTAAAAAGTAAAACTGAGAATAAAATTAAGAGAAGAATTCAAGATTTAGCTAAAACAAATAAACAAACAATTGTAACAGGGTGTATGCCTGATTCGGATTCGAAAAGTATTACTAAACTGAATTCAAAAGCGCTTCAACTATCAACTCATGATATAAAATCGATTAATCAATTATTGAAAACAGAATCTTCTCTTCCAATAATACAAAGTCAAAAAATAAAAAACCATGAAGAAAAAATATTTCTTCCAAAAATTCCACTTAATAAATTAATATCTATAACGCAAATTTTGGAGGGGTGTTTATCTTCTTGTAGTTTTTGTAAGACTAAATTGGCTAAAGGAAATGTGTTCTCATATAGTCAGGAGAAAATTATTGATTCAATAGAATCTGATTTGAAGAATGGGGCAAAAGAAGTTTGGTTAACTAGTCAAGGGAATGAATGTTTTGGGATGGATAGGGGGCAACAAGAATTACCAGAGCTTATAGAAAAAATTGTAAATTTAAAACATAGGTTTAAGCTTCGTATTGGTATGATGAATCCAAAGGATGTTTTAACAATTACAGATGAACTTATTGAATGTTATAATGATAATAAGATTTACAAATTTTTACATCTTCCAGTACAATCTGGTTCAAATAAAGTTTTAAAAGATATGAGGAGGCCTTATACAATTGAGGAGGCAAAGATGATAATAAAGAAATTTAGAAATGAATTTCCTGATATTACTATTGCTACAGATATAATTACTGGCTATCCTACTGAAACTGGTGATGATTATAGTTTGACATTAGATTTTATTAGGGAAATTAGGCCTGATGTTTTGAATTTATCAAAATTTTCAAAACATAAGAATACGCCTGCAGAAAATTTAAAAGATATTCCAATTGAGATTATGAATAAAAGAAATCAGGAGACAATGAGATTGCATAGAGATACTGCTCTTGAAAATAAGAAGAAGTTTTTAGATCGGAAGATTAATGTTTTTGTAAATAAGAAAATTTCTGGAAATTTGTATGAGGCTAGGGATGAAAATTATAATATTGTTTTGATAAATAGTGATGAAAATTTATTGGGGAAAAATATTGATGTTAAGATTGTTCAGTCAGGGGTTTATCATGTGGTTGGCCAATGGCGGACTTAGTAACTAGATCTTCAACATGAACTAATAATTCTGATCTGCCCTCGAAAACCTCTCCTGCAATAGCTTCTACTAATGTCAGCCCTTTTTCAATATTTGGCAGGAGGTTCCTAACAGGTAATGTTCCTTGATAAAAACATCCTAATTGGGTTATGCCCCTATAAACTTGTTTACCGCTTTGATATCCAACTTCAACTTCACCATCAAAATTAGTAGGAACAATATGTACTCTCCTTAGGTAAAAAATATTTTCTTCAATATCACTTTCATTCATTAGGAAATTCATGAAACTCAGTTTAAAAACAAATTTGTTCTAAGAAATATATTTTGAAGTTCTAAATGGTCTTGAAACTCTTCCAAGCGGCTTCGAATAATTGTTCCATTGCTGCTGCGAAGAAATCTGTTGAAAGCCAGATAGCTACATCATAATTAGGATGCACAACATCATCATCTAAAATCATGAATAATAATTGATTTCCATCAACTATGGCAAATCTAGCTCTCATTTTTGGAGCATGCTTAATTTCAGCAACCTTGCTTAATTGTTTAGCAACACTCTTATTTTCCTCAGTAATTTGAGTAGCTATTCTAATAGTAACTCCTCTTTTTTTAGCTCTTTCTAAAACAGGCATTAAAGCTTCTAATTTTCTATTTAATCCATTAGCAGTTGTAACAATTGTAATTGTACTTTGAGCGTCTCTTATCATCATGTCTAAATGATTGTATACATTTTGTCTTCCTTTGACGCTTCCTGAAAGATCTGCAGGTTCAACAAATTTAACTCCTTCATTAAATAAACCGCTTAGTTCCTCTAAAATATCTTCTTTTTTTAATTTATCTAATCTCTTACTTTTTTCCTGAGCATCCACAACTAAATTCTTCTTAACTCTTTCAATTACTTCGCTAGGTTTCAAGGCAATAAATTTTATTGGTTTGCCTAATTTCATAACTATGAATCCTTTTTTTTCTAAAGTTTCTAGTATGTCATAAGTTCTACTTCTTGGTACATCCGAGATATTGCTTAGTTCTCCAGCAGTACTAACTCCCCTAGATAACAATGCAGTCCAAACTTTTACTTCATATAAATTAAGATCAAATATTTTTCTAAGCCTACTTAAAAATTCATCTTTTACTATCATTTTTCCGAAACCTCTTTTTGATCTCTTTTAAATTTAAACATATTTTATTAATTCAAAAGTAGTATTTAAATCTTTTCGTTATTCAATCATATTGTTAATAAAATATACACGTTTTGTCGTCGATAAAACATGAATTTTGCATAATATCTCTTTGCAAAATATATGTTGGAGAATATAGGAAATTAAATTTTTGATAACCCAATCTTAATTGCTTTTCCTTTAATTTTTGATTCTTCAGAATGATTATATTTTCCTTCTTGGAAAATTAATTCTTTAGCACCAACTCTTTCCATAATAAATGTTTTATGTTGTTCTAGCATTTCTTTTAATTCATTGCTTACGATACTTAATTTTATTCTATCTTCTTTAATTAGGCCTGCATTTTTTCTGGCTGCCTGTACTTTTCTACTAACTTCTCGGGCATAACCTTCTGCTTCTAATTCAGGAGTCATTTTTGTATCTAACTTAACAGATATTTCTTTGCCCGTTTTGAGGTTAACAGATTTAACATTTAATTGACTTTTAACAATATCTAATAATTCTTTATTAATTTTGACACCAGTAATGGTTGCTTTTGATAGTGGCCATTTTAATCCTATTTTTTCTCTATCTCTTTCAGAGAGTCCTTTTTCAATTATTTCAAGAACATAACAAAATTGAGATTCTAAATCATTATCAATATCTTTCTTGTTAACTTTTGGCCATTTACTTAAATGAACGCTTTCTTCATTAAATTCATTATAAATATATTCAGAGATATAGGGTGCATAAGGTGCTAGTAATAAGCTAATTTTTTCTAATATTTCTCCTAAAATTTCTTTAGTATTGTCTCTATCTCGTGTAAATTTAATATATGATCTAGAAAAATCATTGACAACAAAGTCCATAATTTCTTTTAGCGCAAGGTCTAATTTATATTTATCTAAATGATCTGTAGTGTTGTTTATAGTTGTGTTTAATCTACTTAAAATCCATTTATCTTCAACTTGTTTGGAATTTTTCTTATTTTCTAATTGGTTATAATATCTGTAAGTATTGTTCAATACTGTTAGGAAAGGTAAGACAGATTCTCTCATTAACTCCTGGGAAAACCTTTTGAAATTTCCAACATCTGTTGTGCAAAATTGTAGTCTAACTGCATCAATTCCTGTGTTATCAATTATATCTCTTGGTTTGATTATGTTGCCTTTTGATTTGCTCATCTTTTCATTTTTTTCATCTACAATATGGCCTGCACAGATTACATTTTTATAGGCAGGTTTATCAAATAATAAGACTCCTAATACATGTAATGTATAAAACCATCCTCTAGTTTGATCAATTGCTTCAGCAATATAATCGTAAGGGAATCTTTTTTCAAATTCTTTTTTATTTTCAAAAGGATAATGGAATTGTGCAAAACTAGCACTCCCTGAATCATACCAACAGTCTATTACATCTGGAATTCTCGTCATCTCTTTGCCACATTCGCATTTTATTTTAATTTTATCAATCCAAGGCCTATGTAAATCATAGTCTTTGAACTTGTTAATTGATTCATTTTTTAGTTCTTCAACACTTCCTATAATTTTATCTTTTCCACACCCTTCAAAACATCTCCAAATTGGTAATGGCGTTCCCCAATATTTGAATCTAGATAAACTCCAATCTTTAGCTCCCTCTAACCATTTGCCAAATCTTCCATCTTTAATATGATTGGGATACCAATTTATTTCTTTATTTTTTTTGACAAGTTTATCTCTAATACTACTTACTTTAATGAACCAAGAATCAATTGCATAATATAATAATGGTGAATCACATCTCCAACAGAAAGGGTAAGTATGTTCTGTTTTTTCTTTTTTGTAAAGTAATCTTCTTTTTTGAAGGTCTTCTTTAATTTCATCCTCAACATCCTTTACAAATTTACCTTCCCAGTTTTTAACGAGATTATTAAATTCTCCATTTTGGTTGACAGTATGGACTAAAGGTATTTTATTTTCAATACAAACTTGATAGTCATCTTCTCCATACATTCCAGCAGTATGAACAATTCCTGTCCCACTCTCAGTTGTAACAAAATTTGCAGATATTATTTTATGAGAATTTTCGTTTTGTAATTCTTTAATATTATATAATGGTTCATATTTTATTCCAATCAGATCCTTCCCTTTCATTTGTTTAACGATTTTATAATTGCCTCTGATGATATTTAGTCTTTCTTTGGCTAGATAGGCAAAATCTCCATCTTCTAGTTTAATTTTAACATAATCAATTTCTTCTCCTATTGCTAATGCTACGTTTCCTGGCAGTGTCCAAGGAGTGGTGGTCCATGCTAGAATATATTCATTGTTTTTCCCTTTAACTTTAAATGCAATATAAACAGATTCCTCTTTAATATCTTTATATCCTTGTGAGACCTCATGGCTTGATAGAGGAGTTCCACATCTTGGGCAGAAGGGCACTACTTTATATCCCTCATATAACATTTTTTTGTTGTATAATTCTTTTAGACTCCACCAAACACTTTCAACATAATTATTATCAAGAGTTCTATATGGATCTTCTAGGTCTATCCAATAAGCTAATTCTTCTGTTGATGCATTCCATTCTTCAATATTTGAAAAAACACTTTCTCTTGATTTTTTAATGAATTTATCAACTCCATATTTTTCAATATCTTTTTTTGAATTTAATCCTAGGGATTTTTCTACTTGAACTTCTACAGGTAATCCATGACAGTCCCATCCTCCTTTTCTAGGGACTGAGTTTCCTTTCATAAATTGATATTTACAAATTAAATCTTTAAAAGTACGTACTTCAAGATGGTGTAATCCTGGAGGAGCATTAGCTGTTGGAGGTCCTTCTAAAAAACTGAAAAGTTTTTTATTAGTATCATCTTGTACAGCATTTTTGATTTCTTTATTATATTTCTTCCAAACTTTTCTTGCTTTTTCTTCGATTGATTTAAAATCTATCATTTTTATTATATTCTTAAAATCATTTATTTATCTTCTGTTATTATATGGTTCTTTATTTTTAAAACCTATTATATTTGAGTAGTTCTCCTAAGGGCTCTTCTACAATCTCGATATTCTGGGTTTTGCATTATGTGTTCTCTTGCATCGATAGGTAGATTGTCCCAATAATTTTCAGCCTGTTCAATGTCTCTTTTTAAGATGTCTCTAAGGCCTTCTACATAATTTAAATATTTCTCAGTGTTTCTTTCTAAACTCATTTTTTATTCTCCTTATAATTTATTGACTTAACAGTAATTATTAAAAACTCCTGCAAGTCCATGTGTGAACTTGCCTATATAATATAAATAAAACTAATTATAATAAGATGTGTAAAATTTAATATTTGACTTTTTGTATGCATATAATTTCTATATTTAGCTAGTTTTTAAATCTTTACTAGATTATTATTCACCACTTGAAAGATACAACACAACAAAGCATTTAAATATGCGAAGTTGTCTCAATTTATTAGAGAATGTTATCAGATTTTTTTAAAAACAAGAAGCTAATGGCGGGCAGCATTACTGTAGTTTTACTTTTATTTATTTTATATGCTAGTATTCCTTATTTAAGTGCATTTTTTGGGGCAGTTATACTTGCTTTCATTTTTAGGCCAATTGATAAAAGATTAAGAAAGTTTTTGTCTCCTGCGGCTTCAGCAACAGTTATACTTGCTATATCACTTATACTAATTATATTGCCTTTGATTTTTATAATTAATGGATTAATTGAACAAGTGAGTTTACTTCCAGCACAAATTGAAAATTTGAAAATTATTAAGAATAAAATTGAAACAGTTTTGCCAATTGATATTGAGATTAACGAACAGCAATTAGCAGATCAAATTGTTCCAATTTTAACAGATTCAATTCAACCAGTGTTTACAAACTTGTTATCTTTGTTAGGGATTTTATTTTTACTTTTCTTTTTGATGTATTATTTGATTCTTTATTATGATAAAATTAAGAAGATAATTATGAAGTACTTGCCATTTACAAGGAAAAATAATTTGATTATTGTTGAAAAATTTAAGGAGATAACTTATGCGACTATTGTTGGGACGTTCCTTATAGCAATAATCCAGGGAGGTTTATTGGCTTTAAACTTTTGGTTGTTAGGTATTCCAAATGCTTTATTTTGGGGAGCAGTTACCATGGTATTGTCTTTTTTGCCAATTATTGGTGCTCCAGTGATTTGGATTCCTGCAGCGATTATTCAATTTATCTCAGGGAATACTAGTGTAGGTGTAACTCTTATTATAGTTGGAATTTTTATAAGTATGATAGATAATATTCTGCGTCCAATTATTAATCAACAGTACGGTTCAATTCATCCATTGGTATCAATTATTGGTATTTTTATAGGAATCTCTCAATTTGGAATTGTAGGAATTTTTATTGGTCCATTATTGATAGCGTATTTCTTGCTATTTTTTAATTTATATATGGAAGAATATTTGGGTAATGAACCTAATATAATCAAGAAGGCAATTAGGTAAATTTTTCTAAAACTTCTTCTTCTAAGAAGTGTAGTTTTCCCGGAATAACAAAACAGAAGGGTGTTTTAATTTTTTTCTTTTTTAGTTTATTGATTGAATTATAATAGAATTTACTTTTAAATCCTAATTGGCTGCAGACTAAAATCTTATCTAATTTGAATTTTTTATTTTTATTACCCTTAATCAGTTGGTTTAATGCGTCCTTAAAAGAAAGGCCAATATCGATTAGTATTAATGAATGAGCATTAATGCTTTTATTTTCTTTAACAAAATCTAAGAAACTATCAGGGGCAAAGTTTTTCCTCCAGGTAGGCATGCTAGCAATCTTTCCAAATTTATATAATTGCAATCCACTTTCTGCAATGGCATCAAAAACAGAGCTTGCATAAATTATTTTATATTTAACTTTATTTTTTTTACAATCTTCAATTAAACTAATATGGGTAGTTGCAAATAGGGGGCATCCATAAACTAACAAACAAATATTTTTTTCTTTGGCTTCAATAACTAACTTTTCATTTTCAACTTGAGTTCTATCTAGACTAATTATTTTTTTATTAATAATTTTTTCTAATTTTTCTAATTTGTAAGGAAATTCAACAGTGTAATTTTCTAGATAAACTTTTTTACATTTCTTTAAAGTTTCTTTTCCTTCAATAGAAATTCCTTTCTCATTTAATCCAAGACCAATAATATGTAACATATATATTCAATTAATTATCAATTAATAAAACTATCTCCCAAAAACTTCTTAAACTCTAACAACCATCTAGATAAAAGAGATGATAATGGTTTCTAAAAAATCACAAGCTCATGTTGAAATAATATTAGCGACTACGCTGTTTATAGGTTTTCTTATTTTTGCATTTGTATTTTTAAATTCTTCAATAAAGACTACTAAAGATATTCCTACAGATAAAATTGAGAGAGCTATTTTTGGAGAGTTGAGCGAGGAGGTTG
>MPLZ02057684.1_pt1 | contig 16144 bp, 8 predicted proteins | sample 1617311 | NCBI WGS metagenome assembly MPLZ02 (sample SAMN05944806, study PRJNA350692) | marine metagenome | biome: marine; feature: ODZ; material: water; isolation source: 160 m water sample filtered on 0.2 um supor filter | place: Pacific Ocean | collected 2012-04-08 | depth 160m m | reverse complement strand
TCTTGCGTTGTACCGCACCGCCACGTGGTTCCGCAAGGGGAAAGGTGGCATATGGGGCGATCGGGACGCGAATAGCATTATTGTTGCAACAGGAGCGAAGGAAGCCCTTGCAGGGCAAGAGGATGCGGCGTTTGCTGAGGAGGGGTTCAGCCCACGTTCTCGGCCATGAAGGTGGCGACCTTATCCAGAGCGATGCGTTCTTGTTGTTGGGTGTCGCGGTGGCGGACGGTCACGGCTGCATCGCTTGCGGTGTCGCCGTCGATGGTGAAGCAGAAGGGACAGCCGGCTTCGTCCATGCGAGCATAGCGTTTGCCGATGCTCTGCTTGACGTCGGTGACAACGTCCCAGCGTTCGCGGAGTTCCGTCCAGAGTTTGTGAGCGATTTCGGGCATGCCATCCTTGCCCACCAGCGGGAAGACCGCGGCTTGGATCGGCGCGATGCTTGGATGGAAGGCCATGTACACCTTGCTCGCTCGGTCCGGGTCCGGCGTATATGCCTCACACAGCAGCGCGAGCGTGCCTCGGCTGAGTCCTGCGCTTGGCTCGATGACGTGTGGGATGTACCGCTCGTTCTTGGCCTGATCGAAGTAGGCGAGTTTCTTCTTGCTGAACTCCTGATGCCGCGTGAGGTCGTAGTTTCCGCGGTGCGCGACGCCCTCGAGTTCGCCGAAGCCAGGAAAGGTGAATGGGAAGCGATATTCGATGTCGAAGGTGCCGCAGCCCTCCTTGGCGTAGTGCGCCAATTCGTCGCTGTCATGCTTTCGCATCAGGATGTTGTCGCTGGTGAGCCCGATCGACTGCCACCATTTGCTGCGGGCATCGCACCAGAACTCGAACCACTGCTCGGCTTCGTCTTCGTGGCAGAACCACTCAATCTCCATCTGCTCGAACTCGCGGGAGCGGAAGATGAAGTTCCGCGGCGTCACTTCGTTGCGGAAGGCCTTGCCGATCTGCGCAATGCCGAATGGCACCTTGACCCGCATGGTGTCGACGACGTTGCCGAAGTTCAGGAAGATGCCTTGCGCGGTTTCGGGTCGGAGGTAGACCTTGCTGTCTTCGCTCTTGATGGCACCGGCGTAGGACTCGAACATCAGGTTGAACATCCGCGGCTCGGTCAGTGTGCCGACGGTCTTTGTGTCGGGGCCCACAGTGATGCCCAGTTCTTCAGCGGAGAGATCGGTCAATGCGCACGTGTCGAGTTCTTCGTCTTCGAGGGTGCGCTTGACGTACTTCTCGAGCTTCTTTCGTGCTGTTGCGAGTGACTCCTCATCGCCGTCGATGAATGCGTAGATCTGCCCAGACTTGTCCCCGGCAATCCCGAGGCACAGCAGGTGATCTGCCCGATATCGTGATTTCGATTCTCGGCAGTCCACCATCGGGTCATTGAATCCGCCGACGTGGCCGGATGCTTCCCAGGCCCGTGGGTTCTGAATGATGGAGGAGTCGAGCCCGACGATGCTGACCTCATTTCCATCCGGCCCCAATGGCGGCCGCTTGACCATGTCACGCCACCAGCGGTCCCGCAGGTTGTTCTTGAGGGCGGTGCCGAGCGGTCCGTAGTCCCAGAAGCCGTTGATGCCGCCGTAGATTTCGCTGGCGGGATAGATGAAGCCTCGGCGTTTGCATAGCGAGACGAGCTCGTCCATGGAATAGGTTTGCATCGTGTCAGGCATCAGGGAATGGTACTCGCCGCCTGCGAGGGCGAAGCCATCGCCAACCTGATCGCGAGTTCGACGGCCGCTTTCATGGACGATGGATCGGCCTGACCGCGGCCAGCGATGTCGAAGGCAGTGCCGTGGTCGGGACTGGTGCGGACGAAGGGGAGGCCGACACTCCAGTTGACAGCGCTGCCTTGTCCGAGCAGTTTCAGTGGAATGAGTCCCTGATCGTGATACATCGCGACGACCAGGTCGAATTCTCCGCCGACGGCGCGACGAAAAAGCGTATCGGCGGGGAAGGGGCCGCTCACATCGACGCCGCCTGTGGTCGCCATCTCGATCGCAGGTGCGATGACCTTCTCTTCTTCCCATCCGAGCACACCGCCTTCGCCAGCATGTGGATTGAGACCGCACACGGCGATCCGGGGCTGCCGGATACCAAGAAGCCTGCACGCCTGAGCGCCGCGGTCGATGGCATCAAACACGCGGCCAATCGTCAGAATGTCCCGCACTCCCATCAGTGGCACATGGACGGTCGCGAGCGCTACACGCAGATGTGGCGACACGAACACCATCGAGACCTGTTTGGCTTTGGACCGGTGCGCGAGCAGTTCGGTGTGGCCGGGCCAGTTGAAGCCGGCAAGCGACCAAGCTTTCTTGCTGATGGGCGCGGTGACGATGGCATCGAGTTTGCGAGGGTCATCTTGGGCGCGCGTGGCGTCTCGGATCGCCAGTTCCACCCAGTGCTTGGAGGCGATGCCAGTGCGTTTGTGGGGTCCGCGGGGCAGATCGAGTAGGTCGCCGTGCTGCGGCTCGTCCAGCACGATCGGCGTATCGGGGAGAGGTTTGTCGGCGTGCTCATCCACGCACGCGCGGAACCAGTCGGCCCGCACTCCGATCTGCTCAGCGGCGAGGGTCAGGGACGCGCCGGCTCCGTAGACGATCAGGCGGGCGCGGCGCCGCAGGTTCTGGTCTCCGAGGCAGGACGCCACGATCTCCGGGCCGATGCCAGTTGGGTCTCCCATCGTGATGCCGATGAGGGGGCGATGTTCGTGCGGCGAGGTCATGAGTCCCTATCGTAGGGAAACCCATGGTCGGACCGGCGGACAAGGTGGCGAAAGTGGCTGCGGCACTCTTCCATGCAGGAGACGCCGCCACGCTGCGGCGTGCGGTCGAGATGGCCAGCGACCGGTGCGGCAGCGGCGCGATTCCCTCGATGGCGACCGTCCAGAAGCACCTCGAGGCGGTTCGCCAGTCCACTGCGGGGATGGGGGCGTGGGACGCGGTCCGCCTGCAGCAATTGGACGTGATCGCCGAACTGCTCCAGACGCTGACCTTCATCGAGCCCGAGGCCGCGTGTTACGTCACAGGCCGCGCGGCCGAGGGCTTCGTGGACGATACCGCCCCGGCCCATCTTCGATTGGTGGGCGGTCGCGGACCGGCCCTTGTCGCGGATGATCTGGAAACACAGGGGTTTCCGCCGTGCACCGTATCGAGCCTGACGACTCAAGTCGGTTCGGTGGCGATCGTGCACGTGCAGGATGATCTGCTTCATGCCGACATCATGGTGCTCCCCGATGTGCCCGAGGCGCATAAACCTCTGAGTCTCGTGGGCGGTCGTCAGGTCGCACTTCTTGATGAGGTCGGGTTCAGCGAACTGATTGCATCGCTTGCCGGGCTGTAGCGGCGATCAGCCGATGCCGCCCTTGAGTGGCCCGTCCCCGAACTTGGCGCGGAGTTTGCGGATGGCCGGGTCCTCCGGACGGGTTGATCCGCCGCCTTCGCCGCCTCCACCATCGCCCTTGGTCTGTTTGATCGAGAGGCCGATCCGTTTGGTATCGGGGTCGATCTTGAGGATTTTCACCTCGACAACCTCGCCTTCCTGCACGACTTGATTCGGGCGGGAGATGCGTTTGTGGGCCATCTCGGAGATGTGCACGAGGCCTTCGATGCCCTCGGCGATCTTCACAAAGGCGCCGAAGGCGGCGAGTTTGGTCACGGTGCCGGAAACGATGGCACCCTCCTGCAGGTCGCCGGTGGCTGCGGTGAAGGGGTCGCTGACAAGTTGCTTCATGCCCAAGCCGATACGTGCCGGATCCTTCTCGAGATCAACCTTGAGCACCTGAACGCGAACCGCATCGCCTTCCTTCACAAGGTCGCTTGGATTCTTGATGCGATCCCACGACATGTCGGAGACGTGCACGAGTCCGTCCACGCCGCCGATATCCACAAAGACACCGTACTGCTGCACGCTCGTGACGACGCCGTCGAACGACTGCCCGGTCTGCAGCGTGGCCATGAGGGTGTCGCGTTTCTCCTTCCGCTCGGCATACAGCACGCTACGGCGGCTGAGGACCATGCGATCGCGTCCGCGATCGAGTTCCATCACTTCGCAGGCGAGTTTCTTGCCGACGAAGTCGCTCAGGTCCGGGATGTGTCGCAGATCGACCTGCCCGGCGGGCATGAAGGCCTTGTGGCCAGAGACGTCTATTTCAAGCCCGCCCTTGTTGGTGCCGGTACACATTGCTTCGATGACCTGCCCCTGCGCGATGTCGGTCCACTTGGCTTTCGAGATGCTGCCCTTGCGTGAGAGGATGAGCAGGTCGTCGTCGAGGTCGCGCCGCTCGATGGTAAAGGTGAGTTTGGCACCAAGCGCAGGTGGCGCATCGAAGGCGCTCAGCGGGCAGACGCCGCTGGTTCGGGGGCCGAACTCGACGAGCACATCCTGGCCTCGCACCTGCACGACGGTGCCTTCACGCTCGGGGCGACCGCCGCGGGTCGTTGGTTCCTTCGCGGGTGGGCCATCGATGTCTGCGATCGACATTTCACCGAGTGCTGCTTCGATTTCGGCTTCAAGGGCCGGGTCCATGGGCGAGCCTTCAGGGTTCGCTGCCTGCATAGATGGGGATCCTTCTCGGAGGACAAGTCAAAAAAGAGGCTGGAGTACCGGGAGCCGAACGGCTGTGGGAACCGGGTCCGCCAGCAGGACATCATCCTCGATTTTTCGAACGATTGCACGCACCAATTCACCCCGTCGCCGGGGGCCTGGAATGGATGTTTGACAGTAGTGATCGCAGCGACCGGTCCAGTGGCCATCGCGACGTGCGTTCGGCTGTTCGGCGAAGATCCGCACTTCACGTCCTATCAGGCGACTGCGAAACGCGTCGGCGAGACCGGAATTCGGCGTCGTTTCGAGATCGATGAGTTGGCGGACCCGCTCCTGCGTAATGGTCGGCTCGACAGCGGACTGCGTCCATCTGGCGGCGGCCGTGCCGGTTCGTGCGCTGTATGGGAACACGTGCATGTGCAGGAAGCCAACGCGGTTGGCGATAGAGACGGTCTGCTCGAAGTCGTCTTGTGATTCGCCGGGAAAGCCACAGATAATGTCGGTGGTGATAGCGGGGGGCACGCCCTCTTTGGTGAGTGCCGTGTTGACTTGGTCGATCATATCGAGGTACTGCCCTGCGTCATACTGTCGATTCATCCGCCGAAGGATGGCGTCCGAGCCCGACTGAAGCGGCAGGTGCAGATGCGGAACGATGATCTGCTCGTGCGCGGTGAAGGCGTCAAGGAGTGGCACCGTGACATCGCCGGGTTCAAGCGAACTGAGGCGAAGTCGCTGCAGTCCAGGTGTTGATGCGACGGCATCTACAAGGTCGGCCAGTGGCGTGGCGGTAGTCCGAACTTGACGGCGGCGAAGTGCTGTCTCGTGTCCGTACGCGCCGAGGAAGATGCCGCTGAGCACGATCTCGGGGTGGCCGAGATCGACCAGCCTCGCCACTTCCTGCAAGACCACATCGGGTCGTTTGGTTCGCAGTACAGGGCGGGCTGCGGGAATGATGCAGAACGTGCAGTGCGCATCGCAGCCGTCCTGAATCCGCACTTCGGCGCGGAGGTGTCGGGCGGGTCGATCGGGGAGCATGGCGATAGGCAGCGGCAGTGTCCGGGGTGCATGTGATCGAACTGTTGGTTCGGATTGATCGCCGCTCGCTGGTGGTGGGGGCACTCCATGGTTGTCCAGCCACTTCCCGATCGCTTTCGGTACAGATACCTGATGGCCGATGGCGGCGCCGGTGGCCCCGGCCAGCGAGTGGGCCTGCTGCGGGTCGGTTCCGACGAGGCAGCCGGTAACGAGCATGGCCTTGCCGGGTTGCTGATCGCGTCTGGCCTTGCGGATCGCTTGCCTAGACTTCGCGGCGGCCCGGCTGGTGACCCCGCAGGTATGGACGATCTCGAGATCAGCCGATCTGCCCGGAGCCGCCTCCCGCAGCCCCCGGCTCCGCAGCACCGCCTCCAATTCCCGCCGCTCGGCATGATTGACCCTGCACCCGAGTACTCGGACGCGGTAGGTGGCGAGTGGCTGGGACATGGCGAACCATCCTAGATCACGTCTTGGGAGTCGGACACCCGGCTCGTGGGGTTTCCGGGGGGTTTCTGGAGGGTTTCCGGGCACCCGTCTGGCTTGCCGGATCGAATGGGTGCCCGGTCCCCACGGTTCCCATTGAATCGAAGGGTGGGTGCCGAGAATCCGGCGAATTCGGGCGAGGTTCCGAGGTTGTGGCTTTGTAAGCATGCCGGGGGATCCGAACGGTATGATCCGACGCTTCACTGCACCTGCGAGCGGACGGATCCGCATGAGGTTGCTGTACGAATTGATGTTCTGGGGCGAGGATCACACAGGACACCCGAATGGCCACCGCACACGCAGCTTGGGGAATCGAGATTGGCGACTATGCCATCAAGGCAATCCGATTGGAGCGGAATGGAGACGAGGTTGAGGTTTCGGACTTCGCGGTCATCCCGCACCGAAAGGTCCTCACGACACCGGACGTGGATGTGTCGGATGTCAATCGACTCAGCCTCGGCCAGTTGATCAGCCAGAAGTCGCTCGAGGATGAACTGGTGGTCATGTCCGTTGCGGGGCATTCCTCCTTCGTTCGTTTTGCCAAGTTGCCACCGGTGGAGCCTAAGAAGATTCCGGATATCGTTCGATTCGAAGCGGTGCAGCAGATCCCGTTTCCGATTGAGGAAGTCGAGTGGGACTATCAGACGTTTTCCAATGAGGACTCGCCGGAGGTGGAGGTGGCGCTCTTCGCCATCACCCGCGACAAGGTCAACGAACTTCTTGGTCTGTATGGCGAGGTCGGACTGAGTCCGGAGGTACTGACTCTGAGTCCAGTGGCCCTGTTCAATGCGATGTCCTTCGATCATAATCTCGCGGCTTCGCAGGGCGCGACGGTCTACATCGACATCGGTACGACTGCGACCGATGTCGTTATCGCGGATCATGGCCACTGCTGGATTCGAACATTTCCGATCGGCGGAAACCACTTCACGTTGGCGATCGCAGAGGCCTTCAAGATCTCTCACAGCAAGGCCGAGTCGCTCAAGAAGGAAGTCTCCACGAGCAAATACGCCAAGCAGATGATGGCTGCCATGCGGCCGGTATTTACCGATCTGCTGCAGGATCTTCAGCGATCGCTCGGCTATTTCACCAACACCCGTCCCGATGTGCAGATCACCAAGATGGTGGGAACTGGATCGACTTTTCGCATTCCCGGACTCCGGAAGTTCATCGGACAGCAGTTGGAGCAGAACGTACTTCGACTCGACGAATTCCGCCGCATCCGCGTGGAGGGCAAGGGGGCCGCGGCTTTTGCCGAACATGTCGTCAATCTCGCAACGGCCTATGGGCTGGCCCTACAGGGGGTCGGACTCGCTGTCCTCGATGCCAACCTCGTTCCTTCACAGGTTCGCCGTGAGCAGGTATGGCATAAGAAGACAAAGTGGTTCGCGGCGGCGGCGGTTCTGGCAGCGATCGCTGGTGGTGTGACATTCCTTCGCCCCCTGCGGGAGGAGAAAGCACTCGGCGAGGAGCCTCCTAGAGTGGTAGAGACCGCCATCGGCCTAGCCGGAGAACTGCAAAGAGAGTACGCGGATGCTCAGCGGGAGTTCACTTTGACTGCGGGTGCTGATCGGGCGCTGGGCTTTTTGGATCGCCGAGATGTCTGGCCGTGGCTTCTGCACGATGCTGCCCAAGCGGTTGCCGCTGCTGGCCCACAGCCCCCCCTGACGGGAACGGATCTCGCGGCGGTGATGACGATCGATCCCGTCGAGCGGCGGCTTGTGGAACTCGTTGATCTTCGCGGCACCCTGAGTATGGTCGCGCCGACATCGATCAGTGCATCGGTTCCTCGCATCGAGGTGGTGATGACGGTTGAGTTGACGCACGAAGACCCCGTGAAGTTCATTTCGGATCGCGTGGTGAAGTGGCTCAAGGATCAGAAGCAGGTTGAGATCGAAGGTCGCCCCTATCGAATCGTCTCAGCCAGAACTGACCGTTCGGCTTTGAAGCAGCGGGCCACCGCTGCAGAGGTTGATCCAAACTCCGACGGTGGTGGTCGTGGAGGTGGTGGTGGTCGTGGAGGTGGTGGCGGCGGCGGCGGCTTTGGTGGCGGCGGCGGTGTTGGTGGCGGTGGCGGTGTTGGTGGTGGTGGCGGTGTTGGTGGCGGCGGCGGATTCGGTGGCGGCGGCCAAGGAGGAGGTGGCGGTCGAGGAGGGGGCTCTTCGGGGTCTTGGGATGTACAGGCTCCCTTGCCTCAGCCAGGCACGCGGTACCCCGCGGAGACAACGATATACACGCTCCCGGTCATCTTCGAAGTAGAGTTGGGCAGCAGCGATTCGCCTTCGGCAGCGGTATGGCGGGCGGTTGACGGGGAGGTGTACGCATGAGTGGCAATGCGGTATTCCAGTGGATCAAGGCTCATGTCGTGATCGTGATCAGTGTCTTTGTCATTCTGATCAGCCTGATCGGTGGACCCATTGTGTCCGATGGTTGGAATGCGGAACTCGCGAGTAAGGTAAAAAAGCGGCTGAAGAAACTTGATGAAATGGACAGGAACGGCCAACAGAAATTCCAGTGGCCGGGTGGCGAGGGGGTTTCGGAGCAAACGTACATTACAAAGGCCCTGATCGAGAACTACAAGGCGGCAGCTGCTGGCCGCGTGGGGCAGAGCGACGAGGTCGTATCGCAGATGCAGGCGGGCAATCGCGGCGACACCGCCGTGCTCATGCCAGAGCTTTTTCCAACGCCGAAGGATCCTCAGCGCGATCTTGAGGTCCTTCCACCCGTACTGCATCGCAGGATTGAAGCTGGCTACGATGCGGTGCTCACCATGATGCACGCGGGAGTACCGCCTACATCCAAGGAACTTCAGGAAGAATTGGAAGCCAAACGAGATACGTTTGTTGACCGCAACTTCATGAAAGGGCCCGGCGAGAAACTCGATCCAGAAGAGGAGAAGGACCTTCGTGAGCATCTCGCCGAGCAACGACTGGCTTTCTGCCGTGATCGGGCAAATGAGATCGGCGTGTATCTCGCCAAGGCAACGCTTGATCCACCAACATACGTCAATACACAGAAGCCATCACTTGCCGAGATGTTCACTTGGCAGTGGCGTCTGTGGGTGCTGGAACGGATCTCAGCGGTTGTCGCGGAGATCAATGGCGACTCTCCAGAACCTTTGGCCGCGATTCATGCCGTGAATCGGGTGGATGTGCGTGGGCTGATGGAAATCGATACGCCTGCGGCTGGTGCGAGATCCATTCATCTCGGGTCCAGTGGCCGAGGTGGTGGCGGTCCTGGTGGCATGGGCGGACCTGGTGGCATGGGCGGACCTGGTGGCATGGGTGGCCCTGGTGGCATGGGCGGCCCTGGTGGCATGGGCGGCCCTGGCGGCATGGGTGGCCCTGGCGGCATGGGTGGCCCTGGCGGCATGGACGAGCCCGGGGGTCGTGGTGGCTCGGATGGCCCATCTGCTCCGCCTGCGGGAACTCAAGACTTTGAGCGGTCGGTAACCGGCCGCATCACCAACGCGGACTTTGATGTCATTCTGGTCGATCTTGACCTGATCGTGTCCTTGGATCGTATTGACGAAGTACTCGAGGGATTCAGCGTACCTGCAGTGATGTCGGTCGTGGATCTTGAGTTGGGTCGAGCCGATGCATTTGAGGCGTTGGCTCAGGGTGAGTATTTCGGTGAAGCCCCGGTGGCCCAATTGATCTTGACCGTTGAGACGCTTTGGTTGCGGTCGTGGTCACAGGAACTGATGCCTGATGAGACGCGGGTCCAGATCGGTATTGCTCCGCGTGTTACAAGTGAAGGAGGTTCCGACGGCTCGTTTTGAAACGAGCATGTCATGGATCAGTCGCGATGAAGAACACCATCCTCCAATTACTTGAGCGGTATGTCGAGTTCCTTGTACTTGCCGCAGTTCTGATCGTGCTTGGCTTGTATCTGGCCATGCAGTTCGTCGGCGATCCGAATGCTGGCAAGGGCGGTATCAGTCCGGCCGAAGTGAATTCTGTACTTCAGGACAAGGCCACTGCATTGAAGAGGAATTTGGAGAGGACGGGCGTCGATGGGCTTCATGGGAAAGCGGTGCCGGATCCGCCCGATTTGCTTGATCGGTATCAGACACTGGCCGGTGCAAGTGTACTTCCCCCTCAGTATCAGTCTTTTGCCGTAGCGCCACGTGGGCCAATCGATGAAGATGGTGGAGAGGCCAGCGAGGAACTCACGGAAGTCCACGTGCCAACCATTCCCTCGCCGGAGCAGATACTGGTCTATCAGTCATTTGACACGATTACCGAGTCCGCGGTGTCGGAGCATGAGTCGCTCTCGGACCGATTTAAATCGGCCCCATTTGATGTCTCTTGGCTGACGATTTCGGCGAAGTTCGATATTGATGAAGTGCTGTCCCGCTTTCAGTCAAAGGGGGATGAGGGGCAGCGTGCGATGAGCGAACGGTGGTACAACGGACGTATCGATGTGCTCGATATCGTTGTGGAACGCCGTGAGGTGCACGCCGATGGCACGAAGTCGGAGGCCGAACAGATTCAGTTGTTGCCGGGGCAAGTGTCATTTCGGGAACGTATCGAAGGTGACGTGTCTGCCGGTGATCGGGACGGGATCCTCAGCGATCTCCGCAACGGCGTGTCCCAGCAGATGGTGGTGCAGCCGGAGTTTCTTCCGACGAAGTTCGGGCTTTGGGAAGATCCGGAAGAAGCGGCGGACAAGTTGTCCCGCGGTGGAGACGAAGATCCCCTTGAGCGATTGCAGCGTCTCATTGAGCGGCGAAGGAAATTACAGGAAGAACTGGATCTCGCTGGTGGTGGTGATCCGGATGGTGGCCCAGGTGGTGGCCCGGGCGGCATCGGTGGTGGTGGCGGTGGCATGGGTGGCCCTGGTGGCGGTGGCATGGGTGGCCCTGGTGGCGGTGGCATGGGTGGCCCTGGCGGCGGTGGCATGGGTGGCCCGGGTGGCGGTGGCCCCGGTGGATCGGGCGGCGACGATCGTGACCGTCTGATCAAACGTCTTCAGCAGCAGATTCGTCGTATCTCCAATGAGATCAAGCGGCTGGCCCGCGTGGTCAACTGGACCGATGAGCAGATCGAAGAGTACGAGCCGGAAGAGCCTGCAGAGGCTGCGGCATTTGAACTCAGCGGCACCCTTCAGATCTGGGCGCATGATCTTCAGGCGCAGCATGACGAAACCTATGAGTATCGCATTTCGGCTGTTGTCTACAATCCGCTCTTTGCGAAGTCTCTGAACCTTCCAGAGTCTCAGCGGGCGTTGGCAGAAGATGTTTCGTTGGCGTCTCTTCCCGGCGAGTGGTCCGATCCAATTCGCGTCGAGCGGCCAACGCGAGCCTATGTGATGCGGGCAAGGGCACCTGGGCAGGGGCGGGGGCTTGCCGGACCGCTCGACCTCGGAATCGCTCAAGTGAAAACCTACCGTTTCTACAACGGGAAGTGGCATGTCTCCACGCAGTCAATCCAGCCCGGCGATACGGTCGGCGTGGTCGAGAAAGACGAAGGCGATGGGACGCTCATGGACTTTGCGACAGGGCGATACGTCGTTGACATCGTCGCCGATCTGCTCGCTTCCGACGAGCACGTCGGCTCCGGTCGAGGGGCGGTCGTGTTGTTCGGTCAAGAAGGGTTTGATGGACTGATCGATATACGTTCACCGCTCATCGACCGAGAAGCGATCAAGCCTTGGATTGATGAGGAGTCCGACGAAGACGGAATGGGCGGCTGAAATCCACTTTTGTCTCCCCGGGGGGCCTTGACACCCATGTGGGGGGAGATATGATCTCCGGCTCGCGCCTTCGCGGCCTTCTCGGCCGTGGTGGCGCGCGTTCTGCTCTTTGACAAGCCATGATTCGATCGATTGTCAGCCTGACACGGGCACCCTCCCAGGTTCTGTGTCGCAGTTGCAAGCGACGCGATCCGCGGACGATCTTTGTCCTCGGATTGTCGAGTCTGCAACCGGTTCAGCCGAGCTGAGGCTGGCGATCACATCCTGCTCGAATGCTTCAATTCGAGCAGGGCGCAACAATATGACAATAGTCGAGACACTTGTTGAGGCCCGGTAGCAGCTGGTCATTTCGGACCAGTCGTCCTTGGTCATGTCGTCCCTGCGTTCGCTTGTTCATTGGATTCAATGACAACGGCGTCGGGGTCGGGATGGCGCGAGAAAGCTACCAAAGGGCATACGGTGGATGTCTTGGCGTCCAGAGGCGATGAAGGACGTTGGAACCTGCGATATGCCTCGGGGAGCCGGTAACCAGGCTTTGATCCGAGGATCTCCGAATGGGGAAACCCGGCCCGTAAGGGTCACCTGCACCTGAATGCATAGGGTGTAGGAGCGAACCCGGTGAACTGAAACATCTCAGTAACCGGAGGAAAGGAAAGCAAAATGCGACTCCGTAAGTAGCGGCGAGCGAAAGCGGATAAACCAGTAGCTGCGTGAACGACTTGGAAAGGTCGACCACAGAAGGTGATAGTCCTGTACTGCAGTAGCTGGCCAGCCCTAGAGTAGCGCGGTGCTCGTGAAACTCCGCGTGAACATGGGGGGTCCACCCTCCAAGGCTAAGTACTCCTGGACGACCGATAGTGAACCAGTAAGGTGACTGAATGATGAAAAGCACCCCGATAAGGGGAGTGAAAAGTACCTGAAACCGTATGCTTACAAGCTGTGGGAGCCCACTTCGGTGGGTGACCGCGTGCCTTTTGCATAATGAGCCTGCGAGTTACTCTCTGTGGCAAGGTTAAGTCGAAACACGACGTAGCCGAAGGGAAACCGAGTCCGAAATGGGCGTCGAGTCGCAGGGGGTAGACGCGAAACCGGGTGATCTACCCATGGGCAGGTTGAAGGAGGGGTAAAACCCTCTGGAGGACCGAACACACCTACGTTGAAAAGTGGGGTGATGACCTGTGGGGAGGAGTTAAAGTCTAATCAAACCCGGAGATATCTCGTTCTCTCCGAAATAGCTTTAGGGCTAGCCTTGCGTTACAGCGTGTGGGGGTAGAGCTACTGGATGGGGCTGAGGGGCTTATCGCCTACTCACTCCAACCAAACTCCGAATACCACACGCCTCTGTCGCGGGAGTCAGACTGTGGGAGATAATTTCCACGGTCGAAAGGGAAACAGCCCAGACCGCCAGTTAAGGTCCCTGATCAAACCTCAGTTTCTAAGGAAGTCGAATTGCTGAGACAGCCAGGATGTTGGCTTAGAAGCAGCCACCATTTAAAGAGTGCGTAACAGCTCACTGGTCGAGGAATTCGGCGCCGATAATGATCGGGAATAAGGTTTGAACCGAAACTGCGGAATCGTAAGATTGGTAGGAGAGCGTTCCTGTCGGCGTTGAAGGCATCCCGGAAGGGTTGCTGGAGCGGCAGGAAGTGAATATGCAGGCTTGAGTAACGATAAATGGAGTGAGAATCTCCATCGCCGAAAACCTAAGGTTTCCTGGGGAAGGTAAATCCGCCCAGGGTTAGGCGGGACCTAAGGCGAGGCCGAAAGGCGTAGTCGATGGACAGCAGGTTAATATTCCTGCCCCATCATGGAAGGTTGATCCAGCGTGACGGATCTTGAAGTTCAACGGGACAGTGAAGCGTCCAGGCCCTAGAGGCCGGTGTTGGGTGGATAGGTTCCAAGAAAAGCCGTCTGGTGACGACCATGATGCCCGTACTAAAACTGACACAGGTAGGTGTGGCGAAAAGCCTCAGGCGCTCGAGAAAATGGTTGTGAAGGAACTAGGCAAATTGACCCCGTAAGTTCGCAATAAGGGGGCCCTACTGGCAACAGAGGGCGCAGAGAAAAGGCTCTGGCGACTGTTTATCAAAAACACAGCACTGTGCGAACACGCAAGTGGACGTATACAGTGTGACGCCTGCTCGGTGCCGGAATGTTAAGGAAGTGGGTTAGCTTCGGCGAAGCTCACGACTGAAGCACCGGTAAACAGCGGCCGTAACTATGACGGTCCTAAGGTAGCGAAGTTCCTTGTCGGGTAAGTTCCGACGTGCATGAATGGAGTAACGACTGGAGCACTGTCTCCACAACCAACTCGGTGAAATAGTAGTGGCGGTGAAGATGCCGCCTACCCGCAGCAAGACGGAAAGACCCCGTGGACCTTTACTGCAGGCATATATTGGTCATGGATGGATACTGCGCAGGATAGGTGGGAGGCTTTGAAGTGGAGGTTTCGGCCTTCGTGGAGCCAACCTTGAAATACCACCCTGTATGTATTTGTGGCCTAACCCCGAATCCCATGAAGCTGGGCGGGGGACCGTGTATGCTGGGCGGTTTGACTGGGGCGGTCTCCTCCTAAAGAGTAACGGAGGAGCGCAAAGGTCGGCTCAGCGCGGTTGGAAACCGCGTGTAGAGTGTAAGAGCACAAGCTGGCTTTACTGCGAGACATACAGGTCAAGCAGTCTCGAAAGAGGGCTCTAGTGATCCTGCGATCCCGTGTGGAAGGGTCGTAGCTCAACGGATAAAAGGTACCCCGGGGATAACAGGCTTATCGCTCCCGAGCGTCCATAGCGGCGGAGCGGTTTGGCACCTCGATGTCGGCTCATCGCATCCTGGGGCTGTAGGCGGTCCCAAGGGTTGGGCTGTTCGCCCATTAAAGCGGTACGCGAGCTGGGTTCAGACCGGCGTGAGCCAGGTCGGTCCCTATCTGCTGTGGGCGTTGCAATATTGACCGGAGTTCTCCCTAGTACGAGAGGATTGGGAGGGACTCACCCCTGGTGTGCCAGCTGGACCGCTCGGTCCATCGCTGGGTAGCTAAGTGAGGCAGGGATAACCGCTGAAAGCATCTAAGCGGGAAGCCCCCCGGAAGATGAGTATTGCACGTCTTTATTGACGAGAGACCCCTGGAAGACCACCAGGTTGATCGGCCGCATGTGTAAGGGTAGAAATACCTTCAGCAAAGCGGTACGAATGGTCGACGGCTTTCTCGTGCCATCCGGGCCCCGCCGCCAGTTCTGCTGGCAGGCGGCGTTCAACGAGACTCGACTATTGTCAAGCGCAATGAAATCGATCGAATCAGACTGTCATCACCCAGTCGCGGCCGACAGGCCTCGACTGGATTTGTCGGTGACGATAGGTCCGGGGAAACACCTGATCCCATTCCGAACTCAGAAGTGAAGCCCGGGCCGCCGATGATACTGCTACGCGGGAAAGTAGGTCATTGCCGACTCTTTCAACCCCGGCAGCGGAAATGCTGCCGGGGTTGCTTGTTTTTTGCGATGCAATGAACAGAGAACTGGGAAGTCATGCTGGTGGCGCTACGCAGTGACCGCTGCGCAGATTGCCAGCCCGCCTCGTTCAGCAATGCCTGTCTGGCGACTCGGTTTCCTCTGCTGCTGTTCATGCCTGTGCGGCTTCACTGTGAACGGGAGCATGGATACCTTCCGGACTGGGGTGAGAGCGGCTTCATTGTGGTGTAAGGGGGGTATTGTGGGGGTCGAGCAGAGAAGCAGGGGGCCGCCCGCCTCTGCGAACGCTACTATGAATCGCCCCCGCAACAGGAGTAGAACCCATGAGGCACCTGTGTATTGGATTTGGAATTGCCGTCGCGATCGTGGTGGCACCGCTCGCCATGGCGCAGGATTCTCCTGTATCCGTTCAGGTTGAAACAAAGGACGGCGTCTGGCGTGGTCAGACCGGCCAGCAGATCCGCGTTGTGTACCGCGAGCGTGGGATGCGGCGAACTCTTGAAGGCACATTGGTTCGATACGCCGATGGGTGGCTTGAGTTGGCCGGTCCTGGTGGAAAGCGGCTCTCGCCCGTGTTCTCGGCGGACATCGTCAGCATTGAGCAACTCGGTGAGTCGTCGGATACAGGTTCGGCAGCCGATGGCTCGTCGGACGATGGCGGAGGCAACGCGCCCGCAGATTCCAGCGGAGATGGTTCGGCCTCACCTTCTGAAGATGGCGAAGTGGACCTGTCCATCCGTCCGACGTTTCTGCTTCCCTTGACCGGAATGGTCGGTGGCGACTTTCGCCCAGAGGAGATCGAAAATGTTGCGGCGCAGGCAGATGCGATCGGTCCCGGGCAGACGATTGTGTTGGAGATCAACTCGGGGGGTGGCTATGTGGCCGAATGGCAGATGATCCGGGATGCCATCTACGAAGTG
>MPLZ02089379.1_pt1 | contig 16202 bp, 8 predicted proteins | sample 1617311 | NCBI WGS metagenome assembly MPLZ02 (sample SAMN05944806, study PRJNA350692) | marine metagenome | biome: marine; feature: ODZ; material: water; isolation source: 160 m water sample filtered on 0.2 um supor filter | place: Pacific Ocean | collected 2012-04-08 | depth 160m m | reverse complement strand
TTCAGTCAAGGAACTGATAGAGCTAGTGGAACAATATGAAGCGAAAGTGGCAGGTGTGGTCTGCCTCGTAGATCGAACAAAAGACGGCGTGGATTTCGGTTGTCCGACTAAGACGCTTTTAAGATTTTCTGCAGTAAGTTGGAGAGCGGATGAATGTCCGTTGTGCGAACAAGGTATTTCTATTACAACAGGAGGGAGGTCAGGTAAGAAATGAGATGGATAACCTTTATGGTGATTGAATTAAGTTTGGTTATTAACGTAGTTGGTTGCGTTAAAGCCAACGACAACAATGATGCGGAAGGAGCACCTGAAGAGTACGCTATAATAACTACAGATTTTGGTGAAATGATAATAGAATTTTTTCCTGAAGCGGCTCCGAAGCACGTAGAAAGTTTCAAACTGCTTGCGAAAGATGAATATTTCAACAGTACTACATTTCACCGGGTTATCCCCGGCTTTGTCATCCAGGGTGGTGATCCCAATTCCAAGGATGATGATCGTTCGAATGACGGTCAGGGAGGTCATGCAGGTAAATTTTACGGAGTGTGGGATTTTAGTAAAGCCCCACTGATGAAAAATGCTGCTGAGAATCCTGACAGTTGGCTATTACCGGCGGAGTTCAACAACATTCAACATGAGCGCGGGATGTTATCAATGGCCCGTTCTCGGGATCCGCACAGCGCCGGCAGTCAGTTCTTCATCTGTGTAGCTGCCACACCTCAGCTTGATAACAAGTACACCGCATTTGGGAAAGTCATCAGCGGGATGGAGGTAGCGGATCAGATTGTCGCAGCCGAGACACCCAAAAAACAGGACCCACAATATCGACAATCTGATGGAGATAATCCTTTGGAGCCCATTAGAATGTCAGTGAGAATTGAATCTCGAAGCGTGAAAATTACTGAATAAAGAGAGATACTCATCAAAAAGACAAATAGTTTGGTAATTCGTGGTCTGAGAGGTACAATTATAACTTATGAGAAATCCAAACCTGAATAGAAAGTATGAAACAGAAAATCTTAAATAAGATCAGTCGTAATCGATTTAAATCCTTGTGGCCACTTACTGTTTTAGTAATGATCTTGTTCTTGACAAATGGCACATTTGCTCAAAGCCCAAAACCTGTAAAAGTTGAGATTCGGTTGTCGGAGGATCGTGTAACAGCTGGTGATCAATTGATACTCATTACCACAGTTACTTTAGAAGAGGGGTGGCACATTTATGCTATCAACGAGAAGATAGACGGTCCAATTGCTACCTTCATAGATGTGGACGGCTCAGGAATCATTAAATCTGTAGGTAAAACTCGCGAACCAACTCCTATAAAAAAATACGATTCTGGCTTTCAGAAGGATACTTATTTTCACGAAGGGATAGTAGTATTCGAAACTCCTATTGAACTTGATCCTTTAATTATTCCCGGATCGAATACACTCAACGCTTCCATTCTTTATCAGGCGTGTAACGCCTCTCTTTGTCTCCCTCCAAAAAGTGAGACAGCCAAACTTGATTTTGAAATTTCCACCGGATTCGGTTCGTTTTTCCTTCTATCCATCAGCATGGGACTGCTTGCACTTCTGACTCCGTGTGTTTTCCCCATGATACCCATTACGATTTCCTATTTTACCAAGCAGGGAGAGATTGAAGGCCGTAATCCGGTTAAGCAGGCATCTGTCTATTCTGCCGGAATCATTGCTACTTATACAGTTCTTGGTCTTCTTCTTGCGGTAACTCTTGGTGCTTCTGGCGCAAATCAGTTAGCGGCCAGTCCGTGGGTCAATCTATTCATTGGTGGGCTATTCATCTACTTTGCCCTTTCGCTTTTCGGAATGTATGAGATCGAGCTTCCATCGGCACTTCGCCAGTTCACACTGAAGCAGGAAGGGAGAGGGGGATACGTAGGTACACTTTTCATGGCCCTAACGTTTACACTCACTTCATTTACTTGTACCGTCCAGTTTGTCGGATTACTGCTCGTTAGGGCTGTTCAGGGTGATTGGTTTTGGCCTGCTCTAGGAATGCTCATATTTTCTGCTGCATTCGCTCTGCCGTTCTTTTTCCTGGCTCTATTCCCTCAATATATGGCTCGAATGCCAAAAAGTGGTGGATGGCTTAATTCCGTAAAGGTCGTTATGGGATTTCTGGAACTTGCAGCTGCGTTTAAGTTCCTGAGCAACACCGACTTAGTCTGGCAGTGGAATATCTTTACACGGCCTGTGGTTCTTACTGTTTGGGTTGTAATTGTATTCTTAACTGGACTCTATATTTTAGGTAAAATCCGCCTGCCTCACGATACTCCATTAGAGACTATTGGTGTACCTCGGCTGATTCTCAGTATCATCCTGCTAACCTTTTCGATTTACATGGCTCGCGGCATCATTGGGCAGCCAATACATGGGCTTATCGATTCCTACCTCCCGCCGAAAATCCAAGGAGGAATGGTCGCTGCACCTACTTTTGGAGCTCGTGGAGGTGGTACAGTTCTCAATGAATCGATTTCCGAACTGGATGTTTCCTCTGCACACAACGGATGGATTAGAGATTATGATGAGGGTGTAAAAGTAGCTGAAGAGCTTGGTAAACCGATATTTTTGAACTTTACAGGTATTACGTGTACCAATTGCAGATGGATGGAAACAAACATGTTCACGGAACCTGAAGTGGTCGAATTATTCGACAATTTTGTTTTGATAGAACTGTTTACCGACATGGGACCCAGATCAAAAGAGTGGCAAAAGATGGAAGAACAGCGCTTCGGAACTGTAGCATTACCTTATTATGTAATATTATCATCGGATGGCCAGGAAGAAATTGCCAGCTTTGCCGGGATGACTCCAAATCTTCAGCAGTTTGTCCGTTTTTTGAACCGAGGACTCAATGGTTCAGCAGAATTGTCTTCAACGGAAGAGATAGAATTAATAAAGGAGAGATTAAAGATATGGTGGATGTAAAAAAAGCAGTTGCAGCAGCGATAATACTTATGGTAGTTGTCATTGCTGGTTTTACTTTTTTTGAAAATTCTTCTACTTCAAAAGAAACCGAAAGTATTACGGTTACTAGTAGTCCTGTAATTGATTCCGGAAGTGAATTAAAAGTAAATCAGTTTACGAAAGAATCTGTAGAATCAGATAAACAGAAGAGCTTAAAAGATGAGTCAAATCAACAAGCTCCAAACTTTACTCTTAAAGATCTGGAAGGTGAGGAAGTGTCACTTTCAGATTATGAAGGAAAAATAATTTTCGTCAACTTTTGGGCTACTTGGTGTGGTCCATGTAAAAGAGAAATTCCTGGTTTCATAGAATTACAGAATAAATATAAGGACGATCTCGTTATTCTTGGGATTTCTACTGACAGAAGAGGGACAAAAGATCGAGTAGCTCCGTTTGCAAAAAACTATAACATTAATTTCCCAGTACTCTTTTCTGATGGAAAAGTAGAAAAGGACTATGGAGGAATCAGAGCTATTCCCACAACATTCATCCTTGATCGTGAATTAGATATAGCTCAGAAAATTAGAGGTTATCGTCCTGATACTTTTTTTGAGCAGGCAATTAAATCTCTTCTTTAACTGAGTTTAAACTCTACTAAAAGGATTTTTGTTATGAACATAATTAAGAACACCATAGGGTATATTGTTCTACTGCTCTTCTCAATCAGCTTGCAAGCAGAAGACGATTACTGGCAGCAGTGGGTGCACTATGGCATGGAAGTTTCACTCGATACATCCGCACACTCATTGAGTGGCACTACGAATATCACTTATGTGAATAATTCACCTGATATGCTTGATAGAATCTACATGCATCTCTATCCCAACGCCTTCCAGGTGGGATCGGTCAAATACCGTGAATATCAGCGAGGTCACTACGATGGCGGAATCTCTGAGGACAATCCGAGTTATATCAGAATTGATCGCTTTGTAATTCAGGATAAGAACATTGCAGTTTCGGTGGACGTGAAAATCGATGATACTATTTTGGAAGCTGAACTGCCGTCACCTCTCACACCGGGAGATACACTAACCTTCGAACTCGATTGGGTGCATCAGATAAGGGAACACAACGACCGAGCGGGATATGAGGACGATCAATACGACTTTGCTCAGTGGTATCCGAAAATGGTGGTATACGACAAGAACGGCTGGCAGAATATCCCGTTCCACGCCATCGGAGAATTTTACGGTGAGTTTGGTACGTACGACGTAACAATTGATGTCCCCGGTGCTTATATCGTTGGAGCAACTGGAGTGGTGACCAGTGGTGATCCCGGCTGGTCCATGGCGGCAGTGGATACATCCATTGAACTTGATGAGTGGCTGGAATCCCGTGAAGAGAATGCCACTGAATCAGAGGCCAGACGTTCAGTCACTTTCCACGCAGAGCAAGTCCACGACTTCGCCTGGATTACATCTCCCGACTTTCTGTACGAATCCGGCGAATGGAACGGCATAGACATCCACGTGCTTTACGATTCTGAGAAAGGAAGAGATTGGACCAAGGAAGTGGTAAAGCGAGGAGAACGGGTGCTGGAGTGGCTATCAACTCAATTCGGTGCATATCCGTATCCTCAAGTGACCATTACACACGCCATGCTGGGTGGTGGAATGGAATATCCTATGCTGGTGATGAACGGCAGTTCTTCAGAGGGGCTTATTGCACATGAAATAGGCCACATATGGTTTTACGGAATTTTGGGAAACAATGAACATGAAGAGGCGTGGTTGGATGAAGGATTTACCACATTCCAGACCGGGTGGTACATGATGAACCAATACCCTCCTGACGGCAGAGGCGGATCGGGAAATGATTTTTTTGGGAAGCTGATGCGTCTGCAAAAACTGTTCACCAGCAATTCGTCGGTGGAGAGTGCCCAGTGGGATGTGGCCAGTTTTGTCACTAGGGGCTACAACACTCCAATCGCGGGCTCATCCCGAAAATCTCCAGGTTATTCGGTTTACAGCCAGAATGCTTACAGTAAGCCGGCCATGATGCTTTACAACTTGAGAGGGTACCTGGGCGAAGAGAGATTTCTTAGCGCAATGCAGTATTATTACGACCAGTGGAAACTGAAGCATCCTGACGAAGAGCAATTTCGCACTGCCATGGAAGAAGCTACCGGCGAAGATTTGGACTGGTTTTTCGATCCATGGCTGCACGAAGCAGGATATACCGATTATGCTCTCACCGGCTGGAAAAGTAAGCGTCTTTCGGGTGGTGAATTTGAGGTTACAGCATCCATTCGCAACAAAGGAACCATGGCATATCCGCTGGACTTGGAGGTAGAACTGGCAAACGGCGAGAGCTACCGCCCGGAAAGGTGGACGAATTATATCAACACGTGGAAAGACGATTACACGTTTACCGTTCCCGGAAAACCGAAGCGTATTACTCTCGATCCAGACGACTGGATTTTGGATGTAGATCGCCGTGATAATTCTTCCGGTTTCACGCCTCATCGGTTCACTCTGCAGATGAATCCAACACCGGGAAGTCCCAGGGACGCTTATCTGATTGCGGCATTTCCGTGGCTCACTGGGTATCATCAACTGGACGGCTGGAAGCCGGGGTTGAACTTGGGCCGCTCCTACGGATTTTGGACATCTCAGAAATTGAGCATGAGCTACGGTGTAAAATCACGGGCTATTTTCTGGCATCTTAGGTCAAGTCACGACATGCGCCGTATCCTTCCTGGACTAAAACTAAAGTGGCAATTGTCAGAATTGGAAGGTGTCCGTGGTGCCGGGATTCAGGCCGACTATTCGTGGAGTGAGTGGTACGGTCATCCTCCTAGATACAGTTTTTCCGGTGGCTACAAAATTACAGAAGCCGACAACTCCGGCTACACAGATCTATATGAAGCGGGTAAAGTCAGTTTGCTTTTTGGTAGATTTGAAGCGTCTGCAAGAGTGGGAGATTTTGGTGGAAGTTTTTCTATCGATCTCGCTTCCTCAGGCGGCAGTGTGAGCGATTGGGATTTTTCCCGACTGATTGTGGAAACCAAACTCCGCCGGATGTGGGAGAAATTTGGAGTGGCAATGCGCTTCCTGGCGGGAGGGACATCGTATGGTGAAAACGGTATTCCGGGGCAAGAGAAGTTCACCGTACAATCCGCCGGAGCCGGTGACTATTTTCAATGGTCTCATCTTAGACATCGGGATATTCTCAACGGATTTAGGGACAATTTTCACATTTATGGTGATACCAATCTACGAGGATATTACGCTCACGGATTTGAAGGTGCCGAATCAATCGTTTCCGGTACTTTGGAAGCGAGCTATCAACTACTCTCATTTTTAAAGTTCAGGACTTTCTTTGACAGTGGTTGGCTCTGGAGTGAATCGGACGAATTCGAAGGTGATCTGCTCATGGATGCCGGTATCGGATTCAGTTTTGGCCCAAATTTCACTTTCAACGGTTCGCAAATGGGGTTCCGGATTGACTTTCCCTTCTGGGTGAATGAGCCTATGGAAGGAGAGGAATCGATTGATCTGTCACGGTGGGTTATTGGGTTCCAGCGAGGACTCTAGAGAACTTTGGAAATGGTATTGAATTAATATTAGATTGAATAAAAATGGAGAGTTAGTGAAAAATAGTATAGTACTTTTGTTGATTTCTTTGTTTGCACTCTTTATCGGTTGTGAGGAGAATGCAGCTGAATCCGGGGAAATTCAGAAGGTATATATCACCTTACAGAATGCAGACAAGGTTGCTGTTATAGATGGCGAAACTGGCGAGATCATCCGTGAAGTAGATGCCGACATAATTCCTAATGTAGCCGATAATCCTCATTACGTCCTCATTGACGAAGTGAACAAGGTCTGGTACGTCACTCTAATCTCATCTGGATATGTTCTCAAATTTGATTTACTGACAGATGAGTTGCTCGATTCAGTTTTTGTGGGAAATCAACCGGCGCTCATGGAAATCGATCCCATGGGGGATTATATATATGTTTCTCGTTTCATGCCTATGATGGGGATGGATAATGCTTCTACACAAGTACATCGGATTAATACTGCAACCATGACAGTTGACAGTGTGGATGTGGGTGCTTCCTCACCCCACGGTATTGCTATCAGCAGCGATGGAAGTGAACTTTGGGTGGCTAGTAATCAGGCGTCACACTTCTTTCGGATCGAGACGGATAGTGTTGGTGAAGAAGGGTATGAGCCTGAAAGTTTTAAGATAGGCAGCGAAGTACCGGATCCAGTTGGAATTAATGATGGAATCTACGAAGCATTGGAACTTGTCATCTCGCCTGATGGTGAGAAACTGTACATGAGTTGTTCAGATATGGCAGTAAATGAAGTCCGTGTTTTTTCGACTTCTTCCGGAGATTCACTGGTAACCTACTCGCTCGGATCGATGGGAATGCAGCCGTGGCATCTTACGACAGATCCCGATGGAGAGTATCTCTATGTGGCAAGTCGAATGGCAAATGCGGTTTCCATTGTTGATCTGGAAACGGGAAGTATTTCCTATATCGAAAACACACTTTTTGATACGCCTCACGGTGTTGCCATTTCACAAGACGGCAGCCGCCTTTACTTGACCAGCAGTGCCATGATGGGCGGAGGTCAGAGCTATCTCCATATTATTGATACTGCAACCAATTCGGTTATTGAAAATGTACAGTTAGGTGAGGGAACAGCAGCTACAGGATTGGCAGTGATGGAGGGCAGTTGTAACAATTGTGATTAAGGACAAAAGATGAAATTGCAGAGATATCAAATTTCTCTAGTTGCTGTTATGATAATACTGTTTTTCTATTCTTGCGGGGATGATGAACCCGGAAATGTTGATATAGAAGTACCTCAACCTCAAGAATCCATTGAGTTGAGTGATTTCAAGGAAGCCGAAACCTGCCGGCCCTGTCACCCTGTTCATTATGACGAGTGGAAGAGTTCCATGCATGCGTTCGCCATGAAGGATCCCGTTTTCCATGCCGGCTGGGAAGGTGAACAAGAACACCGCCCGGAAACCGGCGAGCGGTTCTGCATTCAGTGCCACAATCCCTATGCTTATGTATCTGGTAGCGAAGTGGACACGACTGTAGCTCTTATTGCGGAAGGGATCGGCTGCGATTTTTGTCATTCTGAGGTTGCTGTACACGAACAGGTTGTGACAGAGGATAATGTCGCCGCTTCAGCTGAATTTTTCCTAAACGTTGAAAGTGGAATAAAATTTGGAGAAATCATGGATCCTGTGGAGAACGTATTTCACGAGAGTATGGGATTATCAATGTTTAACTCCTCAAGCATGTGTCTCCCTTGTCATGATTTTGTAATCCGTGGATTAGATGCAGAGATTACGTTTACCGAATGGGCAGGCTCGGGATTTGCTGCTATGTCAATCGAATGCCAAACTTGCCATATGACTGATTATCAGGGATACGCGGCAGACCCTTCAGCGAACCCTGGAGTACCAGAGAGGACAGTGCATCATCACGATATGGTTGGAGTTGATTTGGATCTCTCGAAATCGCTGACAGATAATCCCCAAGGCTAAGCTGTTATCGCCATGCTCCAATCTGCTGCCGCTGTGGATTTAACCAGCGAACCGATAGTTGAGAATGACACACTCCATCTTTCCTTGACTATCCAGAATTTAACCGGGCACAGTTTTCCTTCAGGTGTCTCTTTCGCAAGAGAGCTGTGGCTCGAGATGCAGATCTTTGATGACTCGCAAGTGTACTTTTCCACAGGTGTTTTGGAAAGCGATAGTAGCAATCTGAGTAGTGATGTGGAGGTCTTTAATTCAGTGCTGTACGATGAAGATGGGAACGTCGGCGTAGGTGTCACAGATGTATTTTCCATGTCCAATAATTCTCTACAAACCAACGAAGCGAAAGTGAGGACATTTTCCCTCCCATTGGCGGGGGTTGGGGACTCCGTATCGGTTAAAGCGCGTTTACTTTTTAGATCTTTTTCTCCATCAGCTTTAAGAGATAATCATCCAGATCTATTAGCTAATCTACCAGTAATTACTGTTGACAGTCTCTCTATTAATATAGCTACTCCATGATGCGGGATGTATTGAACGAGAATCTCTTCGTGTAAGGATCCCAGTTGAATCCGAAATTCAGCCTCTTACTGGGATGCTTGCTTTTCGCTTCATCTCTTTTCACTCAGACTTTCCAACGCCAATTAAATCCCTTCCCAATCATCATAGACGGTGCTGAGCTGGAGATTCCTTTCCTGGGCGGTTTTAATAAACCCAACCCGCAATTTGTTGACTGGAATGAAGACGGACTGACGGATTTATTCGTCCGGGATCAAGATGGGCGGCTGCAGTATTTTCTCAACAATGGATCTGCTGACGAACCGAATTTTGAATTTCAGACAAAAGCATTTCAAAATCTGGATGTAGGTCAGTGGTTCACCTTTTTCGATTATGATCACGATGACGACATTGACCTCATGGCTTCTCCACAGAGTCCTGATGTTACCCTTTTTGAGAATGTTAGTGATAGCCTTATACTTGCAGTTTCTCAGCTCCTGGATGATTCTTCTGTTGCAGTTCATGGCGGCCAAATTGTAATTCCTACGATTGCAGATATCGACGCCGACGGTTGGGAAGATCTATTTGTGGGTGGTGTATCAGGTGCAGTGACATATTATCGGAATCTCGGTTTGACTGATGGACTGCCGGTTTATCATCTGGAAACCAACTCGTTTGAGGATATCTTGATTGTCTGGGTACCTGGACGGGATGATCGTCATGGAGCCAACGCTTTGGAATTTTATGATATTGATGATGATGAAGATCTCGACCTTTTCTGGGGCGATTACTATCAGCCGGGACTCTTCTTTTTAGAGAACTTTGGTACATCAAGCGATCCAGATATTCCGGATAGTCTGATGATAGATTCCTATCCACAAAATGAACCTGTTAGTTCGGCTGGTTTCAATGTACCTCGGCTGATAGATCTGAACAGCGATGGAGCAGCAGAGTTATTCGTAGGTGTGCAATCTGGCATCTATGGTACTGATTTCGTGGATAATTTTTGGTATTATGATATGACAGTTGAAGGTGATTTTGGTCTGGTGACAAAAAATTACTTTGAGCAAATTGATCTTATCTCGGGCACAATTCCGACTTTAGCAGACATGGATTCAGATGGAGACTTGGATCTCTTTATAGGTAATGAGTTTGATGCTTCTAATTCAGGGTGGAAGGGTGATGTCTATTTTTTTGAGAACATAGGATCAGCAGTGAGTCCGCAGTTTGAAATGGTTGACAGCTCCTATTTCGATGAGGGGATGGGGAACAACATGGCACCGGCTTTTGGAGATTTGGACGGAGATGGTGATTTTGATGCACTTGTGGGAGATTACAACGGTGAAATTTCCTTTTTTCTTAACGATGGTTCCCCCACAGAGCCGAACTTTAGTTATCAGGGGAAATTTCTTGAAATTGATCTAGCTGGCAGAGCCACACCTGCTTTGGGAGATGTGGAAGGAGATGGAGATCTGGACCTGTATGTAGGGGACAAAAACGGCTCCGTTCATGTCTGGTCTAATGAAGGTGATCCAGCTAATTATAATTTTATGAAAATAAGTGACGATCTGTTTCCTGGAGAAGATCTAGGACTCGAAATTGCTCTTGAACTGGCTGATTTTGACAACGATGGTGATTTAGATCTTCTGATCGGTAATCAGTCAGGAGAATTATATCTAGCGAATCCATCCGGGTCGGAACTTCATCAGCTTGAACAGTTGCCTCATTCAGGGCTGAACTTAGCACCTACCATTGGTGATCTGGACTCTGATGGAAAGATGGACTTAATAGTTGGATCAAATGAAGGAGGTTTGCAGTATTTTTCTGTTGAGGAACAATCTGTGGTTAATAATGAAGATTTTCCGATCATGACGAGATTAGTAAGTTGCTATCCAAACCCGTTTAATAATACAGCCATTTTTCAGTTATCATCGGATGTACCGGCTGATTCACGTCTAATAATTTATGATATTCTTGGTCGACAAGTAGATTTGATACAGTTTTCTATTTTCGAAGGTGTTTCTTCTCAGATATCATGGAATGCGGAAAATTCATCTTCTGGAGTTTATTTATGGCATCTTCTTAGCTCTGAATCTGTAAATCTCGACAACGGAAAATTAATTCTTCTGAAATAATCAAATGAATGATGTAATCTTCGTCACACTCATATCCATGAAATTACAGTATTTTTTGTGGAGGATAATTGACGAAATAATCTTAAGTTGAATGACAGTCGAAAATAAACTAACAAGAACACTACATAACTGGAGCAAACTGAGGGCATGAGAAAAACAGTCACACTGTTACTGTCGCTATCGTTATCAGCAGGGTATGTTATTGCCAAAGAATGGCATGAAACTTCTTCTCAAGAGGTTGATCAGCTTACCATCGAAATATTGGAGGCCTCTCGCTATCATAACGAGTTGAAATTTTATCTCGATGGATTTTATATTGAGTCTATTGACATTGAAAATGAATCTCATATTTTGGTTACTCACGAGGATGCTCCAGCATTCCTTAATGAGGGGTTTCCAGAACTGCCAAGGGTAAATCGCAGCTTTGTAATACCTAATGCAGGATCTGTCGAAGCGACAGTTACATCAATAGAGTTCGAGGAATACCATTTAGGCCCTGTTGCTCCGTCCAAAGGGAATCTATTGAGGACACAGAATCCCAATGATGTTCCATATATATTTGATGAGTTTTACCAAACTGACGAGTGGTTTCCCGCTGAAAGTATTACTTTAAGTGATCCCTTTATATTTCGTGGTGTCCGTGGAATTAACGTTCAAATTCAGCCGTTCCAGTATAATCCAAAAACAGAGACTCTACGAGTTGTAACAGAGATGACCATCGCAGTGGATGCGGTTGCAGGAGACGCTCCCAATACTATTCTCAGGCAGAGAAATATCCCTCTGAATCGTGAATTCGCCAATATTCAGCGTGAGTTTTTCGCTAATTATGACGGAGTTGACAGACTGTTGTATGAGGGGATTGATGAACCGGGACACCTTGTAATTTTAGCTCATGATGATTTCGTGGACGCTGTTCAGCCGCTTGCTGATTGGAAACTTCAGAAGGGGATACCTACTGAAGTGTTTGCTTTAAGTGCAGTAGGTGCCACCACATCGGATATCCAATCATTCCTTCAGTGGAAGTATGATACTGGGGAGCTTACGTATGTTATTCTTGTGGGGGATGATGATCAGATTCCTACGCTATACGGTTCAACCGGTGCCGGTTCAGACCCGTCTTATGTTATGTTGGATGGCAGCGATTATTACCCTGATGCGTTCATATCCCGTATATCAGCTAACAGCTCAGGTGAAGTTGCAGATCAGGTAGCAAAGTTTTTAACTTATGAGCTACAGCCTCCGCCTGGAGATTGGTTCCGTAAGGGAACTGGTGTCGCCAGTAACGATGATGGCGGTACCGGCATGTCTGATTGGGAACGAACTGATTTGTTAAGAGAGATGCTTCTTGACTACACTTACACAGAGATAGATCAAATTTATGATCCAGGTGCATCATTGAGTGAACTTGTAGCTGCACTTAACGAAGGACGTTCAATTTATAATTACATCGGGCACGGCTCTGGAACTTCCTGGGGTACTACCGGATTCAGTAACAGCCATGCCTCGTCCCTCTATAATGGCAATATGATGCCATTTATCTTGGATGTCTCTTGTTTGAATGGTAAGTGGCATGGAATGACCTGTCTAGCGGAAGTTTTCCTTCGCAATCCTGATGGCGGTGCCGTTGGAATGTTCTCTTCCTCGGTCAACTGTTCCTGGGTGCCGCCGTGTGTGATGCAGTCTCACATCAATGAACTATTGGTGACTGAACAGCGCTACACCATGGGTGGACTGAGTATGCACGGTTCTATCCACACACTTGAAAGCTATAATGGAGGATCTGAAGGCATAGCCATTGTTGAAGAGTACATTCTTTTCGGAGATTGCACACTTCCCATGCGGACTGTTGATCCAGATTTAGTGACTGCTACACATGATCCAATTATTCCTCTTGGATCCACTTCTTTTATCGTTCAAACCGATCCGGGTGCCATGGTAGGATTGATGATGGATGGAGTCTTGTACGGTTCAACTATCGCAGACGCATCCGGTGAAGCCAATGTTGAATTCGAAGAAGGACTATCAATTCCGGGAGGAATGACGGTTACTGTGACTGCCTACAATAGTTTACCGTATATAACTGAAGTAAATGTCATTCAGCCTGAAGGTCCATATATAACATATGAATCTTATACAGTAAATGATGTCAACGGTAATTTTGACGGCACTGTTGATTTTGGTGAGACTGTTGACATGTTTCTGAGTGTAACAAATGTAGGAGTGGATGATGCTTATAATGTGACAGGAATAGTCAATACCGACGATCCACTGGTAAATATGGTGGATAGCGAGATTACTTTTGGCGATATTACATCTGACGAAACTGTAACCAGTCTTGACGAGTTTATTTTTACTGTTTCTGACGATGCAGAAAATGGCCATATAATTGCATTTAATGTGATTGTTTCTGGCACAGACGATACCGGTGCTGAACTTGAATGGGAAATGAACTTTACGGTTACCGTGGAAGCCCCTGTACTGAGTTTTGTCAGCTATTTACTCGAGGGAACAGGATCAGGTGGAATATTTGACCCTGGTGAAACTGTAGAGATTGTGGTGACATTGGCTAATGATGGAGCTGAAGGTGCCGCGAATGTGATGGCAGTCATCGAAGAAAGCTCAAACTATATCACGGTGGATGACGGTTCTTCATATATGGCGTCCGTTGCTTCCGGCGGTACTGCCGATAACAGCACGAGTCCGTTTATCGTCTCAGCTTCCCCCAATACTCCGGTAGGGACAGAGGTTATTTTTACTCTAACTGTGACTGCTCAAAATAATTATACAATTGAGGAAACATTCTCACTTATCATCGGTCAGAATCAGTTCTTCAGTGAAGATGTTCCTTTGGACTTTGGACCCAACAACCTCGAGAGCGTACTCGACATGCCAGTTTCATTTCTTATCAGTGATATTAATGTTATGGTAGATATTACCCATCCGTGGACAGGAGACATCCAGTTAAAGCTCCGTTCTCCTTTGGGGACAGAAATAGCGTTGATTACCAATCTGGGCGGTTCAGGAGACAATTTTGAAGAGACTATTTTTGATGACGAGGCTGAGACACCTATCGGTAGCGGTCAACCACCCTATAATGGTAGCTTCCAGCCGGAAGAGCCGCTCTCTAACTTCAACGACGAAGAGTCTCTGGGTGAATGGACTCTTATTGTTATTGATACCTATCCCTCCGCGGATGATGGTACACTTAACGCCTGGAGTCTGACAATCAGCGGCGAGAGCTCCTCTCTCTGTGAGAAGGGTGATGTCAACTATGACGGCATGGTGGATGTGTTTGATGTTATAAAGACAGTTAATATCATTCTCGGTATAGATACCGACCCGACAGAAGAAGAGCTGTGTGCTGCCGATTATGATGACAGCGGTACAGTAGATGTCTTCGACGTGGTTAAGATAGTGAACTTAATTCTTGGTATCGACCAGCTTAGAGATAGTGTCCCCGCCACTTCTGCAGCTCTGATACAGCGTGGGGAGAATGTCTTCATAGAGGCTGATGGGCCGATAGCTGCTCTGCAGTTGACCATTGAGACAGAAGGAGAGGTGACGCCTCTTGTTGTAGAAGGGGTGGAGGTGGTTACCAATCGTCGTAGTGAGCAAACAGTTGATGTTGTTGTCTTCAGTCTGGAAGGAGCTGTTTTCGAAAATGGAAAACTACTGACAGTTGAGGGAGACTATATTTTGAAGGAAGTTATGGTTTCAGACAGGTACGGTGAGAGAGTAACTGCTGAAATCAAAGTGATACCGGAACAGTTTGTGCTGTACCAAAACTATCCCAACCCATTCAATCCAGCTACAACTATTACCTATGATTTGCCTGAGGATAGTCATGTAACATTGACAGTGTACGATGTCCTCGGTCAGGTAGTTGCTGAGTTAGTAAGTGGCGATATAGTTAGTGGTCAACATCAGGTCGTGTGGAACGCGTCCAATATGGCGAGTGGAGTCTATATTTACCGATTGACTGCTACAGGTGCAAGCCAAACTTCCAAAATGATTCTAGTGAAATAATGTGATAGGGCTCAACGTTATGTCATTAATAAAGAAAACTTCGTTGTTTTTTTAATGTTGATGAGTAAATTAGTTTCAACGATTTATCTTCGAATCTTTAATTCAGTAGGTATTAACAGTTAGTTAAGGAGGAATAAAAATGTCACGTACTTTAATGGTAATTGTTGCAGCGGTTCTCATGTTGGGATTTGTGTTCACAACTACGGCACAGGGTGGCCAACGTGATGATCATGATTTAACTATTCTTATGCACGACGCATATGGAGATGGTTGGAACGGAAACGTTCTGACTATAGGTGGCTATGAATTCACATTGGATACTGGCTCTGAGGGCACCGCTTACCTTACCCTGGCCAGTGGAACCTATGATGTTACTTGTGATGGCGGTTCGTGGCAGAGTGAAGTTTCCTGGGAGATACTTAATAACGCAGGGGAAGTGTTGCTTGCCGGTGGTGCTCCTTATACAGGGGTACTCGAGTTGGGCGATCCTCCCTCACATGATCTAAGTGTCTTTATGCACGACGCATATGGAGATGGTTGGAACGGAAACGTTCTGACTATTGGAGAATATTCTTTCACAATTGATATGGGTACAGATTCTATAGGTTACCTTACACTCCCCGATGGAGTCTATGATGTTACTTGTGATGGCGGTTCGTGGCAGAGTGAAGTTTCCTGGGAGATCCTTGATGAGTCAGGAGCGGAGCTCCTTGCTGGTGGTGCTCCTTATGCAGGGCAACTCGTGTTAGGTGAGGCTCCCGACGGTCCAACCCTGACTGCTACGGGTGCTGAAGGAGAAGTGCATTTGGAGTGGACATCAGTTCCAACCAGGGTTGGAAGTGGAAGTCTTGCTATGGAAGGTCAGAAGAGTGTGCTGCCTCAGATATCAGAAAAACGAGAAAACTATATACAATACGACCCAAGTGACTATCCCGCGCCGAGACAGGGTGGCGATACGATTGGAGACGCTACAGCTATTGATGCTCTCCCATTCGACGCTGCGGGTACCACTGATGGTTATGTTGACGATTATGATGAAGAG
>MPLZ02007773.1_pt1 | contig 16240 bp, 17 predicted proteins | sample 1617311 | NCBI WGS metagenome assembly MPLZ02 (sample SAMN05944806, study PRJNA350692) | marine metagenome | biome: marine; feature: ODZ; material: water; isolation source: 160 m water sample filtered on 0.2 um supor filter | place: Pacific Ocean | collected 2012-04-08 | depth 160m m | reverse complement strand
TTAAAAAAAGCTCTTATTCAAAAAAAAAGAAAGCTAAAAAAAATATTCTAAATGGTATAGCATATGTTCAGTCAACTTTTAATAATACAATTGTTTCGATATCTGATAATGATGGAAATATTATTTCTTGGTCATCGGCTGGTCAAAAAGGATTTAAAGGATCTAGAAAATCTACCCCATATGCAGCTCAGGTAGCAGCTGATTCTGCGGCGGCAAAAGCTTTAGAATATGGTATGAAAAGTTTATCTGTTGAAGTTAAAGGTCCTGGATCAGGTAGAGAAACAGCATTAAGAGCTTTGCAATCAAGAGGTTTTAAAATCACTTCAATTAAAGATAGTACCCCAATGCCGCATAATGGTACTAGACCACCAAAAAAAAGGAGAGTGTAATGGAATCAGCAGAAGTAAATGTAAAAAATTGGAAATCATTAATAAAACCAACTAAACTTGACGTTCAATTAAGTGATGACAAATCGCATGCAAAAATTATAGCCGAACCACTTGAAAAAGGTTATGGATTAACTTTGGGTAACTCACTAAGAAGAATTTTACTTTCTTCTATAAGGGGTGCAGCAGTTACTTCAATTCATATTGATGGAGTCTTACACGAATTTACTTCAATTAAAGGAGTTAGAGAAGACGTTACTGATATAGTATTAAATGTAAAAGAATTAGCATTAAAAATCAGTACTGAAGGAGTTAAAAAATTAATTTTAGATGCAAAAGGACCTGGAGAAATAAAAGCATCAGCAATTTCATCAGTTGCTGATATAGAAATATTGAATCCAGATTTGGTAATATGTAACTTAGATGAAAATACTAATTTTCATATGGAAATGACCGTAGGTACTGGAAAAGGTTATATTTCAGCAGATATGAATAAACCTGAAGAACCACCTATAGGATTAATACCAATAGACTCATTATTTAGTCCAGTCAAGAAAGCGTCTTATTCGGTAAGCACAGCTAGAGAAGGAAAAGCTTTAGACTATGACAAATTAACTATGGAGGTTCAAACAAATGGGTCAATTTCTGCTGAAGATGCTGTGGCTTATTCTGCAAGAATATTCCAAGATCAATTAGGAATGTTTGTTAATTTTGATGAACCAGTTGAGATAATAGTTAGAGAACAACCTAGTGAACCTGAATTTAACAAAAATTTGTTAAGAAAAGTTGACGAATTAGAACTATCTGTAAGATCAATGAATTGCTTAAAAAATGATAACATTATCTACATTGGTGATTTAGTTCAAAAATCTGAAGGCGAAATGCTTAGGACTCCTAATTTTGGTAGAAAATCATTGAATGAAATAAAAGAAGTATTAACAGGAATGTCTTTATATTTAGGAATGGAAATTCCTAATTGGCCACCTGAAAATATAGCTGAATTATCAAAAAAACTCGAAGAAGCTATATAATGAAACATAAATTTGGTTATAAAAAACTAAATAGAACATCAGAGCACAGAAAAGCTCTTATAAAAAACATGCTCAATTCATTAATAAAGTATGAACAAATTACAACAACTCTACCAAAAGCAAAAGTTTTAAGACCCCAAGCGGATAAAATAATTACTCTTGGTAAAAAAGATAGTTTGCATAACACAAAAACATTAATATCAAAGTTACAAGATTCAAAATCAGCGAACAAAGTTAAGAAAACTCTATCAAAAAGATACCAGGATAGAAAAGGTGGCTATACAAGGATTATCAAAGCTGGATTTAGGTATGGAGATAATGCACCTATGGCAATAATTGAATTTGTAGATAGAGATCTTGAAGCAAAGAGAGTTGATCGAAAGAAAAAAGACACAACAAAAGATACAAAAACTGAAGAGTCTAAAGTAGCTACAGCTTAATTTTCTTTATAATTATCTCTAAATGAAAAAAACCATTAGCGTTGACAAAGCGTATAACGATATGCGTATTGATCGATTATTAAGAAATCATCTAGGCAAAATACCACAAGGATTAATTGAAAAAAATTTAAGAATTGGAAACATAAAATTAAATAAAAAAAAAGTAAAAAGTTTTATAAAAGTTAAACAAGGTGATAAAATAGATCTCTTTAACTTTAATTATGAAAAAAAAATTATACAACAAAAAATAAAATATAAACCCAGCAATGAAATAATAAAAGAAAACGAAAATCTGATAATAGAAAATAATGATGATTTCATAGTTCTTAATAAAAGTTCTGGAATATCTGTTCAAGGCGGCACTAAATCAAAAAAAAATCTTGTAGATATATTTGCAAAAAGTAAAATTTTTGAAAATTCAAAACCTTATTCAGTGCATAGATTAGACAAAGACACGTCTGGTGTTTTTATCATGGCAAAAAATAGAGAAACTGCTCAATTATTAACTTCCTTATTCCGCTTAAGAAAAATACACAAAACTTACTTGGGTATATGTCACGGTGAAATTGATAAATTTAAAGGAACTTTAAATATTGATCTGCTCAGATATGAAAACAAAAAACAAATTATAGAAAAAGCAGAAACAATGTTTAAAGTATTAGACAAAAATAATACATCAACATTGATAAAAATGAAACCTGTTACAGGTAGAAAACATCAATTGAGAAAACATTTTTTTATGATAGGACATTCATTTTTAGGTGATAAAAAATATAATTCTCAAGCTGATATTAAATCAATAAATAAAAATTTGATGCTTCATTCTTATGAAATTAAATTCATGTTTAAAGAAAAAAAATATACATTTAGAGCTTCTTTACCAGATTATTTTAAAAAGATGCTTAAAACAAAAAGACTTAATTTTGGATATTAGTTAAAAAATTTTTTATAAGCATATCTTTTATAATTTTATAATTCTGTTTTTTTATTTTAATCAAATTAGTTATTTTTTTTTTCTTTAATTCCGCAAGGAATAATTTTTTCATATTTTTTTAGATCAATATTTATATTTATTGAAAATCCATGATAAGCAATCCATTTTTTTACTTTAATTCCAATTGCTGCAACTTTTTCTATATTCTTATTATTTCTATACCAAATACCTATATTTTTTCTATCTGCAAAACTTTTTATCTTAAAATAACTTAAAGTATCAATTATTGTTTTTTCTATTGAAGAAATTAATTTCCTAATGTTGATATCCCTTTTCCTTAAATCTATTATAAAATAAAAAATTAATTGACCAGGTCCATGAAATGTAATTTTTCCACCTCTATTTGTTTTAATAAAATTAATTGACTTATCTAATATTTCATTATCTTTAAAACTTGTTCCCCCAGTATAAATTTCATCATGTTCTAAAATCCAAATAAGTTCCTTTGCGCCACCTTTAGATATTTGATCTAATCTTCTTTCCATATATTTAATAGCAAAATTATATTTTATTGGTTTTATTGACTTTTTGATCTCTATATTCATTTAAAAATTGTATTATTTTCATTTTGTATTAATAGTCCCAACTAAATTAAAGGAAATTTTATGACTTTAGTTAAAAAAATCAAAGATAAAAAGGTAAATTTTGAATTTAATAAGGAATTTATAAAAGTAGTTACTGAAAAAATTACCATTAATGATGCTCAGTTTATTACTAATTCTTTTAGAGAGATGCACCCTGCTGACGCAGCAGATATTATTGAACATTTAAATCAAAATGATAGAGAAAATCTTATAAAATTAAATAATTTTAAGATTGATCCTGAAGTTTTTGTTGAATTAAATGAATCGATTCAGTCTGAAATTATTACTTATTTATCATCTGACTCTATAGTTACTATTTTAAAAAATCTTGAATCTGATGATGCTATAAAAATTTTAGAAAATGTTGAAGAAAAGGACAAAAATATAATACTAAGTTCTCTTCCTCCAAAAGATAGATTTGCACTATTAGAAAGTTTAAGCTACCCAGAAGATACAGCTGCTAGAATTATGCAGCGTGAATTCACAGCAATACCAAGTAATTGGTCAGTTGGACAAACTATTGATTATTTAAGAGAAAATAAAGAACTTCCAGACGAATTTCTTGAAATATTTATTGTTGATGAAGAGTTTAAACCGATTGGTACGATACCATCATCTAAAGTCTTAAGAACGCCAAGAGAGTCAAAAATGCTATCCATTATGTCAGAATCGCAACTTTTAATACCAGTAGATATGGACAAAGAAGAAGTTGGTAATTTATTTGAAAATTATAATTTAAGTTCTGCAGCAGTCATTGACAAAAACAATAAACTAGTTGGTATGATTACTTATGATGATGTTTTAACCGTATTAAAGGAAGAAGCTGAAGAAGATGTGTTGAGATTAGCCGGAGTAGGAGATGAAGAAATCACCGATGGTGTTCTTACTAAAACAAAAAGAAGATTTAATTGGTTATTATTAAATTTAATTACAGCTTTTCTAGCAACTTATTGCATAAGTTTATTTGGAGCTACTATTGAACAAATGGTTGTACTTGCTTTTTTAATGCCAATAGTTGCTTCAATGGGTGGTAATGCGGGAATGCAAACATTGGCTGTGACAGTCAGATCTTTAGCTACTAAAGATTTAACAAAAAATAATTTTACTAAGAATATAATTAAAGAATTTAATATAGGAATTTTAAATGGAGTTATATTTGCAATTATTAGTTCTTTAGTAGTTCATATATGGTTTGATGATTTTATATTGTCTATGATAATTTCGATTTCAATGATATTAACCATGGTTGTGGCCGGTCTTTTTGGTATTTTAGTTCCAGTTACATTAAAAAGATTAAATATTGATCCAGCAATATCTTCAAGTGTATTTGTTACAACAATAACTGATGTTATAGGGTTTGTTTCTTTTTTAAGCGTTGGTGCTTATTTCTTATAATTAGTAATTATCAATTAATCTTACTTTTTCTAAATAGTAAGCTATAAATAATCTGTATTTACCTCTTTTATTAAATTTATTAAGATTTTTTTCATTTCTGAATTCTAAATAATCTATTTTAATTTTGTAAAGATCCTCAAGTTTTTTAATATTTTGTTTTATCAATAATGATAAATTATATCTACTTATATTTATGCTCAATTCTCTTTTAAGTTTTAAAAGATATTTAGATATCAAAGAAACTTTATAATAATTTTTTTTGTTTAGAAGTTTAATTCTAGTTGATAGAGCAACTTTATTTTTATCTCTTACAGTAATACAGTTAATAATTTTAAATTGGTATTTCTTTCCTAAATATTTTTTAATAAGAAAAAGTTGTTGATAATCTTTTTCACCCAAAAAAACATATTTGGCTTTAATTACATTTAATAACCTATTCATAATATTCAAAACACCTTCAAAATGACCTTTTCTGTGATTCACACATAGTATTTTATCATTTTTATAAAGTTTAAAATTCTTAATTTTTTTTTTATAAATCTCCCTTACATTAGGAATAAACAAAAAATCAACTTTTATTTTTTTAAAATTTTTATGTCAATTTTCAAATTTCGAGGATATTTTTTAAAATCATTATTGTCGTTAAATTGAGTTGGATTTACAAAAATACTTACAATTGTCTTCTTGCATTGCTTTTGTGATTTTTTGATTAGAGATATGTGGCCTTGATGAATTCCTCCCATAGTAGGTACAAATCCAAAGTTTTTAAAATCTTTTATTGCCTTATTTAAATCTAAAATATTTCTAATTATTTTCATTTGTAATAAATTAATTTATAAGTAAAACATTTAAATGATTAAACAAGCGATTATTCCATTGGCAGGTCTAGGTACAAGATTGTTACCACTTACTAGTGTATTTCCTAAGGAACTACTACCAATTAATGGAAAACCTGGAATAGAATATATATTAGATGAATGTATTGAAGCCGGTATTAAAGAAATAGTTTTTATTATCTCCAAAAAAAAGAAGATGGTCAAAGATTACTTTTATAATGATAAATTCTACACAAATATAATAAAGAAAAAAAAAGATCCTAGAATTATAAGCGAATACAAAAAAATTATAAAATATAAAAAAATGATAAAATTCGTTTATCAAAATAAACCTTTGGGTACAGGAGATGCTGTCTTAAAAACGAAAAAATATATTAAAGATAAATTTTTTTTAATGCTTCTTCCTGATGATTTGATTGTAAATCAAAATTGTTCTAAATCCATGATTAAAGTTCATAATCGTAATAGAGCGTCAGTAATGGCAAGTATGAATGTTAAAAAAAATACAGTTACTAGATGGGGCGTATATAAATTAAATAAAAAATTAAATAAAAGAGATTATTTAATTAGCGATGTTGTAGAAAAACCTTCAGTTAAAAAAGCTCCATCAAATAAGGCTGTTATTGGTAGATACATACTTCCAGTTTCAATCTTTGCAAAGTTATCAAAACAAAAGCCTGGAAAAGGTGGAGAAATACATATTACTGATGCAATTCAATCTTTAATTTATCAAAAAGAGAAATTTATTGCACATAATTTTTCCGGAAGATACTTGGATTGTGGAACAATGAATGGTTACATAAAGTCAGCTTTGGAGATTGCTAAATTATGAAATTATGCATGATAGGAACAGGATATGTTGGTTTAGTTAGTGGTGCATGTTTCTCTGACTTAGGCAATGATGTTATTTGTGTAGATAAAAATGAGAATAAAATAAATAAACTTAAAGATAGAGAAATACCATTTTATGAACCCGGATTAGAAGAATTAGTTTTTAAAAATTATAAAAATAAAAGATTGAATTTTTCAACTAATTTGAAGAATTCAGTAAAAAAATCTGATATTGTTTTTATATGTGTTGGCACACCAACCAAAAAGGGTGGTAGTGCCGCAGATTTAAGTCAAATTTACGAAGTTGTAAAAGTAATCAGTTCTTCAATTAATAATTTTAAAATTATTGTAACTAAATCAACTGTTCCAGTAACTACAGGTGATGAGATTGAAAAGATTTTATCTAATAAAAATAATAAAAGTAGATTTTCGGTAGTATCTAACCCTGAATTTTTGAGAGAAGGAGAGGCAATAAGAGATTTTATCTATCCCGATAGAATTGTTCTTGGGTCAAATGATAAAAAATCAAATCGTATTTTAAAAAATCTTTATTTACCATTAATTTCTAAAGGTGCTAACTATATTAACACTTCTAGACGTGCAGCCGAATTAATAAAATATTCATCTAATGCTTTTTTAGCTACAAAAATTACATTTATTAATGAAATAGCAAATTTGTGTGAAAAAATAGGAATTAATGTGGAAGATATTTCTATAGGAATGGGTTTAGATAAGAGAATAGGTAGTCGTTTTTTAAGAGTTGGACCTTCTTATGGAGGTTCTTGTTTTCCAAAAGATGCTAAAGCTATAATATCAACTGCAGTTAAATTTAAAACTAATTTATCTGTTATTAAATCTGTTATAAGATCTAATGAAGATAGATCAAAACATATACTTAGTAGAATCTTTCAAATTCTCAAAAATAAAGTTAAAAATAAAAAAATATGTTTTTTAGGAGTTACATTTAAAGCAAACACAGATGATATGAGAGATACTGCATGCCTATCAATGATTCCAGCTTTATCAAAAAAAGGTGCCATTATTAAATATTTTGATCCAACTGGTTTCAAAAAAGAATTTCAAAAAATTAAAAATGTTTCATATACTAATTCAATTAAAAATTCTGTAGAAAACTCAGATTTGATTATAATTCATACTGAATGGAACGAATTTAAACAACTGAATTTTAAAAAACTTGTCAAAAAAAAATATTTCAAAATTTATGATTTAAGAAACTTATACAATCCTGAAGAAATGTTTAAAAAAAAAATCAAGTATTATGGTATTGGATTTTAGTTATTAAATAATATTAATATGGACACTTTCTTTCAAAATTTTTGTAACAAATATCCTATTTATCTTTTCAACACTAAATTCAAAAAAAAAATTTTTTATATTTTTTTTTCTTTAATTCAGTTTTTTTTGAAAGGTCCTTTTTTAATAAAGTTCAAATTATTTTCAATTTTTGTTTATCCAGATAAAAATGATTATACACGATATATTTTAACAAGGGTAAGTCTTCCAGATATAAGTGAGAGAAAATTAATTATAAATAACCTAACAAATCATAAAAATATATTTATAGATTGTGGAGCAAATTCAGGTTTTTACTCTTTAGATGTTTCAACTCTCGTAAAAAATGTTGAAATTTTTGCGTTTGAACCATCTGATAAAGAATTTATGTTTCTTAAAAAAAATATCGAAATTAATAATATTAAAAACATAACACCTGTAAAACTTGCTCTTGGTGATGAAATTGGAGAAATTTATTTTAATGATATGAGAAGTTCAAATCTTAATTTTGCAAGTGGAGGAGGATACGTATCAAAAAATCTTGTTGATAAATCCTTTTCTTATAAAGTTAATATAACCACACTTAATAATTATTTTAATTCTTTTAAAATTACTGAAGATACCAGTATATTCATAAAAATTGATCTGGAAGGGTATGATTTTAACGCAATTTATGGTGCTTCTGAATTATTAGAGAAGTATGATTGTTCAATAATTTTTGAATTTTCAAAAATGATAATCAATAATGAAGATTATTCACCAGAAAAAATCAATAATTTTATTAAACAGCACAATCTTAAGATTTATGATATCTACGGTAAAGGTCTAAGTCTTAACGATCTTGAACGAAAAATTCAACAATTAGATAATGCTCATGATACATGTGGAAATTATATTCTGACTAAAAAAAATTTAAATTTTAGTTAAAAACTAATTTAATTCAAAAATAGCATCTACTTCAACAGCTACACCCAAAGGAAGACTGTTGGTACTAACGGCTGCTCTTGTATGCATTCCTGCAGCACCAAAAATAGAAGCAATTAAATCAGAAGCTCCATTTATAACTTTAGGCTGTTCTACAAAATCTTCAGTAGAATTAACAAACCCTGTTAACTTAACACAGGATTTAATTTTCGATAAATCATCATTACAAGCTTTTCTTATCTGAGCCACTATATTTAAAGCACATCTTTTCGCAGCATTATATCCTTCATCTATATTCAAATCTTTACCAAGTTTTCCTTTAATTAATTCACCATTTTCATCAATAGAAATTTGGCCAGATATAAACAGCATTTTGCCTGATATCTTAGAAGCTACATACGATCCAACTGGGTCTGCCGCATTTGGAAGATTTATTTTTAATTCATTTATTTTTTGATCATAGTTCATGCTATTTTCTTTTTTTTGATTTTTTAGTTTTATCGTATTCTTTTCTTTTCTCAATCAATATTAATGCTTCTTCCATTGATAATTCAGTAGGATCTTTTTCTTCAGGAATTGTAGCATTTAAAGATTTATATTTAATGTATGGACCATATTGCCCTTTCATAACTCTAACTTGTTTTTTATCTTCAGGGTGCTCTCCTAGATCTTTTATTATAGATGACGAAATTCTTCCAGGTTTAGCTTCGGCTATCAAAGTGATTGCTCTGTTTAAACCTATTGAAAATATTTCTTCAACATTTTCAATTCTAGCAGATTTATTTTCACATTTTAAATAAGGACCAAATCTTCCAACATTCAAAGTTATATCATTATCGTTATCAGGATTTTTTCCTAAGTTAATAGGTAAAGAACATAAGAATTGAGCCTTGCTTAAGTCAATAGAATCTATTTCCAATCCTTTTGGTATAGATACATTTTTAATATTTTCATTCTTCTTTTGACTTTTCTTTTTTTTCTTTGAATTTTTTTCAATAATTATATTTTTAGATTCATATTGCAGGTATGGACCAAATCTGCCATTTTTTAAGTAAATATCTTCTTCATTAACACTCTTACCTATTAATTTAGGTTCAGCTAGATTCAATTGTTGAGCTGTTTTTGCTTTAGAAAGTGGACGTGTAAATTTACATTCAGGATAATTTGAACATCCTATAAAAGCTCCTCCACGAAAACTATTTTTTAAACTTAATTCTCCGTTATTGCAAAGTTTACATTTTCTGTTAACTTTACCTTCATTATCTACTTCGAAAATTAAAGATCCAAGACTTTCATTTAATAAATCAAGAACTTCTCTAGTTCTTTTTTCTTTAACTGATGTTACATTAGAAAAAAAATCAATCCAAAAATTCTCTAAAACTTTTATCCAATCTTCTTTTCCAGAAGAGATATCATCTAATTGATCTTCTAATTTAGCGGTAAAATCATAGTCCACATATTTTGTAAATAATTTTTCTAAAAATGCAGACAATAATTTTCCTCTATCTGTTGGAAAAAATCTTTTATTATTAATATCTGCATAACCTCTATTAGAAATAACAGAAATTATACTAGCATAAGTAGAAGGTCTTCCAATGCCAAGTTCTTCAAGTTTTTTTACTAAACTTGCTTCTGAATATCTTGGAGGTGGTTGTGTAAAATGTTGTTCATCAACAAATTCACTAATATCAACATTTTCTTTTTTAACATCTGGCAATATTTCTTCATCTTCATTTTCCTCATCTATTTTTGATAATTTTAAATAACCATCAAATTTTATAACTGAACCACTTGTTTTAAAGATATTATTACCATCTTCAGATATTATACTTATAGTTTTTCTATCAAACTTAGCAGATTCCATTTGCGAAGAAAGCGATCTTGACCATATTAAATCATATAACTTATATTGATCAGTGCTTAAATATTTTTTTAGACTTTCAGGATTTCTTTCGATTTCAGTAGGTCTTATTGCTTCATGAGCTTCCTGAGCATTTTTAGCTTTTTTCCCTGAATAATTTATTGGACCATTAGGCAAATATTTTTCTCCATAATTATTAGAAATATAATTCCTAAAACTTTCAATAGCATCTTTTGAAATATTTGTGCCGTCTGTTCTCATATAAGTAATCAAACCAATTGTATCACCTTCTATATCTATACCTTGATATAATCTTTGTGCAATTTGCATTGTTCTTGAAGCTCCAAAACCTAATTTACTTGAAGAAGTTTGTTGTAATGTAGATGTTGTAAATGGTCCTGATGGATTTCTAGTATATACTTTCGAACTAATATCTGAAATTTTATATTTATTTATTTTAATATTTTCTATAGCTCTATTTACATCTTCTTTATTTTTAAATGTAAATTTTTCAATTTTTTTACCATCTAACTGATTTATATTTGAATTAATTAAAGAATTTTCTTTTGTTTTAAAAACTACATTTAATGTCCAAAATTCTTCTGGAATAAAAACTTCAATTTCATGATCTCTTTCAGTTAATAATCTTAAAGCTACTGATTGAACTCTACCTGCAGATTTAGAACCAGGTAGTTTTGTCCATAAAATTGGTGAAATATTAAAGCCAACCAAATAATCAAGAGCTCTTCTAGCCATATACGCGTCGACAAGGTGAGGTTCTATTTTTCTAGGATTTTCAATTCCATTTATAACTGCCTTTTTAGTTATTTCATTAAAGACAACTCTTTCAATTTTTTTATCTTTAAGGAGTTTTTTTTCACTTAAATACTCTTTAACATGCCAAGCAATAGCTTCACCTTCTCTATCAGGGTCCGTTGCTAGAATTATTTTTTTTGAATCTTTTGCTGTATCAGTAATTTCTTTTAGGTATTTTTTAGAAAAACTGTCAACTTCCCAGATCATTTTAAATTTATTTTCTGTATCTACAGAACCATTTTTAGAAGGCAGATCTCTAATATGTCCGTAACTTGCTAAAACAGTATAATCAGAACCTAAATATTTATTTATAGTTTTAGCTTTTGCTGGACTTTCGACTATGACAAGATTCATAAATCAACAAATTACTCAAAAGACCTTCAGTGTCAAATTAATAAATTTTTGTCTTACTTTCTTCTTTGTTTTTCAGTCGTTTAATGTTTTCTCTATGTGTATAAAATATTAAAACAAACATAATTATAAAAAATATTATTTGATCGCCTTTAACAATAAATAAATATACTGGTATAGAAAGACTTCCTAATAATGAAGATAAAGAAGAATATTTTGAAAATAAGAAAATTATTATCCAAGTAAGTCCAAAAACTAATCCATAAATTAAGTTTATGCTAAAGAGAATTCCAACATATGTTGCTACACCTTTTCCTCCATTGAATCTTAACCAAATAGGAAAAACATGACCCAAAAAAACACATAATGATGATATATAAATAAAATCTGGATAATTAAATTTTACATATATTACAGGTAAAATTGCTTTTAATATATCTAGTAATAAAGTTGAATAACCAACTATCTTATTTCCAGATCTTAAAACGTTAGTTGCTCCAATATTCCCCGAACCAATATCTCTAATATCTTTTTTTAAAAATAATTTTGTTAATATTAAACCAAAAGGAATAGATCCAAGTGAATAAGAGATTATGACAATGATTAAATAATCCATCATTATAAGTTAAATAATTCATCACCTTTTACAAATGTATTCATTACTTTTCCTTGTAGCTTCTTGCTCTCTATAGATGTATTTTTTGATTTAGAGTACAAATTTTCTTGTTTTACAATCCAAGGTTTATTTAAATCTACTATGCAAAAATCTGCGTCATTTCCAACACTTAGGTTTCCTTTATTAATTTTTAGAATTTTTGCAGGATTAGAAGTCAGAGCTCTAATTATAGTTTCTAACTTTACTGATCCATTGTGATAATGTTCTAGACTTAAAGATAATAAAGTTTCTATACCAGAAGCTCCAGTTCCAGCTTGTGCAAAAGTTAACCTTTTTTGTTCTTCATCTTCAGGTTTATGATCTGATACTATAACATCTATAGTTTCATCTGATAAACCTTTGACTAAAGCTATCCTATCTTCTTCAGTTCTTAAAGGAGGAGATAATTTTAAAAATGTTCGAAAATCCCCTATGTCATTTTCATTCAATGATAAATTGTTTATAGACACACCACATGAAAATTTGATTTTTTCTTTTCTATTTCTTATTATTTCAACTGATTTTGCCGAAGATAATTGAGATATATGATATCTGCATTTAATACTTTCTAATAAAGCAAGGTCCCTTTCTATAATTATTATTTCTGCCAATTCAGGAATTCCTTGCAAGCCTAACTTTGTTGCTATTATCCCATCATTAATCATTCCATTTTGTGAAAGCTCATAATCTTCAGCATGCTGTAATATTAATGAATTTAAATCTCTAGCAGAATTCATAATTCTAGACATAATCCTAGTATTTTGAATAGTTTTAGTACCATCAGTAAAAGCAATAATTCCTTTATTTTGAAGTAAACCAAATTCAGTCATATTTGTTCCTTCAGCATTCACAGTTAATGATGCCGATGGGTATATATTTATCTTAGATTTATCTCTTCCACGTCTCTTAAGAAAATCAACGATTGAAACGTTGTCAATAACAGGATTTGTATTTGGCATTGTAACGACAGAAGTAACACCTCCAGAAAGAGCAGCTTCACTTAAAGTTCTGAAATTTTCTTTATATTCATAACCAGGCTCACCCACAAATACACGCATGTCTACTATTCCTGGAAATATATATTTGCCTTTAAGATCAATAAATTTTTCACGAGAAGGTATATTTTTTGTGTTTACTTTTTTGCCTATTCCTTCAATTTTACCATCTTCACCAATTATTAAACCTCCTTCTTCATTTAAAGAATTGTGAGGATCTATTATATTTCCGTTTATGAAATATTTTTTTTTCATTTACTTGCAAAAAATTTTTAAACAAGCCATTCTCACAGCCACACCTAGTTCAACTTGTTCTTTGATTACACTTTTGTTAATATCGTCAGCTAATTTAGTATCTATTTCAATTCCTCTGTTCATTGGTCCAGGATGCATTATTAAAGCATCATCCTTAGCATAATTTAACTTATCAGGAGACAAACCGTAGTATTCATAATATTCTCTATTTGAAGATAGAAAAGAACTTGTCATTCGTTCATTTTGTAATCTTAACATCATTACAATATCACAATCTTTAACTCCTTTTTTCATATCAGAAAAAATATTAACACCTAATCTTTCAATATCCTTTGGCATAAGATTTGAAGGAGCTACTATATTTACTTCAGCACCAAGCATATTTAGAAGATAAATATTAGATCTTGCAACACGAGAATGAAGTATGTCACCACAAATAGCAATTCTTAATCCTTCAATTTTATTTTTTCTATTTATAATAGTTAATGCATCTAATAAAGCTTGAGTAGGGTGTTCTCTTCGTCCATCACCAGCATTAAGAACAGCGCAATTTACTTTTTGAGATAATAAATTGCACGCTCCAGAGTCCTGATGTCTTATTACAATGATATCAGGATGCATTGCATTTAAAGTCATAGCCGTATCAATAAGAGTCTCTCCTTTTTTTATAGCTGAATTTGTTATATTCATTGACATTACATCTGCACCCAATCTTTTACCCGCTAAATCAAAAGAACTTTGAGTTCTTGTTGAAGGTTCAAAGAATAGATTAATTTGAGTTTTTCCTTTTAATGTATCTAGTTTCTTATTTTTGCTTCTGTTTAATTCAATAAATTTACTAGATTCATCTAATATAATATTAACATCATTAATTGATAAATCTTGAATACCTAACAAATGTTTTTGAGAGATTTTAATAGCCTTGTTTGATTTAATTGCCATTAAAACCAACTCTATAGCTATAAAGTATTTCTATTGCAAGCTAATTATTTAAATAATCAATAGCACCTTGTAAAATGAATGCTGCTGCATTTTTATCTATATCTTTTTCTCTTTTTGTTACATTTACATCCAATTGACTTGAAATATTGAAAGCGCCAACTGTAGAAAGACGTTCATCCCAAAGACAAATTGGTAAGTCAATTAATTTAGCAATATTATTACTTATATCTTTAACAGATTGTGAAGATTTGCCTAAAGAACCATCCATATTTATTGGATTTCCTATGATTATTCCTTTGATATTATTTTCATCAATTATCTCCTTTAACTGATTTACCAGATCATTAATATTTGTTTTACTTATTATTCTAAATGGAGTCGCTATAGATTGATTTTCATCACATATAGAAATTCCTATTTTTTTTGATCCTAGATCTAAGCCAATTAACCTTATTTTATAAGAGTGTTTTTTTTTAAATTCCTCAATTGTGATCATATTGTATATCTTTAGCTTAAGTGATAGTTTGCGACATATTTTTTATCACATGATAATAGATCTTAAAACAATAAAGCATATATCAAAACTATCTAGAATATCTTTAGAAGATGAAAAAGCACAAAAATTAGCAAGTGATTTGAGCTCAATTTTTGAATTTATTGAAAAATTAAACGAATTAAAAACTGATGATGTTGAGCCATTAACTTCTATAGCAGAAACCACTTTAAAATTTAGAACTGATGAAATTAAAAATGATAATATTAGAGAAAAAATTTTAAAAAATTCTCCAGCAGAAAATCAAGATTATTTTGTTGTACCAAAGGTTATAGAATAATGTCAGAATTAACATCATTAAAATTAACTGAATTAGTTAAAAATATTAAAGAAAAAAAAATATCATCATCAGAAATAACAAAAGCATTTATTGATAGATCTGAAAAATCAAAAAAATTAAATACTTATATTACTGAAGATTTTGCATCTGCTATAGAAAAAGCAAAAAAGTTTGATGAAAATCCAAATTTTGATTTAAAATTACCAGGAATACCACTAGCTGTTAAGGATTTATTTTGTACTAATGGTATAAAAACAACAGCCGGAAGTAAAATTTTAAATAATTTCATACCAACATATGAATCCACAGTTACACAAAATATATGGGATCAAGGCGGAATTTTGCTCGGTAAATTAAATTGTGATGAGTTTGCTATGGGTTCTTCAAACGAAACAAGTTATTTTGGTAATGTTAAAAATCCAATAGGTAAAGATTTAGTTCCTGGAGGATCATCTGGAGGATCTTCTTCATCTTTAGCTGCAAATTTAACACCAGTAACAATAGGTACTGATACAGGAGGATCTATTCGCCAACCAGCATCTTTTACTGGTACGGTAGGACTTAAACCAACATATGGTAGCTGTTCAAGGTACGGTATAGTAGCATTTGCATCATCTTTAGATCAGGCTGGACCAATGAGCAAAAATGTCAAAGATAGTTCATTGTTATTAGAAGTTATATCTTCTTATGACTCAAAAGATTCAACTTCTATAGATTTTAAAAGAAATAAATACTCTGAAGAGCTAACAAATAATATTAAAGGAAAAAAAATTGGAATTCCTAAAGAATATAGAGTCGACAATATGCCAGATGAAATT
>MPLZ02133594.1_pt1 | contig 16450 bp, 19 predicted proteins | sample 1617311 | NCBI WGS metagenome assembly MPLZ02 (sample SAMN05944806, study PRJNA350692) | marine metagenome | biome: marine; feature: ODZ; material: water; isolation source: 160 m water sample filtered on 0.2 um supor filter | place: Pacific Ocean | collected 2012-04-08 | depth 160m m | reverse complement strand
TTTGTCAAGCAATTCCTTAAGATACATAATCAATTAAAAAAACATTTGGATAAATTATACCCACATGGGAAAAGCTGGGATAAACTACACGAGGGCTATTATCAATGGCATAAGCTAGAGATGACATCAAAAGAAGAAAGATTTATGGATGATCTAGAATATGAATTAGAAAAGGTATTTCCTGGTAAGGGAAAGAAAATTGGTACTTTTATTGTTAGCATCTTTGATATATATGATTCGCCCCCAAACGATATTGGTGATATTGTTCGTAGTGGTGGTAAAGACAAGCTTATAAAATATGCTAAACGCACAGGATTAAAACCACTAAAACGAGCAATATAATATTTAGCTAAATTAATTAATATAGGTAGGAGAAAAAAATGAAAAAGCTAAAAGACTTACTTAGCGAGATATTTGAAGATGAGGATCTAAAAATTAATAGATATGAAGTAGTCGAGGGAGTCGCGGGGTATAATGATGTAGGCAAGCAACTTTATAGTATGTCAAATATAATGGATCTTGCAGAACAATTAGTCAAGATTACAGAAGCTGCTCATTCTCATATATTATCAGAAACGAGTGACTGGTTTGATAAAATATCTATAAATCGTAATATGAAATCTTTACATGGTATGATAAAAGAATTTAAAAAGACAGCAAGAGAACATAATGCAACTAGTCAGAGATTAACTGCACTTTATGAAGATATGGGGTCAATTTTGAATCGATATTATGAAATTAAAGAAATAACTGAAGATGATAAATCCGAATCTGTAAAGGGTGATAAAAATGAGTATCAACAATTTTTTATGGGGGTGTTAAAGAAATTTGGAGTTTCAGGACCTGACCAGTTACCCGATGATAAAAAGAAAGAATTTTTTAATTATATAGATGCTAATTGGTCTGGGGATAATGAATCTGATTGATACTTAGATGAAAGAATACGTCCATCATTTAGAGCATCTTATTTTATATAGTTTAGTTATTTGGCAAATTGCATTAGCTGGGTGGTTAATTTTGAGGTATTTTATAAAAAATATACCTCCGATGTGGATAAAAAGGAGTGGGGAATCGACATTAGGTGATTATGAGACAGCCCCCTTTAAAAAGAAAAGTCTCAAAGCTGTTGATGTTGATGTTCGAAAAGACATTTTTATAGGCGATCCGGATGAAATAAAAATTAAAGTGGATGAAATTAAAAGAGGCAAAGTGAAAACTCAAAAAGATAAATTGAAGAAATTAAAATGAAACTAACAAAATTAAAACTTAAAGAAATTATTCAAGATGAGATTCAAAAGCTGAATGAGGCTAGGAAAAGGGTCGAGATGCAGATCCCAGAAGTGGAAAAGCGCAAAACAAAGAAGATTCTTGATAAATTAAGATTAAAAACTGGTAAAGATTATGATTTTGGTGCTGGGAAGGGCTCTAATTTTATTCTCGATCTTGATATAAGATATCTGGATGATGTTTTAGAATTATTAATTGTAAATAAAGTACGCGTAAGGGGAGTTTAATATGGCAGTAGGGCTCGATTGCGGAACTTCGTTTTATATAGCGGCAAAAGAAGATTTTATTAAAAAGCAGAGAAATGCTTTTTTAACTGTTGATGGTGATGCTGAACAGGCAAAACGTATGCTCAAGCGACAAAAAATTCCCTTTGTTGAAAAGGCCGGTAAGGTTCATATTGTTGGACAGCACGCATTTAATTATGCACAAATTTTTAGTACATCAATTTTAAGACGCCCAATGAAAAGTGGTCTTTTAAATCCCACAGAAAGAGATTCTTTACCTATATTAAATGCTATTATAGGGGAATTAATTGGCACTTCAAAAGAAAATGAAACTTGTGTATATTGTATTCCAGCTAAGCCCATTGATCAAGAGCGTGAGACAACATACCATGAAGATGTTTTACATACAATCATAGAAGGGTATGGTTATACAACAAAAAAAATAGAAGAAGCTGTAGCATTAGCATATGAAGGTTTAGTAGATAATGAATTAACGGGCATCGCAATTTCTATGGGTGCCGGGATGTGTAATATTTCAGTTATGTATCAGGGAATGTCAGCAATTTCATTTTCTGTTGCTAGAGGAGGCGATTGGGTAGATAATAATGTTAGTGTTGATACGGGAGTTCCAATTGCTAAGGTAACACAAATAAAAGAAACATCTAATCAATTAGATCTTACAAAGGGGGTTACACAAGATATTTATGGGGAGGGATCGGAAGAATATAACGTTATGCATGCTATAAGAAGTTATTATGGCGCGCTTATAAATTATCTGTTAACAAATTTAAAAGTACAATTTGAAGGAACTGCAAATGTCCCACAATTTCCTGATGATGTACCAATAATAATTGGTGGGGGAACCTCATTAGTTAAGGGGTTTTTAGAGGTGTTTAATGAACAGTTTGATCAAGAGACATTTCCAATTAATGTGAGTGAAATTAAAATTATATCTGATGCTCATGCCGCAATTGCTCGCGGATGTTTAAGTGAAGCTCAATTAATTGAGGGCGATTAAAATTCGGGATATTATATTAGAAAACATTAGGAGGTAGCTATGAAAAAAACAACCGTAAAAGAGATAAAAAAGTGGTTGAAAACTTTAGAAGAAAATAGATATAAAAGATTATGTAATGCTGACGCGCGCAGGGTTGCATGGCTTGTAAATAATGATTTAACAGAAAAATATGAATCAATGCCAGAGTCTATGAAAAAGAAGTGGACTAAAGCTCAATATGGTAGGGAGAGATATTTAGCTACTGAATATTTAAAATCTTTTAAGAAAAATATAGCAGCGGCAAAAAAACTTAAAGAGATTGTTAGAAAAGAAATACATAAAATGTTTGAGAAAAAAATGATATGAAATCAAAATCGGGGTTACAGGTAGAAGTAATAAATAATAATGTTGAAGCTGCATTAAGAGTACTTAAACGAAAAGTAAAGGATTCGGGGTTATTAGTAGAATTAAAAAGAAGATCCTTTTATGAAAAGCCATCAGATTATAGAAGAAGAAAAAAAACATTAGCTAAAATACGACATAAGTATAATAATGTAAAAAAATAAATTTTTCAAGAAAAAATATTTTATTGTTATATTTATTATTAGTTAATACTCTATGTTAATCTATATAGAGTCAAAATATTAGGTAATTTCTATTATAGTTCCCACAAATAATAACTATAGTTAACAATATAAAATATTGGAGAATGTTTATGAGTGATCTACTTAACGAAGCTATAGCAGATGCTCGTGCAGTTAAAGAAATTGCACTTGAAAATGCTAGACTAGCTCTTAAGGAAGCTTTTGATCCCCATCTTAAAGCCATGTTGTCAGCAAAACTTCAAGAAGATGATGATGATGATGAGTTTGAGGTGGAACCTGAAGCGGAACCCGAAGTGGAGCCCGAAGTGGAGCCCGAAGTGGAGCCCGAAGTGGAGCCCGAAGTGGGAGAAGATGAAGTGGAAGTTTCTGCAGAACAAGAAGAAGTTCCATTGGATGGTGAAGAGGAAGAAGAACTTCCTGGCGAAGACGATGATTTTGAGGAAGAGGATATACTTGACCTCGAATCTATTATCAAAGAACTTGAAGATGAACTTGAAGTTGAGCCTGAGGATCTTGAAGAGCCTGTAGCGACAGCCGGAGAGCAAGAAGAGCTTGAAGATGAAGAGCCTGAGGAAGAAGACGGTGATGTTTTTGAAATTGATGAATCTTTATTTGAAGAAGACGATGAAGAAGACGATGAAGAAGAAGTTGAGCCAGTTGAATCAGAAGAACTTGATAAAACTAAAGCAGAACTTGATGAATATAAAGAAGCTGTTAAGTTTTTGAAAGATAAACTTCATGAAGTCAATATCTTGAATGCTAAACTCTTATTTACAAACAAATTGTTTAAAGAATTTGTTCTTAACAGAGATCAGAAACTTAGAGTTGTAGAAACATTTGATCGAGCGCAAACTACTCGCGAAATTAAACTTGTTTATTCAACTTTGGTTGAAAGCTTTAAAGACGAACCGGTTATACACAAATCAAAACTTAGAGAATCAGCTAGTGCTAAAACCGATTCTACTAAACCTTCTAAGGAATCTAAAAAAGTGATTACTGAAGAAGGCCACGTAGCAGAGAGGTTTAGAAAACTTGCTGGTTTAATTTAATTATTTTTTTAATTTAGGAGAAGTTAAATGTCAAAATATATAAACGAAGCATTACTAGATGCTTCTCCATATAAGGATCAACAGGAAGATGCTGTAAAGTTAGTATCCAAATGGGAACGTACTGGACTGCTGGATGGTATTAAAGGTGATTTTAAACGTGGTGGTATGGCTCAGTTACTTGAGAACCAGGCTCGCCAATTAGTTAGTGAAGCATCTTATACAAGTCCGTCTGCTGGAAGCGCTGGAACATATAAAGGCGATGAAGAGTGGTCAGGTGTGGCATTACCATTAGTTCGTAGAATTTTTGGTGAAATCGCTGCACAGGAGTTTGTATCAGTTCAACCCATGAATTTACCGTCGGGTCTTGTCTTTTATCTTGATTTTCAATATGGTTCAACTAGAATGGGAATGGATAAAGATAGTTCTCTTGCAGGTAAAACGGGCAGATATAGCCCATCAGGATCTGCTGCACCTTACGGTGATGGCAGCTATGCTGGTGGTTTCTACGGCGCTGGTCGCTATGGATTCACATTATCAACAGGTTCAGAAAGTAGCGTTACTTGGACTACGGCTCAAGCATCATGGAAAGATGTCAATTTCAATTCTGAATTGAGTTCTTCTGTAAATGCTGGTAAAATCTTCAAGAGTACTGGGACTATTTCAAGTACTGATGTAGATAAGCTTGCAATTCGTGCTGCCGTTATTTCATCTGGATCTATTAGTAACAACAACCCAAACGGCGCAGGTATTGGGGCCGGAAATAGCGTCTACGGAGTATTTCCAGAACTAACTAGTATTTCTGGGGATAGCGGTGCAGCCGGAACATTAACATGGTTTGCATCTGCGTCAGCAGCAACAGATATTCTCGATAGTGATGCTGACTTAACAGTTCATTATCCTTTGTATACTTCAGAAGCTGTACGTGGCGATTGGGAAGATACAGGTGGCAATGCAACACAGGATTCATTACAGATTCCGCAAGTTGATATTGAGTTAAAATCACGCCCTATTGTTGCTAAAACACGTAAGTTAAAGGCAGTATGGACACCAGAACTGGCACAGGATCTAAACGCGTATCATAGCGTTGATGCTGAAGCAGAATTAACATCTATGTTAAGTGAGTACATTTCGATGGAAATCGATTTGGAAATTCTTGATATGTTGATTTCTGATGCACAGACAGTTGATTATTGGTCTGCAAAGATTGGTAATGACTATAATGCTGCAAACAATGCGTTTAGTACAACTGCGGGCGGGACTTTCACGGGAACACGATTTGAATGGTGGCAGACACTTGTTGCTAAAATTCAAAAAGTTTCAAATGAAATTCATAAATTAACATTGCGTGGTGGCGCAAACTTTGTTGTTTGTGGACCTAAAGTTGCAACAATACTTGAATCATTGCCAGGATATATGGTAGATACTGATGGTGATAAGTCACAGTTTGCTATGGGTGTACAGAAAATCGGTGGAATTTCTAATCGATGGACTGTTTACAAAAATCCATATATGACTGAGAATACGATTCTTGTTGGATTCCGCGGTGGTAACTTCCTAGAAACAGGTGCTGTATATGCTCCTTATGTACCGCTGATTATGACACCTCTTGTGTATGATCCTAATGATTTTACACCAAGAAAAGGCGTTATGACTCGATACGCTAAGAAGATGATCAGACCTGAATTTTATGGTAAGATCTACGTTGATAGCTTGGATGTTGTTTAATTTAAGCTAGACTAAAGTTAATAAAAAAGGCCGAATTTATTTCGGCCTTTTTTTATTCATCTATATCATTAATCTTTATATTTATATAAGACAACTATAATATAATATTGGAGATTTTAAATGTCAAAATTTGCTTATGTATATGTTGATCCGACATTAAATGCTAGCGGAAGTACTCCCTATGGCATATATGACAATGATTCTACATTTCAAGCTGACAGCATTACAGTAACTAAATGGGTAGCCCGGCGATTGGGATTTCCAGTTATGCAATTAGAAATATATAGTGGATCTATTTGGGCATGTTTTGAAGAAGCAGTATCAGAATATTCATTGCATATAAATAATTATAATATGAAAAACTGGTTATGGGATCAGTACGGGTCGAGTAATAGAATTTCCGGGTCTTTAACTACGGGAAGTAATGAACCCACCCACCCACATATGGGAACGACTTTTATGTTATCAGATCAGTATGGTCAAGCAGCGGTGGTTGGTGGGGATGTCACTTTAAAGAGTGGTTCAATATCATTAGTTAAAGATCAACAAGATTATAATTTAAGTAATTGGGCAGCAGTATCTGAGAGCAGTAATAGACTTATTATACAAAGAGTTTATAATCAAGGTCCGGCTTCAATTACTAGATTTTATGATCCCTTTGCGGGAAGTTTTGAGCAAAGGCAGATGTTAGATGCCTTTGGTCTTGGTAATGTAGCACCCGCTATAACATATACAATGAGACCAATTTCATATGATATATCTAGAGCGCAAGCAATTGAAACTAACGATTTGGTTAGAAAATCAGCTTATTCATTTCATATAGTTAATAATGTTCTTAAAATATTTCCCAGACCGGCAAGTACCGATGCTGGGGATAAAATTTGGTTTGATTATTATGTTAGAAATGATGTTGCTGATATATCTAAATCTTATACAACTTATAAAGTATCCGATCCCAGTAATACTCCTTATAAATTTATTACTTATAATGAAATAAATTCAGCGGGTAGGCAGTGGGTTAGAAAGTTTACTTTAGCTTTGGCTAGAGAACTGTTGGGTATAATAAGAAGTAAATACTCATCTTTACCACTCCCCAATGGAGAAATGACTATGGATGGCGAGTCGCTTAAAGCTGAGGGCCGCGAGGAAAAGGATAATTTATTAACTGAACTTAAAGAATTTCTTGATAGCGTTACATTATCAGAGAGGTCTAGAGCTGAGGCCGATACTGCAGAAGCTAATCAACAAGTGTTATCAAGGTCTCCTTTACAGATTTATATCGGGTAAGAGAAAATGGCAACTAGACCCTTTTTTGTCCCGCAGAAAGAGATAGATCTTATAGATTCTTTTAATGAAGAGCTTATTGATAATATATTATCACAATATGTTGACATATATAAAGTTTCAGTTGAAAATACAGAAGAAAATTTATATGGGGAATCTTCAACAAAATATTTTGATAAGGGGTTTCGTGTAAACTGTTTAATTTCATTTGAAGAACCAACAATTGAACAAAATGATTTTGGGCCAGATATGAATGCTAATTTAGAATTATATTTTCATAGAACTACCCTTAAAGATGCAAATTTTTATCCAGAAATGGGCGATATTGTTGATTGGAATGATATTTATTGGGAGATTAATGCTGTAACGGAACCCCAACTTATAGCAGGACATCAAGCATTTAAACATATGATTAAAGCAGTAGCTAATAGGGCGAGATTATCAGGATTACAAATTGAAGAGAGACCAAGATGATTAAATTAAAAGATATATTATTTGAAGATGAGATGAGAGATAAATATCGTTTAGTTGTTATATTCCACTATGATCCCGAATATCCAGATGATTTAGATGTTAAAAAAAGATGGGAGCCTGAGGTAGAAAAAATATCGTCTGAATATTATATGGTTGAAATGGATGGGGCATATATTATTAAAAAAGATGGCGCAATAACGATTCATAACGCAGACGATAAAGATGGATTTGCAATTGATCCAGAAAATACTTTAGTTTTAGTAAAAGAGGTAGCTGATGCTACTAAAAAAATGTCTTGGTTAGACGAAATTATTTCTTTAGAACGGGGTGGAATATTTTGTGTAAATCCGAGTAACTGTAAACGAATTTGCGCTGACAAGTATTTAAGTATGTTATATTTTGCAGATAATGGTTTAAGACAGCCAAAAACAGTTCTTGTTGGAAATGATAAAACAGTTTTAAATGACTTTGAAAGATTAGAAACACAATATCCTATAATTATGAAAACTTCTTCTGGAACTCAAGGTGTTGGAGTTTTATTTATAGAGAGTGAAAGATCATTGATGGCAACAACACAACTAGTCTTTAAATTAGATAAGAAAGTAGATTTATTATTACAAGAATATATCAAAACATCATATGATGTTAGAGTTCATGTTTTACATGGAGAAATTTTGGGGGCCATGAAAAGAGAGGTTATCCCAGGTGATTTTAGAAGTAATTATTCACAGGGGTCAGAAACACTTCCTTTTGATCTTACAAAGTTAGAAGCGGATGAATGTATTAAAGCTGCTAAAGTTGTTGATGGAATTTGGGTAGGAGTAGATTTTATACCTTCTGAAGATAGAGAAAATGAACCACCATTTATGCTTGAAGTAAATTCAAATCCCGGAACCTCTGGTATAGAAAAAACTCTTAAGAGAAATATAGTATCGGAAGTTTTAGAGTCATTTGAGGATAGAAGTATATGGTTAAAGCCAGAACCATTTAAATCAATTTATGATTAGGTGGGAGGTATAAAATGTCAGTTCAACCATTAGTAACAAGTAAAATTATTATAAAAAAAGAAATGCATGACGTAAGTTATGAATCAAAAGATGTAAAGATACCTATAAAGGAATCAAATAATGCAAAATTAACTTCTATTTATGAAGAACCGTATACTAATACTACTGGAAATATTGATGTTAGTGAGTTGGCGACATCAATTGCTGCGAAAATGATGGCCGACCAAGTAAAAATACCTAAAAGAAAAGTGGTAGAGGTAGATATAAAGCGAGAAATAGCTATAGGTAATGTTGATAAAACTGCAGTTAAATCTCAGACCTATAAAGGACCAGTTAATAATAAAGTAGCTCAATTGCGAGCGTTAAGGAATAAATAATGTCAGTAAAAACTATTACTAATCCCCACGCACTTAGAAAAGAAAATATAAATCGCGCGCAACAGCGCAGTTTGCGATCAGTTACAGTGGGAAATAAAGAGCGGTCAACCGTTCCAGGTAAAGATTTTACAAAGGGTTTTACAATAACATTAAAAGACATTGATGAGTCTGTTATAAATCACATTAAAAATATAATGAAACCAGTTGTTAAAGAGGCGGGAGAAGTTATAAAGGTTCCTATTTTATATGGAAACGAGGAACGGTGGAAGGCCATTAGAAAAAATGGTGTAATGCGAGACAAAAATAATGTAATTATTTTACCAGTAATGGTTATTAGAAGAACTGATGTTAGCATGAACGATGCAATGCCGCTGTCTTTTGATAATGATGTTAGAGGTGAATTTATTCAAGTTGCTAGGTCTAATCAGTGGTCTGGAACAAATAGATATGATAGATTTGCCGTTCAACAAAGTAAAAAACCCGTTCAAGAATATATCATGACAGGCATGCCAGATTTTGTTATTTGTAGTTATTCAGTTATTATGTTAACCAGTTATATGGAGCAGATGAATGATTTAAATACAATATGGGTTGAGCATTTAGAGACCTACTTTGGTGATTCAACAAATTATAAATTTTTATCTTCATTGGATGGAAGTATAAGCGATGCAACAGAAATGCCAGTAGATGGTGAAAGAATAATTAAAAATGAATTATCTCTTTCAATTAAGGCATATATGATTCCTGAATTTACTGATAATATTTTTGGAAAAACAGCGGAGATGACCAAAGTTATGTCTCCAGCTAAAGTTACATTTGGTTTTGAGGGTAATGCCACTGACTATCAAATAAAAAAACAGTAATTTTTTTAATTTATATATATTTATATATGATAATATTAAACCATTAAGGAGGTTTTAAAAATGGCAGATGAAATTAAATTTACACAAGAAGAACTTGATCAAATAAGTGGTTTTCAACAGCGATATGTTAATATTCAAATGAGTTTTGGTCGAGTGGATATTGTGCGGATGAGATTGAAAAATCAACTTACTGATCTGGGCGTTACAGAAGAAAATTTGAAAGATCAATTTGAAGCAACTCAACAAGAAGAGCAAGAGTTCATACAGGGGGTTAATGATAAGTATGGTGATGGTGTATTAGATCCACAAACTGGAACATTTACTCCGTCAGATACGGGTGAAGTTGATGAGGATGCGGACAAGCCGGATGCCAAATAAATTATAATAACTTATTATTTTTTTTTAAGTTTGATCTTTTTTAGTTATATTTATAACTGAAATTAGTATATAAAACTATTTTTTTTAGTATAACTTTATAATTTTTTGGAGAACTAACATGCCGTCATCGGAAAAAGTAATCAGCCCTGGTGTATTTACGAATGAAATAGATCAATCGTTTTTACCAGCAGCTGTTGGAGAAATAGGGGCCGCTCTCATTGGGCCCACAGTCAAAGGTCCCGCGGGAATACCGACAGTAGTTACAACATATTCAGAATATCGAGCAAGATTTGGTGATACATTTAAAAGTGGTAGTTCATATTATCAATACCTGACTTCACATGCAGCTAAAGAGTATTTGAGGTACGGTTCAAATTTAACTGTTGTTAGGATTCTTGATGGCGCTTATGGCCCAGCAAGTTCGTATGTCCCAAAGGGACAATATGATGGAACATATTCTACAGGATCTAAATCCGATACTGGCTATTCAGCTTCTATGGCATCATTTACATTATATACATTAGCTGATGGTGCAGCGATGAATAGCACAGCAGGAACAGGTGGATATGAGGGTGGTGGCCTTGGAACAAACAATGTTTTAACTAATTCTGGATCAAAAGATAATTTAAGATGGGAAATTTCAGGTCAGAATCCAAAAAAAGGAACATTTACTCTTTTAATTAGACGCGGCAGCGATAATATTAAAAGAAAACAAACATTGGAATCGTGGAATAATTTATCATTAGATCCTAATACTAGTAATTATATTTCAAAAGTAATTGGTGATCAAGTATGGTCTCTTCGAGGCTCCGGTACAACAGATCCATATTTACAATTAAGTGGTTCATATCCAAATAAATCTAAATATGTTAGAGTCGAAGTTAATGCTAATACAGTAGATTATCTAGATGAAAATGGTAATATTAGCGATGATAACGGTACAGGATCGTTGCCAGGATTAAATAGTGGTTCGTTTACTGGTGGATCAGTTGGATTTGCTGGGTTCGATGCATTAGGAAACGTTCCCGGGACTAATACAAACCCATATCTTTTTTATGATTCCATTGACGGTTCAAGTGATGCGAATAATTCACAGGGGTTTGATTTAACGACCGCAGGTCAAGGAAAAACAGCTTATGAAGATGCGATTAACCTTTTAGGTAATCAAGATGAATATGATATTAATTTAGTCTTAATGCCTGGTGTAATTGCAGCTCAAACCGGAGGTTCTGCATTAATATCAAAAGCAATTGACATGTGTGAAGCGCGCGGTGATTGCTTCGTCATTGCAGATCCAGTTGTATATACTTCTAATTTAACGACCGCAGCTACTCAAGCTGAAACAAGAGATTCAAGTTATGGTGCAATGTATTATCCGTGGGTACAGATATCTGACGCCGATCTTGGTAAAAATGTATGGGTGCCACCCTCAACTATTATGGGTGGTGTATATGCATTTAATGATAAAGTAGCGCATCCGTGGTTTGCTCCTGCAGGATTAAACCGAGGTGGAGTTGATTCAGCAGTTCAAGTTGAGAGAAAATTAACACATTCAAATCGAGACACTCTTTATGAATCAAATGTGAATCCAATTGCAACATTTCCGGGGCAGGGTATTACAGTTTACGGTCAAAAGACTTTACAGAAAAAGGCTTCTGCTTTAGATAGAATTAATGTGAGAAGGCTATTAATTAGAGTTAAGAAGTTTGTTGCTTCTACATCAAAGTTCTTGGTATTTGAACAAAATAGTAAGGCAACTCGATCTCGATTTTTAAATATTGTTAATCCATATTTAGAACAAGTTCAAGCTAATTCGGGGCTGACCGCTTTCAGAGTCGTGATGGATGATTCAAATAATCCACCCGATGTAGTAGACAGGAATATATTATATGGTCAATTATTCTTACAACCAACTAGAACTGCCGAATTTATTATTCTCGACTTTACAGTTCAACCAACGGGAGCAACATTCGAGGCGTAACAAGAAGTAAAGTATACGTATTAAATAAAAAGAGTCATTTTATGGCTCTTTTTTTATTAAAAATTTATTATGTAATATTGAGTTTGTAAAAAATTATACGGTAAAGATATACTAATTTTTTTAGTTTTTACATATTTATATACGATATATGAAATGTGATAAACTTAGATTTAAAAAATTGGAGACTGTAAATGGCTGATCTGCTAGAACCCCAAGATATTATGTTTACCCCCTTCGAGCCAAAGCTCAAGAATAGATTTATTATGAATATACAGGGCATTCCAGCCTATACAATTAAGGGAATAAATAGGCCCAATATTTCATTTGAAGAAGTAGAGCTTCATCATATGAATGTTAAACGCTATGTTAAAGGAAAAGCAACTTGGGAACCAATAGAACTAACTTTATATGATCCCATTGTTCCTTCAGCCGCTCAAGCTGTTATGGAGTGGGTGCGATTATCTCACGAATCAGTAACTGGTCGCGACGGATATTCAGATTTTTATAAAAAAGATGTTTCTTTTAACGTTTTGGGACCGGCCGGCGATGTTGTTGAGGAGTGGAGTGGTAAAGGCTGCTGGATTACGGCTGCAAATTTTGGAGATATGTCGTTTGATGCTTCTGAGGCGGTTGAGATATCGGTTACTATGAGAGCAGATTTTTGGATACTGGTCTTTTAATATAGGTATTAGAAGGTTTTATAAAGGTTATAACACTTAAGAGGTTTCTATGTCAGCAGAACAACTAACAACTTTTAATGAAATAATTGAAAAGATTTTAGATCACGAAGGCGGTTATGTTAATGATCCTACCGATCGAGGTGGGGAAACTAAATATGGCATTAGTAAAAGAGCGTATCCGAACGTTGACATAAAAAGTTTAACGTTAGATCAAGCTAAAAAAATATATCATCAAGATTATTGGCGGGTAGGAAAGTGTGATGAAGTACCCCCTAGATTAAGATATATTTACTTTGATTGTTGTGTAAATTTTGGTATTTCTGGAGCTATTAAAGTATTACAGAGAACAGCAAATAGTAAAGGAGCAGATTTAAAGGTGGATGGTAAAATAGGGTCTAAGACAATAAAGAGTATTCAAAATTTAGAAGTTGATCGGGTTAGAGCATATAGAGTTTTAAGATTTGCAAAACTTGTAATAAAGAGACCTGAACAAGAGCGTTTTTGGTTGGGCTGGTTTAGACGATCAGTAAAAGTATAGGAGATAAAAAGATGGCTGAAGCACAAGAACAGAAATTTCCAAGTGAAGTTATAGATTTACCCAGTAAAGGATTAGTTTATTCTAAAGATAGTCCATTGCATTCTGGTAAACTTGAAATAAAATATATGACTGCAAAAGAAGAAGATATTCTTACTTCACAAAATTTAATTAAAAGGGGAATTGTTATAGATAAACTTTTAGATTCTTTAATTGTTACTCCAGGAGTTAAAGCTGATGATTTAATTATTGGTGATAAAAATGCTATTATGGTTGCTATTAGAATTTTAGCATACGGACCAGAGTATACTGTTGAAATAACCAACCCCTTAACTGATGAAAGAACAAATTGCGCATTTAATTTAGCAGACTGCCCGTTCAAGCAGCTTCCGGAAGATGTTAATTATTCTAGCAATGAATTTAATTTTGAATTACCGGCATCTAAAATTCCTATAACTTTTAAGCTTTTAACTGGAGTTGATGAAGCTAAAATAGATTCAGAATTAAAAGCTATTAAAAAAACAGGATCATCTGCTGAGATTACAACTAGACTTAGATACCTTATAACATCAGTAAACGGTGATTCAGACAGAACAGTTATTAATACATTTATTAATAATATGTTATCACGCGATTCATTGTCATTGAGAGAAGAAATTATTCGAATTTCTCCAGACATTGAATTAATTCAAGAAGTTGATATAGGAGGTGATCTGGTTGAGGTGAGCATTCCTCTAACCGCCCAGTTTTTTTGGCCTTCGACCGTCTGATAAACCCACACTTCATTCAAATATATTTGCTTTAATATATCACGGGCAGGGATTTACATTTTCTGATGTATATACTATGCCCGTATATCTGCGCAATTTTTATATAAAAGAACTAACTAAAATTAAAAACCAAGAACAAAAAGAGCTTAAAAAAGTTGGGAAAATACCAAAGAAGATTTCTAGACCCCCATTTTAAAAAGATAACTTTTTAAATTTTCGCATGTTGTAATATTTATATACGAAGTAATTTATCATTTTTAGGAGATTTTTATGAAAAAAAAGAAATCATATATGCATAATAAGAATGTCTTATCTGAATCATTTATAGATAATTTATTAAAACAACTTGTTCCCGGGTTACATAAAAGAGCAGAAGAAAGATATCTTAAAAAGAAATCAAAACAACTTAACAGATTAGAAACTGAGATGGAAAAATCTGTTAGTAAACTTAATGGTATAAAAAAAGAGATAGAGCGAGGTTGGGAAGAAGCAACTGGTGAAAAAATTAAATTCGATGATCTTTCTATTGAAGATATATTGAGTAAATATAAATAAAGATATAATATGCCTAATAACGAAAGAGATATGAACAAATTTGGGGCGTCTATTAAAAAGGCAGAAAAGGCTGCTGAGAGCTTAACAAAGAAACTTCAGAAATTAGCTCTAGAGCCAGATAAAGTTACTGCTGGATTTAAAAATACACTGGGTGCGGTTAGTTTGGTGGCAGAAGTAACAGAGCAGATGGTAGAAAATAGTAAGAAATATGGCTCAATCTCTCAAAACGCGTTAGGTTCTCTGAAAAGCATGGGAAAACATGCAGCCATAATATTAAAATTAACACAAAAAGAAAGTACATTTAATTCACTACGCGTTAAATTTGGTTCAATGACCTGGCGTTTTCAAAAAAGATTCCTCGGTGCAAAAAGTAAAGAGCTTGATTTGGCATATGCAGCAGCCGAAGAAGAAATGAAGATGTTGTCTATAAAAGGGGAGATATCAAAACTTGCAGAAAAGGCGGGGGGAGCTTTGAAGGCGCAGATAACAAAATATTTGTCTATTAGTGCAATATTTGGGGCGCTTGTAAAAATTGCAACGGGTTTTGCTGCTTTGATTGACAATTTGGGAGCTAGTTTTGGTGTAGTTGGTACTAAATCGGGCGGAATTAAAGATTCTTTACTTGAAGGTCACGTTGAAGCAACTAAACTTGGAAAGGGTATGGACGATCTTATACCAATTGTTAATACTTTATCTTCTGAATTTGGCCTCTCATTCCAAGCAAGTGCAGATATGGCAAATGCTATTTTGGATTCATCTATGGCAATGGGATTATCAGCTGATGAAGGAGCAAAATTATATGGTACTTTGATGTCAGTTGGGAAGTTGTCTCAGGAACAAGCAGAAAATTTAGCTGAGGGAACATATCAATTAGCGGAAGCTGAAGGTGTAGCACCACAAGCTGTAATGAAAGATATTGCAGAAAATACAGAAATTTTTGCAAAATTTTCTTCTGGCGGTGGTAAAAATATTGCTGAAGCGGCTGTTCAAGCTAAAAAATTAGGAATAGGATTATCAGATGTTGCAGGAATTGCTGAAGGATTATTAGATTTTCAATCATCGTTAAGTGCAGAAATGGAAGCGTCTATGATGATTGGAAGGCAGATCAATCTTCAAAAAGCTCGCGAACTTGCTCTTAATAACGACTTAACTGGAATGATGGATGAGGTGCTAAAACAGCTGGGTGGTGAAGCAGCATGGAATAAATTAAACATGCTTCAGCGACAATCAATGGCAAAATCATTAAATACTGATGTTGCAACAATGAGCAAATTGGTTGGTGAGCATGGAAAAATTGGAAAACAAAAATCATTTAGTGACTTAGCTGGTAAGGATACTATGTCATCATTATCAAGAGCATTGGCTTTGTTTACATCTATTGGAGCTGAAGTTATGAAAATAGTTGGTCCTGCTATTGAGGGAGTTGCAAATAACGTAAAAGTGTGGTTAGAATCCGGAGGATTGCAGAAGATTAAAGAGATTATGACTACAATAGCAGACGGAGCTGTTGTATTATTAGACAAATTTGCGGAATGGCTTACACCCGCTGATGATCAAAGTAAGGGACTTTTGGCAACTCTTACGTCTGTTGGAGAAGTGTTTCTTTTGGTTGGTGAAGGTATTGGGTGGGTAACAAGTCATATGCCTGCTTTAATTGCA
>MPLZ02127313.1_pt1 | contig 16633 bp, 11 predicted proteins | sample 1617311 | NCBI WGS metagenome assembly MPLZ02 (sample SAMN05944806, study PRJNA350692) | marine metagenome | biome: marine; feature: ODZ; material: water; isolation source: 160 m water sample filtered on 0.2 um supor filter | place: Pacific Ocean | collected 2012-04-08 | depth 160m m | reverse complement strand
CTGATCGGCATCATCATCGCCATGCTGGTGAACCTCTTCTTGCAGTCGAGTGCGCTGCACTTCGCTATCTCGGTGATCGGCGTGCTGGTTTTCGCCGGCCTGACAGCCTGGGATACCCAGAAATTGAAGATGGTCTACGCGGCGCAGAGCGGCGATGCCGCAGTGGCCGAGAAGAGCGCGATCATGGGCGCACTGAGGCTCTATCTTGACTTCGTCAACATGTTCTACTTTCTGCTGCATTTGTTTGGCGGCCGCGAATAGTCCTGCCGATAGTGAAAGAAAAAGCCCCCGGCAGTGCCTCGCTGGGGGCTTTTTGCATGCGGCGTCGCCGTCGTTTGAGACCCTCGAAACCGAGTTAGTTTATATTAGGGAGCACTATACTCAATTGCAGGCGCAGGTTCGACGGAGATGTTTTCCAATTCTAAGTGATCCATGGAAGATTAAGTATGGTCTTCCCTTATATAACGGACGGCCGAAGACCGCTTTTGACAGTGTCAAGGGACATGCGAGATGGCGACCACCGACTGATGGCGCCAGCAGCGTATTCGCTTGGCGGTCACTGTCGGCCAAGATGCACGAGCTAGCGGACCTCGTTTATGGTAACGTTACGCACGCCGTAGTCACCGCCTTGATTGGCGAGGGCCACGAGGGTGAAGGGATCGCGTAGGTGGCGGTCCGTGACGTTAATTAGCGGGTTGTTGTCGACAGTTACGGTCATGCGGCCGTTCATGTCGCGCCGCCACTCGATGACGTGCAGGGTGTTGTCTTCAAATATAATGGCGTCGTCACCATAGTCGATCACCGTGTGCTGGCCGCGTGAGACGCGCATCAAGCGTAGCGGCGTCTGGGTGCCGGGCGTATAGGCTAGGGAATAACCCCAGCCGTTCTGGGTCGAGACCTGGTAGACCCCGGCGCGGAACTCGCCGTAGCGCTCGCGCGAGGTAAGCTCCAGACGCAGCGTAAAGGCGTTGGGGATATTGGCCTCGGCTACAATCTCCGCCGGCAGGCTGTCGCCGGCCTGCTGTGGCTGCGGCGCGGGCTGGGGTTGTGGCTGTGGCTGTGCGCTGCCGCCGTTCTCGGGTCGTAGCATTTCGTTGAGGATATTGCTGATGATCGCTTCGGCTAGGTCGTCGCGCGGGCGGTTCGGCGCTGGTGCCGGCTCCGGCTGTGTACTGGCCTGGGGCCCATAGCGCTGGTCCGAGACGTAGGAGCGCAGGCCGACGTTGTTGTCGATCCACCAGCGCCCACGGGTGATGTGCCAAACTGTGCCGCGGTCGAAATTGCCATCGCGAAAGTCGTCTTGTAGCACACGTCGTGCCATGGGCACTGCCACTGGCGCGGGTGCTTGGGTCTGCGCCAAGCCCTCATATTCGTCGGCAAGCGCTTTGAGATCGCCGAGAAAGTGCGGGTCCGCGGCACGTGTCTGCTCGGCCGCGCGGATCAAGTCGCGCAGCTGATTGACCATGTCCTGGGTGCTACTGCCCTGAACAGTCTCTCCCCACGGCTCATAACGTGTGTTCTGCGCCTGGGCGGCGGATGCCGCGAGCGTCAGACAGGTCACAGCTAACAATGCGGTCTTGCGTATCACGGCGACAAGCCTATCACGCCCACCGGCGAGAAGACGGTCCGTTTTCACGTTTGATGTGCACGAGCCTTGTCCCTTGCCCCTGCGGCGACCAATATGCGCGCATGTGGAGAACCAGCGGGAGGGCCCTGCGATGAGCGGGCGGTACAAGGCGGAATATGAGTGGGCTCTGAGCGATCCCGATGGGTTTTGGGCAAAGAAGGCCGACGCCGTCGTCTGGACCAAGCGCTGGGATACGGTCTGTGATCAGTCGCGTCCGCCCTTCGTGCGCTGGTTCGTGGGCGGTGAGCTCAACACCTGCTACAATGCGCTCGACAAGCATGTCGAGGCCGGCCGCGGCGAGCAGGCGGCATTGATCTACGACAGCCCGGTTACCGGCACCAAGCGAACATATAGTTACAACGAGTTGCGTGATCGGGTTGCCGCCTTTGCCGGCGCGCTGGCGGCGCAGGGCGTGGAAAAAGGCGACCGCGTGCTGGTCTACATGCCGATGATTCCGGAGACGGTCATCGCCATGCTCGCCTGTGCGCGGCTCGGCGCAGTGCATTCGGTGGTCTTCGGCGGCTTCGCACCGCGCGAGCTGGCCACCCGCATCGATGACGCCAAGCCCAAGCTGATGGTGGCCGGAAGCTGCGGCATCGAGCCCGGGCGCGTGGTTCCCTACAAGCCGCTGCTCGACGAAGCGATAGATCTCGCCGCGCATAAGCCGACCACCTGCATCATCTTCGAGCGGCCGCAGCTGGTGGCCGAGTTGGTCGCGGGCCGCGACGTGACCTGGGACCAGGCCTTAGATGGGGTAGAGCCCCACGATTGCGTGCCGGTCGCTGCCACCGATCCACTCTACATTCTCTACACCTCCGGCACCACCGGGATCCCGAAGGGCGTGGTGCGCGACAATGGCGGGCATGCGGTCTCGCTGACCTATTCCATGTCGGCGATCTACGACATGCAGCCCGGCGAGGTGTACTGGGCGGCGAGCGATGTCGGCTGGGTGGTTGGCCATTCCTATATCGTTTACGCGCCCTTGCTCTATGGCTGCACCACGGTTCTCTACGAAGGCAAGCCTGTCGGCACCCCAGACGCCGGCGCCTTCTGGCGCGTCATCGCCGAGCACAAGGTGAAGGTGATGTTCACCGCGCCGACGGCCTTTCGCGCCATCCGTCGTGAGGACCCACAAGCGAAGCTGCTGGCGCAATACGACATGAACGCCTTCAAGGGGCTCTATCTGGCCGGCGAGCGGCTCGACCCGGACACCCTTGAATGGGCCCAGGAGAAGCTAGGTGTGCCGGTGATCGACCACTGGTGGCAGACCGAGACAGGTTGGCCCATCTGCGCTAACCCGGCTGGCCTGGAACTGATGCCGATTAAACCCGGCTCGGCGACCGTGCCGGTGCCGGGCTACGACCTGCGCGTGCTCGACGACGCTGGCAACGAGGTGCCGCAAGGGGACATTGGCGCCATTGTCATAAAGCTGCCCATGCCGCCGAGCTGCCTACCGACGCTATGGCACCAGGACGAGCATTTCGTCGAGGCCTATCTCTCCACCTTTTCCGGCTACTACGAGAGCGGCGATGCCGGCTACATCGACAAAGACGGCTACGTCTTCGTCATGGCGCGCACCGACGATATCATTAACGTTGCTGGCCACCGTCTGTCGACAGGCGGCATGGAGGAGGTGCTGGCGCATCACGGCGATGTCGCCGAATGCGCGGTGATCGGCGTTGAGGACCAGCTCAAAGGCGAGCTGCCCGTCGGCATGCTGGTGCTGCAGGCGGGCGTCAACCGACCACACGAGGAGATCGTCGCCGAGGTGGTGCAGATGGTGCGCGACAGCATCGGACCCGTGGCCGCGTTCAAGACTGCCTTCGTCGTCCAGCGCCTGCCCAAGACGCGCTCTGGCAAAATCCTCCGCGGCACCATGAAAAAGATTGCCGATGGTACCGAGTGGCACATGCCGGCGACGGTCGACGATCCGGTGATCTTTGACGAGATCGCCGAAGACCTTGTCAAGGTTGGCTATCCCAAGCAGTGATCACCGCTGTGGAGGCAGGCCCCCAGAATCTTCGCGTCTATGGCGTGCTGCTGCGCGCCGGTGCGGTGCTAATGAGCACCGAGCATGTCGCCGGGCGCGATGTCCTCAAGTTTCCCGGTGGCGGAGTTGAACCTGGTGAGACACCAGAAGCCGCATTATGCCGTGAGTTTCAAGAGGAGGGCGGACTAGAAATCGCGCTGATCGGCTTGTTGCACGTGCCGGGAACTCTATTCAGTCCGTGGACGCTGTCGCCCTATACGCCGCTCTACTATCAGATCGCGAGCGAAGGAAGTCCATGTATACCAGACCACGAGTCTCTGACGCTGGGCTTCATGACGCCAGAGGATGCCATTCGTACCGCCCGCATGGCAGAGCCAGAGATAGAGGCACTGCGCCGTGCCTTACGGACAGAGCTCTAAGATCGCGTCAGCGAAGGCCGCAGGGGTCTCCTGCGGCACGTTGTGGCCGATGCCGTCGAGCACCCGGCGCTCGTAGGCGCCGCTGAAGTAGCGGGAATGGCCTTTCGTCACCCAGGCCGGAATCACCTGGTCATCTGCGCCATGTAGGTTGATTGTTGGTACGGCAATCGGTGGCTGTGTGGAAAGCTGTGCTTCAATTTCGTCATAAGCTGGGTCGCCCGCCGCATTGGCATAGCGGTGGCGATAGGAGTGGATGACTACGGCGACGAAGTCTGGATTATCGAAGGACTTGGCGGTTTCGCCGTAGGTCGCATCGTCGAAGTCCCAGTTCGGTGACCAGTGTTTCCACAATAACTCGCAAAAGTCGGCCCGATGCTCGGCTAAGCCGGCCCGGCCACGCTCAGTATGAAAATACCATTGGTACCAGAAACGCTGCTCGTCAATAGGCTGCCACGGCTCGATGCTGCCGGCGATATTCTGGATGTTGTAGCCGGCGCAGCTGACCAACCCGCTTACACGCTCGGGCCACAACGCGGCGACGATGCAGGCGGCACGGCCACCCCAGTCGAACCCGCCGAGGACGGCCTGGGGCACCTTAAGGGCATCGAGAAACTGCAAGAGATCGTGTGCCAATGCGCCTTGCTGGCCGGAACGCAGCGTTTCGGGCGAGAGAAAGCGTGTCGGCCCGTAGCCCCGCAGATACGGCACGAAACAGCGATATCCCGCCGCCCCCAGGCGAGCAACGACACCGTCGTAGCAGCGCGGGTCCTGGGGAAACCCATGCATGAGAACAACCGGCTCACCCCCCGCTGGCCCGCTTTTCTCATAGGCGATCTCAAGCACGTTGGTGCGGATACTGCTTAAGGTTATTTCCTTGATCATGACGCCATCCTGCCATGCCACCGAGCCCCGCGTCTTGTTCATAAAGCGCTTACGCGCTATGACGAAGGCGCGCAGCACCCGTAGCTCAGCTGGATAGAGCGCTGCCCTCCGAAGGCAGAGGTCACAGGTTCGAATCCTGTCGGGTGCGCCAATTGTTCCAATGGGTTAGGCGGCGCTGAGCTTCCTGATCACCGATGTATATCCACAGAATGTCCGCAAAATGCGTGGATGTTCCGTAAGCGGTTTCCCGTTTTTGCGAGGTACGCGGATTCTCTAGCTCAAGCCCCGATACCTTATTCCGACGCCGGAACCCTATTCCCACGGTCCGTATGCTGTGACAGTTGAATCGACATGACCGACCCGGACTTAATCCGTTTCGTTGATGCCCAAGCGCCGATCTTTCCGTCGGTCGTAAAGGAGCTGACAGAGGGGTGCAAAAGAACCCACTGGATGTGGTTTGTTTTTCCTCAGTTAGTAGGCCTGGGCCGGAGTTCTACAGCTCAGCACTATGCCATTAGGGACCGAGATCAGGCCATACGATATTTGTCAGATCCCCTTCTTGGGAAACGTTTGATCAATTGTGTGGAAATCATGATGTCCCATAAGGAAAAGTCGGCATTGGAGATTCTAGGTTCTCCAGACGACTATAAGTTTAGATCATGCCTTACTTTGTTCCGTAAGGCAGTGCGTGACTCCGGTGGAACCGTCTCCTTTAGTTCAGCTCTCGATCAGTTCTACGAAGGTCAACCAGACCAGCGAACACTGGATCTAATGCCTCCGGGGTAAATAGGGTAGGCGGTGTCAGTACTAATACGTACCAATTTCCGAAGTACTGTGTGGCGCTGGGATCAGGCGGCTAGCCGCCTTGGCTGAATGGTGTCAGGCAGCTTTACAATCCAATAGAATCGCCAATGCAGGAAGAACATCCTCGGCTTTTTTTGCGATGGTTATGTCCTCAGGTAGAGTAGGTTGCCGCATGACACCTATCGAAATCACCACGACATCTGCATGGTTCTTTCGTGCCAGTGCAAGCAGCGATACGGCAGAAGAAATTGCCATTTGACTGCCAACTACTAGAACAACACCACAATCCATTATCGCCGTTTCGGCCGCTCGCCACGTTGCTGGAGTGATGTCCTCTCCCATGGCGATGACTCGTGGTTTCACCAGGCCTCCACACTCCGGGCAGTGAACACTCTCCGAACGCCAAGTCTCAGGATCTGGCCACGGGCCAGTCCAACCACATTGCAGGCAGCCTACGATATCGATGCGGCCATGCAAATCGACAACGGCTTTTGACCCGGCCTGCTGCTGAAGCCGGTCGACGTTTTGCGTGACTACGCTGTCCAGCCACCCCTTTTTTTCGAGGGCAGTTAAAGCGAGATGGCCAGAATTGGGTCGCGCAGCGTCCACTGTTTCTCGAAACCATTCGCAGGCATCCCAGTAGTTTCGACGAGCTTGCGAGGAGACCAGAAAGCGTCCAAACGCATATTCTTCCACCGGAATATTGGGATTGAGCCAGTGGCCGTTAATATAGTCGGGTATGCCCGAAGCGACGCCCATTCCGGCACCTGCGAGGACGACTGTTTTCCTACCTCTCGTCTTGGCTCGGCGTATCTTACGTGCCACGTCCCATAGCATTGGATCTGCTATCTCAAGGCCGAAGCGCTTGCGCGTCCAAAACAGCGTCAGCCATATGCCTAAAAAACAAGGCGCTAGAACGGGCGCAAGATACGCGTCGAGAGGAGAATAAATCCACAGCGCCCATGCTGCACTGGCGATCAATGCGGCGGCGGTACCAATCACGGCGCCCAGACGCGACCCAGCGAGAAAAATGCCATGAACAGCAAAAACCGCCGGCGCCACTGTAAAGGCCCAATAGGCACTGGGCCCCACCCAGCCAGCATAAAAAAAGATACCGCTTCCGACGACTGCAATTGCTGTCAAGGCAGCAGTCACCACGGCAGCCGAAAAGCAAACGGAAGCCAGGATGATCGCGACACCCGCGACACACACAGCGACCCCCCACGGGCCGAACGGTACCACGCCGGGGTGCGCCCAAAAGGAAATACCGAAACTTTGAAAGACAAAGATACTGCCCCAAATAGTCACCACCGCTGACGCACCGAGAAGAGGAAAATTCCACTCCCGAAATTTCGGTCGTAGAAAGCTGTCCAAACCCACGCAAACTAGTAAAGCGAATGGCAACAACCAGGCGGTCGCCTCCCCCCGCGCCAAGACCCCACCCCAGGCAATTCCTACGATGGCAGGATTGACACCGGTCAACCCCGCTTCCCACTCTCTTCTGGGCACCGCCCCCCGGCCAAAACCGGCGACGACACCAATTGCGGCGCCCACCGCTAGTCCAGCGGCACTCCAAGGCGCGATCGCCACGGTGCTCAGGAATAGGACAATACCCATCCACCATCGATCTCCAAAGGAGACCTGCGCGATGGCTCGCGCGATCGCTGTTGGGCCCGTACTAAAAATCGGCGTTGGGAGGGCGAAGCCGTGCAGGGATGCTGTCATTGCAGAAAAAATCTCGCCAGGTTTCTCTCTGCCGGATCACTTCGGGACCGTCTGGCCCCAGTAATATGGTGGCGGGCCGAGTATGGATGAACTGCATGGACTGGGTCTGGCAGTAAGCGCCCACATTGGAAATAAGCAAAGGATCGCCCACCGATAGGGGTGGCAATAAGGCGCGCTCCCGCACCACATCGATCTGCATACAGAGTGGTCCGAACACGCTAACTGGACGCAAAGTCTTGACTTCTTTTTTCTCCGTACCCTTGGCACGTTCGATCTCGTGATCATACCAATATGCGGTCGGAAGGATATTAACCCCGGCGTCCACTACGATGGCATCACCGTGGTCTGGATTTTTCTTGGTTGAAACCACTGTGCAAGCCAATCGTACCGCAGTGTCCACCACGGTACGGCCGGGTTCCAACACAACAATAGGAGACTTATCAAACAAGTTCTTTTGACGCGCGACACGGTGAAGGATTGCTTCCGCGTACAGGGACAGCATATCTTGTTGAAAATTCGATCCACCCGGTACGTCGAACTCGGGTTTGAGCTGATTGCGCGACGGATAGCCGCCGCCGAAGTCCAGCATCTCGGGCTTCATTCCCAGTTTGCGGGCCTCCTTGACCAATCTGAGAAGGACCATGGCCGCCTGCGCATACACCTGCGGATCCACTTGGAAGGTGCCGCTGTGATTGTGTAGGGAAACCAGCTCTAAACGATCATGTTTGGCGATCTTCTCAAGAACCTTGATGGCCACGCCGTTGTCGGCACTGAACCCGAATTTTGTCCACGGGTTATGGCCATATTCGAAGTGTACGCGGATACCAAGGCGCGCCGACTGCTCCAATTTATCGACGACGGCGGTCAGCGCCTCTAGCTCATTGAAGTTATCGATGTGAATTAACGCCCCATCTTTGACGGCTCGCTCCAACTCCTCCGGCGTCTTGAACGGGCCGTTGAAAATAATATCTTTTCCTAGGACCCCCAAAGCGCGGGCAAGTTTGTATTCCGTTCCCGACACAACCTCGGACAGAGCCCCCTCGTCCAAGAAAACGGAAATAACGCCCGGCAAGTAATTTGTTTTGTAGGAGTAGGCGACCCGTGTTTCGATCCCCTTTGCGGTAAAGGTATTCAGAAAAGATTGGTACTGAGCGCGAAGCGTTTGTTCCGAAACAATAAACAGAGGTGATCCGAATTGCTCTAACAAGGACGACACTTCGTAGGGTTCGTCGAAGCTGGAGGCCGGAGTAATGGCAAACATTTCATGCTTGCCCATAGATGAAATGGAGAGCCTCTCCAACCGCTCGATACTAGGCGATACATAAGGCAGCCTCTCAGACATGTTCGATATATCCCTTTGTCGCAAAGTTGGCTAATGACAAGGTCGTTACTGAAATTTCCTCACAACTTCGCGTAAAAATCAGATCGGATTCTAGTGTTTTTTCCTGGGCTGTCTCATTGCACATCAGGCGGATGACATCTCGTGGGAGGTTTGTTCCCATTTCCGCGGTGAAATTTATCCAGGCCGGAAAGCGTGGATTTATTTCAAGAAGATAGAACTTCTCGCGAGTGATATCTCGAATATACTCCACTTCAAATGGTCCGACCCATTTGATCTTTTTTAGCAACCGGCCTAGGTCCACCATAAGATCAGAAAGATCGGCTGTCGTCGCGCCCCACGTATTGCCACGATCGCATCGTTTCAATTTTTTTATTGAGACGGTGCAATTAAAGTGATGGTGACGAGAACAAACTCCTGCCCCGGCAAATTCGTCTCCGGCTATGAATTGCTGAGCAATCGGTATGTCCTCTCCGCGGTCCCGCCATTTGCGCCACACTTGAACGGCCTGATCTTCGGAATAGATGATTTCGGTCGCTGCTATTTCACATTTAAGGGCGAAGGGCAGTCCAAGAGTTTTAGTTGCGCGTTTCACCGCAATTTCGGTGCGCAGAACTTGGCTTTTAGGAACCTCTAGGCCCGCTAGGTTTAACTTTCGAACGATCTCCGGTAACTTTTCCTTGGAGCGTTTCTTCATCGCGCTGGCGCTGGGCAGTAGGGTTTTGATGCCAATTTCAGCTAATTCCGAAGCAATTTCCACACAACCCATAACTTCAAAGTCGATGCAGGGAATAACGACATCAATAGGATTACGCCGTTGTAAATTTTTGAACCAATCCAATAACTCGTCGCTGTTATCCCATTGTGGCAGGCGTTCCGCACGGTCGAATAGCCCCCGCCGATACATGCCCGTATCGTAAGGGTCCCTCCCGAGAGCAACAATCTCCGAAACTTCTGGAACCGAGAGAAGCGATTTCGCGACGCCGAGTCCCGGTAACACGACCTCAAAGGCGCTGGGACCGGTGACCGCTACACATAGTTTATCCTGCCCCCCATTGTATTTTTTTGTTTCAGAGGGCTTCAAACTTCCGTTGCCATCGAAGTTGCCGTTTACAGGCATGCTCAAAAAACGATTGAGCCTCTCGAACTCGTCTACCCTCACCGTATTGTCCTGCACGTCACGCACAAAAACGGTGCCGCATCTGGGTTTTGGGGGACGACGTTTGCCCGGTGAAATGATCTCTTTCAAGTATGCAACCGGCAGGTTGCTTTGCGCGAAATGGGACAGCAAAATCCAAGATGGGAAGCGGCAATTGATCTCGATCAGGTTGAACCGAATGCTGTTGTTGGGACGAAGAAACTCAAGCTCTAGAGGACCACGCCATCCCAACTGCGAAAGGATCCGCTGGCTCTCACGATCCAAAGTCGGATCATCGACAACGGCACCAACGACGGCCTTACCATGCTCGTTAATTCCGATTTTGCGGACGGGAGTGGACCCCAAACAGCTGCCATCCCGTCTCGCCACCATCGCAACGACGTATTCCTCGCCTTCCAAGGCTTCCTGTAGGATTACCCCTCCGCCCCATTTTGCATTGAGTTTAATGGCCGCATCGTGTGCCTCGTCCCTGCGGGCAACCTTTGTTGCCCCGGCAACGAAACCTTTCACCATGAGCGGATAGCCCAGCTGATCGGCGTAAAACGGCACATTTGCCACTTCGGGTACATAGATTGTCTTGGGAGAGGGAATGTCGTTTCGGCTGCAAAATATGGACAACGCTGCCTTGTTGACTTTGGCGATGGCCTCTTGTTCGGGTAGGAGGGTTTTGATACCCGCCTTCGCCAAGCGGCCAGACAGTCTGGCGAAGACGGGCACCTCCAAATCCAGACACGGAATAAGGACATCAAAGCGACTTTTCTTGTGAATGCCCATCAAGCGTTGAAGAACCGCTTCATCACCCTCGGCCAAGGGGCAGAGAAGGTGCAGTTCATCGACGACCCCGGGCATCCAACCGCCGGTCATCCAGGTGTCGTATCCCATGGCATGTATGTGGAGTTTTCCGGGCCATCCCTGACGTAAGGATCTGGCCACGGGGGTGCCGGGTTCGGGGTTATTCAAACCCCCAAACCCGGTTACCGCGACACGGATGGCTTTAACCAAAATCTAGCAAATCCATCGACTGCAGCTGACGCATAAGCAGGAGAACGTCATCCTGCGCTTTCTCCTGCGCCACGTCGAATTGCTTGACCACGTCGGTGCTAAGTTCCTCCAAATCGGCTGGCGCCGCCAACCTTTGGAGCACGGACCATGCCGTGTGATTGCACGAATACATGGTTGCCGTGTAGGTGTCGTAAAGCACGCCGCCGGTCTCTGATTCGTCTCCTTCCAGACGAACCCGATCCTTCAACCGCCAGAGTTCGTTCTCCATTTCCTCCCGTTAGCCTTTCTCGCCTTCTACCATGCCGAGTCCCTGAAGAGCATCGGGATAGTATGGCAACAGCTTTAAGGCCTCCTTGAAGGCCTCCTCCGCGCCTTGTTTATTTTTCTGCTCCAACCGGGCATAACCCAGCCCGGTCAATGCGTCGATCCAGTTGGGGTAGACCGCGAGCATTTTTTCAAACTCTTTCTGCGCCCGTTCTGGCCGTTCGGTGCGGTAGTAGCTCCAGGCTAACGTTGTCGTCGCATTGTAAATCACCGTCCATGAAGTGTCGGTCCCGGGAATGGGCAGAACTTCCGAAATCGGCTGAAGTTCATCCGGTTCCTTGGCAGTCACCTTTTCCAACGCCTCGATGGCGTCGTCATACTGGCCCAAGCGGAACAAGGCAAAACCACGGCCACGCTGAGCGTTGATCTCTTCACCGTCCAATGTGATGTATTGGTCGAAACGCTTTATCGCTGCTTCGTTGTTGCCAGAGAAGTACTGTCCCCAGGCTAGGCTATAGTAGATACCCTTCGAGTTCCCGGCGGCCAGTTCCAATTCGTCAAACACCGGATCAACATAGGCAGGCGCCAGATTGGCGGCGGCCTGCGCTTTGGTTAAGGCGGCATCCTCATTGCCAAGCGCCTTAAATGCCTTGGCCAAGAGGAACTGAACGTCCACTGAGTAGGGATAGATCCGCTCACCAAGTTCCAATATTTCTTTTGCTTGTTGGGCTTGTTCATTCTCAAGTAGTTTTAGGCTGGCCACGGTGTACGAAGAAATTGCTTGCAGTGGCGCTTGCTCAAACGACGCCTTCAAGTGTTTCATCGCTTCGTCGTAGGAGCGTTTTTCGATGGCGACGAGCCCGAGGCCAGTTCTGGATAGGTAGGCATTGGGTTCGGCGTCGACGATCTTCTTAAAGGACGCTTCGGCGACATCGATTTTGTCCTGGTAGAACGCCGACCATGCCAGCCCGTCATCAATCAGCCACGCAACATTTTTAGGTAGTTCTTCGCGTGCCTCGTTGAAACGCTTTTCGGCTTGTTCAAATTGGCGGGCATTGAGGAACGCCCAGGCTTGATTATACAGCTGCGCGGAGGCCCGTTCAGCGGCTACGAGACCGCTCTTAGAATAAGGGAAGGCGTCGTCAATTTCGAGGGCCGCTTTGAAGGCTTGTAGCGCATCTTGAGGACGCTGTAGGGCCAGCAGGCTCCACCCGCGACCATCTTCCGCCGCCGGGTTATCCTCCGACTTGACCGCATCCCGCTTAGCGTCGAAAGCCGCCAGCGCTTCCTCATATTCGCCTTTATAGTAGTGTTCCCAGGCCTCTTTCACGGCTTGGGTCTTGGCAAACTGAATACTGCCTACGCCACTTAGTGCGGACCCGTGGTAGGGAGCAAGTTCCAGTGCGCGATCAAAGGCCTTCTGAGCCTCTTTAGTGCGCTGTTGGTTTAGCAACGCCCAACCAAGCCCGGCATAACCATCGGTTACAGTCCCCTCGTCCAGAATGGCCTTGAAAGTTCTCTCGGCCTCTTCGGGGTCTTTCAGCCCCAGCTGGATCCATCCCTTGGCGAGGGATGCAGATAGGCTTGCGCCACCGGCATTCGCATACTGATCCAAACGGACTTGTGCTGCTTGGGAATTGCCCGCGTAGTACAAACCCCAGGCCATATCGAGTAAGGCCTGCTGAGTTTCCTGCATGGGCAATTCGAGCTCGTCAAATACAGGATGGATGTAGGCGGGAGCCAATCGAACCGCCTGCTGCGCTTTTTCAATGGCGCGCGTGTCGTCATTCAGACCCTTGAAGACTTTGGCTAAGAGGAACTTGAGGTCGGACGACGCCGGATAGGTCCGCTCTCCCACTTCCAAAAGATCTTTCGCCCGGTTGAATTCTCTCATTTCGATGAGGCGCGTGGCCGGGAAGGTATACACACCGATCGCTTGGAACGGGTTTTGACCGACCGAGGCCATCACTTCTTGCATGGCCATATCAATATCTCCCGTCTGGAGTGCCACGTAGCCCAATCCCTTTCTCGAGATATAGGCTTCCGGATGGTCCTCTATAACCGCGCTAAACGCCAACGCCGCCTTGCCGTATTCTTCTTGATAATAGGCCGTCCACGCCAAACCGTCATCAATCAGCCACATGAACTCATCGAAGGTTTCCGCTCTCGCCTCCTCGAACCCCTTCTCGGCTGCCTCCATATTCCCCACATTGAGGGCCGCCCACGCTTGGTTGTAGCGGGTCATGGAGGCCCGTTGTGCCGCGATCAGACCGCTGCGGGAAAATGGGAAGGTGGAATCAATCTCTAGTGCGGCCTCAAACGCGGCAGCTGCCTCGGTTGGCTGGCCCATAGCGAGCAGGGTCCACCCGCGGCCGTCCTCGGCTGCTGGGTTCTTCTCTGCCTCTGCATCCAGGCGCTTCTCCTCAAACGCCTTCAGTGCGGTGTTGTAACGTGCCGTGTAGTAAGCGTTCCAGCCATCCTGGACGATAGCCGTCAAACGATAGGGAATCGTGTACAAACCATTTAAGGCCGGCGCATATCCAGGTATCACCTCAAGTGCTTTGGTGAATTGTTGCCGGGCTCCATCGACATCATTGGAATTGAGCGAGACCCATCCCAAGCCGGTATAGGTAGCTGCGTTCTCGCGAATGCTTCCCGCTTGCTCGAAATCCGCTGCCGCTTGTTCCAGCGAATTTGCCGCCAAGTTGGTCCAAGCACGCCCCAGGCGAGCGGATAGGTTGGCGTCTGGGTTGTCGCTGCCCATGCTGAAAAATTCGTCGAAACGCGCCAAGGCAGCTTCGGTATTGCCCACGTAGTAGAGACCCCAGCCCATCTCGATACGCGCCTGCTTGAGTTCATCCTGCGGTAGGTCGGCAATCTGATCGAAAACCGGATGGATGTAGGCCGGCGCCAAACGGGTAGCAATCGCCAGTTTTGTCGCTGCAGTAGGTTTGTCCTTCAAACCGTCATAGGCTTTGGCAAGCATGAACTGCACGTCTGCCGATAGGGGATAGATCTTTTCCGCCAATTCTAAGATGAGTTTTGCATTGTCGTGTTGCCCAGCTTCGAGCAGTGTACTGGCGGCAGAAGTGTAGTCCATCAGCGGTTGAAACGCATTGCTGGAGAAGGAAGTTCCCAGCTGCTTAACCGCCGTATCGAAATCGCTATTGCGCAGCGCAATGAAACCTAACCCTTTGTATGAGAGGTAGGCGTCTTGCGTTTTGCTTACGATCGACGTGAATTGCTCCTTCGCTGTTTCCAGATCGCCCTTGTAAAAATCGATCCAGGCAAACCCGTCCTCCACCAACCACATCAGGTCCTCGGGCGCCTGTTGGCGCGCCAAATTGAACGCTTCGGCGGCGGCTTCGAAATTACCGGCGTTGACCAAAGCCCAGCCGCGGCTGTAGTCAACCATCAGAACGCGTTGCGTTGCGGTTACGCCGGCGCGGCTGTTTGCGAAGGTCGGGGAGATTTTCAGTGCAGCATTGAAAGTGGAGAGGGCTTCGTTGGGTTTATTTTGTGCCAGCAACGTCCAACCGCGGCCATCTAAAGCTGCCGGATTGTCGTCGGATTTTGCTTCATCGGCTTTTGCGTCGAAGGCCTCGATGGCTTCACGATAGCGCCCCTGGTAATAGAGTGACCAACCATCCCGGACAAATGCTGTTTTGGCCACATCCAACCGACCCATGCCAATGGTTGCTAAGACATTGCCAGGCTCCAGCTCTTGAGATTTCTTAAAGGCCTCATTCGCATCGCTGGTTTTATTTTGAGCGAGGTAGAGAAACCCAAGCTTGTTTTGATAGAGGGCGTCCTCATCGTGCCTCTTCGCAAGCTTCATGTAGGTTTCTTCGCTGGTTTCCGCATCGTTAATTTGCACGAGAACCGTATCGACTAACGCCACCAACCCGTTGTTATGATTCGTCGCCCTCGCTCCTGCAACCGCGTTTTTCAGGGCTTTCTCCAGTTTCTTTTCCTGCAGGGCGATACGCGCCACACCATCTCTGCAGAAGAAGCAGTCTTTCTTGCGGTACAAACCTTTTTTGAAATACTTCTCGGCTTCCTCCAAATTTCCGGCATTGAGTTCGAGCCAACCGAGACCGACCATTGGATCATCTTCTTTGGGGAGTTTGACGTTCCCCCGTGGTCCGCCCCAAATGTCGATTTTCTCTTCGGCTAGAAAAAGTTCGCGAGCCTTGTCCGGGTTACCGCGCTTGGCCTCGAGCCAGGCGCGGGCGTCCACGACCATGGGTTCTTGCGTGTCGTCGGCGCGGTCCTCGGCCTCATCGAGAAATGGCTCCGCTCCGTCGTACCTGCCAAGCTTTATGGCGGTCCACGCCTGCCCCAGCGCTGCATCAAATTGCCCGGGATCCACCTCCTCAAGCTTCTTGAAGGCATTCTCCGCAGCGATGTAATTATCGAGCATGAACTCGGCCCAGCCATAAATGCCAAGGACGTCCTCGTCGTCGGGATTTTCTCCGAGTGCCTCCAGCGCGTATTCGCGAGATTTATTAAAATTCTTATTAACGAATTCCTCAGTCGGATCGTCTGAAAAGGCCAATTCTGGTGATAAAGCCACAAGCACGAATGAAATTACAAAGGTACGCAGTATGGTAGCTAAGGGCGACATCGCTTCCTCCAGAACGGCCATCGACGTGATAGGCCGATATTTCCAAAACATCCCCAGTCTCAGGGAGACCCTACCACCATTCCACTATCAAGGGAACGCTCCACCTTCTTCTACAGCCGTTCGTTTCCATAGGTTTACGCTGAGGTGGTCCCAGAAAATCGGACAGGGAGTGACCTGGGCCCCTTGGCTCCCTCACTCATAAGGAGAGTCCTGGTTCTGCATAACGCATTGTCGAAGGGTTGGCACGATACGGTCGGCCGGAGATCTTCAACACCGACCAGGGCAGCCAGTTCACCAGCTTCGACTTCACCGATGTGCTGAAGGACGCGGGCGTGGCGATCTCGATGGACGGCCGGGGCCGGTGCATGGACAACATCTTCATCGAACGCCTGTGGCGGTCGCTCAAGTACGAGGCGGTCTATCTGCACGAGCTGACCGATGGTTTTAAGGCCGAGCGGGTGATCGGCGACTGGATCGCCTTCTACAACACCGAGCGTCCCCATTCCGCCCTCGCCAACCAAACGCCGGCGGAGGCCTACGGAATCGCACAGCCTATGGATATGATGGACAAGGCCATTGCCTTGCCCACATCTCCACAGGCTCAACAGCAACAACAGGATCTGTTAAACAAGAATTTGGCGGCATGATCAGGCAGCGGAATACACCTTAACCGAGCCGCCAACCTGTCCGACAAAGTGGGACCACCTCACTAATAGTTCTCCAACACGATGGCCTTGTTTGGAGACCGGTTCTCGTCCGGAAGGCTATTTGCCAATATTTCATCTCATCCAGACG
>MPLZ02013008.1_pt1 | contig 16691 bp, 23 predicted proteins | sample 1617311 | NCBI WGS metagenome assembly MPLZ02 (sample SAMN05944806, study PRJNA350692) | marine metagenome | biome: marine; feature: ODZ; material: water; isolation source: 160 m water sample filtered on 0.2 um supor filter | place: Pacific Ocean | collected 2012-04-08 | depth 160m m | reverse complement strand
TGGAATACCTTGTTCGCCAATATAATCACTTGAGGGTGGAGTCTCCAACACAAAATATTTTTCATCTTCTTTTTTCGTTTTGTGATTTTTATGTAACAATATATTCACCGTAGTATAATTGGCCACTATATCGTATTTATTATAATTTTTAAATATATCTATTGATTCCAAATATTTGGGAGTCTTGTTGGGTGGTTTATGATACTTATACCTTAAAGATTTTACATTCTCTACATCTTCTTGAGGAATAGGTTTATAATAAACATAATCTGGATATTTACTCCAATCAAGTGATTCCTTATCCTCTACATCATAATCCTTATGTATAAAATATCTAAAACACCCACCATCTTCTCGTGTTCTATCTACATTAACATAATTCAATAAAGTAAATGGTCTATCGGCTGTGTTATCTCTATGAAAACTCATAAATGCCCCTTTTGGCATTGCAATCATATGACCAAACCATTCGTTTGTGTTCCATCGTATATCATCTAAACTATTACACATATATGGAAATTCTTCAATCACTTTTTTTAAACACACCTCATTAATTTTATCTGTCATAAAATAATATTTATGTGTTTTACATTGGGGGGGAGCATACATCAAACTCAATGAACTAAAATTAGGAATAACATCTTTACTTAATTGACTAACGAGATCCCAATTTAAATTTAATTGACTACCGAGATCCCAATTTTCATCTATATTAATACTTTCCAAATACTCATAAGTTGTAGTTACAAACTTATAATCATATTTATATTCCGTTTGACCTTTATTATATAGATACGAAAAATCCTTATCTGTACGTTCCTCAATCCATTTTATTAAGTCTGTATTATTGGTTGAATTGCCATCATTTTTTATAGTTGGTAAGTTGGTATCCAATATATTACGATATTCTATCACAACCTCTTTATACTCTTTAACAAAAGTCTCATCAAAAAAATCTCTAATATCGTATGACTTCACTCCTATATTAAACATTATATTTCTCTATGTGGTGTAATATGTTTTCTGCCCATACTTTATGTCCTATTGGTGATGGGTGATAAACATCCTCATAAAAATTTTCGCTAGACTCCATAAAATTCCAAGATGTCTCTCTCCAATCTATCTCTCTCATTTTATATTCGGTTGGAATAGAAATTTCAGGTGTAAAACGTTTCTCTAACCCATCCCAAAACTGTCCCATAATCGGCATATCTAATTTTTTATTTTTTAATAACGTATTGTAATATTCAATCATCACCTCATCTATCTTAATTATACCATCAAAATTTGCACCACACCATCTTGTAAAATTTCTCCAAACAATAAACTGACAATTTACGTATTCCTTTTTTAATTCATTTAATCTATCAGCAAATATTTGTTCATACAAAACAAAGAATTTATCTACATTCAAACTATTGTCTTTCAATAAACTATCTATTTTTTCTTTATGTGGATTATTTTTGTCTTTGTAAAAATCAGAATGTCCATCAGTTATATCAAAATCTCTGCCTGGATCGGTAAATTGAAAAATCACATATACCTTATCATACTTAGAATTTAATCTCTCAATACTATTTTGTAATCCATACAATGTAGTGGTTGTGCCTTGTCCAGGAACACAACTAAGGTAATAATCTGTATCCATCATTCGTGTCAAATATCCACCAAAATTATTATTCATTCTAAGTGAAAAATTATCTCTTCTAAATTGAAATCTATCGTTATCAGGAGGAGTTCCAGTAAATACATTTTCTATTGGATTTCTATTCGCACCATGAGTTTTGCAAATAGGGCAGTGGGTAAGATTCTCTTCATTAACGGAAAGATTGTGCTTAATAAATGGACTATCCATAGAATCACCCCAAGCAAAACTTTCACCATACACAGCAACACATTCTTTCTTACCTCTATCTACCAAAACTTCAGTATTTGGATGTCTCATATAACCGAAACTAGTAAAAATAGATTCATGGGGCCAGTCCATTATTATTTCAGAATCATTCAATATATTAATCATTGTCCTTCACCTCGTGGATAATGATTGCCCTCGTTGATATAAAACTCATCTGGCCACACATATCCCCAATCACACGCCGAAACTAAAAATCCATTTGCAAATATAGTATGTCCAATCATTACTTTATTGATACAATACATTTCTATTAACTCTTCTCCAGTTTGTTCTTCAAGTGCTGTTATGTGTTCATACTCACTTACTTTAATGGGCCAAGAATATAATTCTTTTCCCACTCCTAACCTACCTGGGAAATTACCTGATTGTCTCCCACTTGGGTGCATTGAACCAGGTTTTGTAGTATCTGCCCTCTCATTGGGTGGTTGTCCTGAAGAATACCATTCAGTTGCTTCGGGGTGTATTCCTGCGTGCATTTCATTTATTTCTGCTACATCAGGTCTAATAATGTCTTCCAACTCTTTTATACTCGTAACCTCTATATTTTTATGTGATTTTACATATGAGAAGGCATCATATACTTGCCAACCAGTTGCCTTACCTGCCCCGATTAATGGAAAATCTTTTGTTACAACAATCTCATTCCCATTAGATAATGTTACTTTAACTGTATCTTTTTTTGGTATAGATTGTTTTATCAAGTTAGTAATATTACCAACTCTCAACTCATTATTTTCTAAATGGGCGCCATCATGATTTTTTGCTGAATAATTATAAGTTAAAACTTTATCGTCTTTAACGAGTTCATCAACTGCCTTAGTTGTTCCATCTGATAATGTGATTAAAGTCCTTTTAGCTAGAAACGAATAAAACATTTATATTTCATAACCGTTTAAATTAATTTAACGAAACCAATCATAGAAATGTTTGACAAATAACCCTACAAAACCTGCACCTATTACACTTCTCCATTTAGTAGTATCTTTTCTAAACACAGTATTAGCCTTACATTCGGCCCACAGCCCTTTGTGTGGATTAAATAGATTATCTTTAATAAACTTAATGTCATCATGAATCTTACCTCGGTCTCTATCGGCTTGATCCATTCTTTCTAATATCACATTTAAATCTAATTTATCTTGGCCATTCATTGATTATTTCCCGTTAGATTGTTTAGTCACGTTCAACTCTTTACACGATTACATCAATAAATATAATATATATAAATTTCCTTTAAATTTGTTACTTAGTTCCTTTGTTTATAATATCAATTAAATCTAACAAAACTGAATTATATTCGGGGTATTTATTCATAGTTTCCAAAAGATTTGCAGTATATTCTGAAGGTATTGTGTTTAAATTATATTCTTCCATAATAGTAAATTGTTCTATAAATGTATTTATGGCGTCTTGTAAATCTTGTGGTAGAAATTCCATTGCTCTTTTATTCATACTTCAAAATCAAACCTTCCCAATCTATTAATTTTCTTCCACTTCTACAATCTGACCCGTTTGGTTCTCCTATATAACCTACTTTTGTTAAATGGGTATTTTCTTTCAATAAATCATCAACTGCCCTCTTAACTCCCGAGGCCGGTAATCCATAATCATCTATAATAATATACCCACCTTTATCTAATATGTTCGTCCAAGCATTTCTTATATCATATACCACATTTTTATATCTATGATCAGCATCTAAAAACACCACATCGGCCTTTGGTAACTTGGCCCAATATGGTGATTTGTAAATATCACATTGTATAAATTGTATATTTTTTCTACCTCTACTCTGGTTAAATTTCCCGGCCCAATTTAAAGCCTTCTGTACAAAATCTACCGCATATACTTGTTTAAATAAATGACTTAACAAGTATGAACTATAACCTTTATTACAACTAACCTCTATTATAGAGCGTTCTCTCCATTTATCTTCCCTAAAAAAATCATATAAATCTTTTTTAAATTCGTGAGATGTAGTGTCTTTATCTTCTCTCTTATCTGGAACCTGACTAAGTATTTGTTCAACCGTCCTCATCTAATCCCATTTCTTTAAACAATTCATCAAAGTTTACTCCAACATCTGTATCTTTTATTTTTGACAAATCTATTTCTTTTTCATCTATGGGATTAATACCTTCTTTCGGTAATTCTGGTTTTTCATCTTCTTCCTTTTTAATCAACTCTTTCTCTTTTTTTGTTGGTTCAAATACTTTCCACATCTGTCTTCGTAATCTCAAAACATCTTTTGGTGTATTTAATAACTTACCAGCAGGTTTTATTAAAAAGAAACAACAATAACAAAGTAATCTCATATTATCTGGAGAATGATTTGTTCCATCATTATCTAAAAAATCTATTAAGAATGGCCCTCTATTATCTATATCCCTCGTTTGAGTATATCCACAATTATTACATTCCTGCATCATATGGCCAGTTTTAATCAATACTTCTTGTAATTTATAATGTGGATACTTGGGATGTTTTCCATCAAACAAATCTTGTATTTTAACACCGTATCCAGTTGTACCTGTTTTTGGTATTCCAACGGCACCCATATTAGGATTAAATAAATCATACAACTTGGCATACTTTTTAAATGTCGGATAACTAACTTGTAATAATCTGGCAGCGCCTTTCATTGACAACGATTGTTCTATTGCCCATTCCATTCTACCTTTTGGAATAGGTTTGTGTCTGAAAGGATTCTTACCTTTAATTTCGTAAGGATACTTCTTTTCACCCATTACTTTTTCCGTTTAGTTTTTGGACGTGGTTTTCTTGGTTTTGGTTTAGACCTCTTACCAAGACGAAGTATTTCTTCTTTCAATAGTTTTCTGGTATGTCTAAGGTCTTGTATCTCTGCACCCATATCACCAAATTTACCGGCACTCAAAAGAGCTGTTAACATCACTCCACCTATACTACCTATTAATATTCCTATTGTGAATAATATCCATTCATTCATCATTTATCTCCTAATACTGTTATCACACTTTGGCTGATTAAATTCTCATATACGAATTTATGTTTTTCTAAAACCTCTACAACCAACTCTCTCATCATTGTACTATTACCTGTAATAATAGTCAATGGTGTTTCGTTTAATAAAACAAAATTTTCTACTACTCTATTTACATTCTCGTGTTTAATTCCGTGTAAATCTAATTTATTCTCCACTAAATCTACCAGTCATAACCTCTCTTGATTCTATCTCACAATCCATATAACCATTACCGTGATCTATATTTAATTCTTCTCTAAGATTAATATAATCTGATAACTCCTTTAGTTCGTGAGGCAAAATTGCGAATTTATTGTCTCTTCCTGGTAAATCGTGGTCTATTGTGAAATGTTTCTCTATAACTTCTATATCATATCCCAACGCAACTTTACTAGCATCTATTCCTGGTGTGTGGTCACTATATCCAACTCTATCACATAATCCTTTAAGTCCAAGTATTCTCGGTAGATTAACATTTTGAGGTTCTAATGGATAACAAGAAACACAATGTAATAATACTACATTGGAAGTTTTAATATATTCTAAACTTTCTTTTATCTCATCTACGGCTGATGTTCCTGTAGAGATATAGATTGTATCAAATAACCCATCACAAAAACTAAGTAGGTCTTTATTTCGTGATTCAAAACTTGCTATCTTTACTCTCTCTACTTCAACATACGCCAACAATCTAGCATCTTCTATTGAGAATACTGATGTGAAAAACGGAATACTTAAATTATTAGAATATTCATATAATTCTATATGTTTCTCTTTTGTCAGCTCTGCCTTCTCATAAATCTCTCGTCTTCCATCTGTATCCCACGGCCCAGGACTTAATCTATCTACTGACCAAGTTTGTAACTTAACCATATCAGCACCATTTTCTTTTGATGCATGAATCATTTCTTTAGCGAGATCCATATCTCCCATATGATTCCAACCTATTTCTGATATTATTTTAGTTCTCATTCTTTTTCTATATCCAATTTTAAAGATTCATCTTTCCACCATTCTATATAACCTGGCTTCTCTCGTGCCGTTTTACTCTTGTATCCTACTTCTGTATATACTGTCCATAACGTATTAAAGTTTTTTTCTTTCATTCGTTTAGTTTTCATAAAATATGTTTTCGCCCCACTAACTCCAATATCATCCGACAAATCTACTGTGGTAACTATATCATTTGTGCCGTTTTCTACTAATACATATTTCATTTTATTTCTCCTTTAATAAATCTGTCATAATAATTTGTTTTCATGATTCATTTAATTTCTATGTGGGTAATTTTCCTTGTGGTTGTGTAGGGTTTAAAGCCAAAATACTTGTTTTGTAATTTTCCCACCAATCTGATCCACTTGCCTCATTCATATACTCTATTAAATCACCTTCTGTGGCTTTCCATGTTCTACCAAGTAATGTATGTGCGGTCAATACCAAATCTTGAAATTCCGCATCTACATCTTCCCCCTTATTTATTTGTAGTGCTCTCTTTTCAGCACCACTTCCAGTTAAAGCATTAACGTATGTTCCTGGATTCTCATAACTAAATGCCTTTCCTGCAGCAACCAATATACCATTTGCCCACACCGTAGCTCCTTCCCCGATATCTTCCAATACATAGACTTCAAAAGATCCAGTAACCTCAGTTAAATCTGTTACATGAATTTCTGGTTCTTCCCAATCATCTACCCATTGATCCTTTTCCGTTGAAACACGGCTCTTTGCCCACATCGATTCTGAGGTTGGTATTCCCGCATCTGCCCATACACAATCACCTTCTCCAAGTGGGGGCATGGTTACGGAATATTCACTACCAGTTGGGCCCGCGGAGTAATATTCATAAGAAATATCTGGTCTATAAGATTCCCAGCCAGCATGATAACAAATTCCGTGAAGTGCTGGAGTGGCACAAAGACTACCCGAAGTGTGTTGTATATTATAAGGGTATTCTAATGTGGTGGTTAATGTATGACTATCTGCAGCTAACCATTCTTCTGCCCATTTCTTTGCTGGTAGTTGTGTTGGGGGGCCACCATCTTGGTCACCAGTAACTACATTAGCTCTCTTTGTAAAAGTAGCTCTAACTAATTTAGTTTCAGTTTTTTTAGATATTGATTTCACCTCAGCGCTCAGAACTGGACAAAATCTCAAATGTGAATTATCAAATCCAATACCACCAGCATAATTTTCTGCAGATGAGGTATCATCGTACGCCTGCACAGTATCTCCAACTACAATATCTTCTATATTTTTTAACGTTCCATCACCCATTCGGATAGTGGTGCCTTTTAACAGGCCGGAATTAAACATTTTTTTCTCCTAATCTAATACTACATAAAAACGCAAACCTTCTAATTCTCCATAATAATCTAAACGATATACTGAAACCTCTACGGTATCACCTCTCATTGATTTTACTGGAGCGAACATTTGGTTAAATTCTCCATCACCATTACTATAACTTGCTGGATTAATAGTAGGTACTTCCATACCATTAAAATTAGTTACATAAACTGTATCATAATTCACATATTCTAATTCGTCTGTTAATCCTCTTTTGATAACATATCCTAAAGTATCACCAAGATACCAATAATGTGATGATTCCCATTCAAATCTAACTGATTCAACGGGACTACCATCTTCAATGTTTTCCACGCCACCACTAAATCTATGTAGTGTTTGCCATCTTGTAGTATCTATTTTTAAATGGTAATATTCATTACTATCCATTTCCAATCTCGGTTTTACAGTCCAAGATATTTCAGGCTGTTCCCATTTTTGGTTAGTAGATAATACATCTTCACAACTTATAAGTAGGAAACTACTTAGTATTACGAATAGATTTTTTACGACCTTCTCTCCGTTTAGTGACCCAATGTTTCTTACCATTTTTCTTATCAAGTTCATTCTTAACTTTTTTCCATTCCTTTTTATCATGTGTTTTTTCTTTATGATTGATTTTCTCTTTTAACTGGTCTTTCACCACTTCGTCTTCCAATTCGTCAGCGAAATCTAACCAATCTCTAGTGTTAATTGTAGCCATTTATACTCTCCATTAACATAAGTGAATATACCAATAAAACCATATACAAGTCAAGCCTTTTTTATCTTTAATTTGTCTAAAATTGAAAGAAAATCTTCAAGAGTGTAAGATTTCCCTACTTCGTCTTTAATACGAATATGTTCCAAAACTTCTGATTTTTGGTTTCCCAACCTCATTAAAACATCCATTCCTTGTTCAGGATAAAAAACTCCAAAACTTTCTTCTCCAATTATGTTTGATGAAAAATAAGCCTCTTTTTCTGTATCTCCGTCTAATAATAAATAGTACGTCATTTCTCTAAAATACCTGATTTCCTAGTGCTTTTATTAACTTCTTAGTAGTGTTTATTGATTGATTATAGTGTTCTGTTAAAATTGGTTCATTGTTTTCTACACAATTCATAAAATATTCTATTGATGTTTTTAATGAGTCATCATAATACTCTTTAGATGTACTAAATTCTGAAATAGTTGTATAATTTGGTGGTTTAAACATACCATTTTCGTCTACTGCATCTCGTGGTGTTTGTAATGTTACTTTCCCATCTCGTAATTCCAATATTCCATTATCAAATAATATTGTTACTTGATTTCTAAATGGTGCGGCGTAGGATAAGAATACCTTTACATCACATAATTCATTAACGATATCTAAAGTTGCAGTATCAGGTAACGTATCTGATACTATTGAACCTGTTTTAATATTAATATTAGTTATATTTCCACATAGATATCCTACCAAATCTATATAATGTATTCCCATATTACCAATTATACTTGAAAATAAATTATCACTCTTAAATCTCCAATTATCTTGAAACGACTCTTTAAATGCCAACCCATGAGTACTTATACAATCAATATATAATAATTTACCCAACTCTTTAGTTTCCATATAATGTTTTGCAGTATCTACTAAAGTTGAACACCTATAATTAAAATTAAAATACAATTTCTTATTCAGTAATACTTCTAATCTCCCTATGTCTTCCAAGTTAGTAGCAGGTGGTTTTTCACAAAAAATATACTTATCTTGTTCTTTTAACTTATCTATCCATTCCATATGAGTTTCATTTGGTGATGAGATAAAATATACATCTGAATCTTCTAAACTATCAGTATGATAATTGTAATTAACTACATTATCATATCCTAATTTATTTAAAATACTCTTTAATCGTAGTGCGTGATTCTTATAACCAATTATAGTAATTTTCATGCCGATATACATCTCTTACAAGGTTCAAATTCTTTACGTTCATCATTCAAATGTTTTGTTCTTAATAACTTATAATAATCTGAATTCCATAATTCTGATATGTGTGTATCACTTGCATTCCATCTACTTAATAATGATTTATAATCATAATCACAAGGATTCACTTTTCCATCCCACCAAACAAATAACCTTCTCCACAATTCAGTACAAGGTAACATAACATCATTAACAGGATTCTCATACGAACTCTCCCATGGTGTATAGTTGGTAAATGCAACTATATCTGCGTAAGGTGCCCATAAATCTACCATTTGTTGTACATCTTGTATCTGATTAACTTTAACTCCTGAAATTCTTGTGGTCAATCTTGAATTTGGATATTCCTTATCTTTAATCTCATTAAATCTTTCAACATTCTTCAACGTCTTCTCAAATTTACCATTAACTCTTAGTTTCTCATATAAATCTTTGTCTGCAGCATCTATTGAGAATGCCATTGTCTGTATATCACTTGATAGAATTGTATGTATTAATTTATCACTTAATAATGAAGCATTACTATTAATCTTCACGGCAAGAAACTTACCATTCATATAATCTAACATTTCACCAAGTTGTTTATGTAGTGTTGGTTCTCCTCGTGATGCCAAAGTTATAGACTCTACATTACCTTCCAACTCATCAATAACTTTTTTAAATAAATCTAATTCCATATAACCCATATAACCAGAATTCTTATTACTAAATGATTTATCTGCCTGATAACAAAACACGCACCTAAAATTACATACTGATACGGGTTCAATTTGAACACATGGTGGATAGTCATCAAATATTTTCAGTTCTGGATACTTATTGTATTTGTATCTATAAACCAAGTATCTAAATACTTCCCAATCGTGTATATTTTCAAACTCTACAAGTTCGTGTCCTGATAAAATATATTGGTCTTCCTCTAATTCTTTACCTTCTAATCTTTTTTGATATCCATTAGTAATCTTTGAAACTAGACTCTTATGATTTTCTGATAAGTCTTTATAAAACGGGGTAGATAATAAACGAGTTATTCTATGTCGTATTTGTAAATCTTCTTTTGTTAATGCAACTATCCCCAAATTCTCAACATTGAATCCTTTAACTTTTAATTTAGGTTCTATAGTGATTAACTTATCCTGTACTACCATAGAGTATTTTCCTCTGCATAATTTACCAAAACCTCAAACCACAATTTATTTGATTTCGAATTTGGGTGTCCCCAATCTAAGTTACCGTCTGCAGGGTATGGAGTTGGTTCATCTGGATTTTGTTCAGCTTCCGCTGCAAGTAATCCCTTACCTCTCGGTAAACAAAATTCCATCCAACATAGTTTACTATAAAAATTTTTATGAGTTAGTATCTCTTGATATAATGGATTATCTATTACATACCTAAGTTTTTCTATATAATCATCATACTTCCAACTAATATCTTCTCCTACATAGTCTTCCCTACTTGGTATATTTGAGCGTGTCCAACCTATACAATCAAATATTAAATATTTACAATTTAAAGAATCTAAAACCCCCATTAAATATATAACATTACGAAAAGTTCTATCGTAATCTCGTAGGGTATTATAATGATATTTTGCCATAAGTGTTTCAGTTCTACCCGATAAAAATTTATGACTATCTTCACTTTCATATGGAACATTTGGTCTATCTTCATCATAACATCCACCAGCATAACAACCCCTCTCTTCATCCCAAAGGTCATATCTTTCTGGACTACTTAATCCTAATAGAAAAATAGTTTCATCTAATTTATCTTTATTTTGTATTGCCCAATCTACTATCTTTCTCACACTTCTATCATTATTTCCCCCATCTTTAGCCATATTTATATCTTTTGCATTATATTTTTTTGCAAATAATGCACTTAATTTTTCTTTATGTCCTATATGACATCCAGAGCCATGCATCCAACTACACCCACAGGAAACAATATTTTTAATCACTTATCCTATACCCTTCCAAGTATTACCATCTGAAGTATAATGGTGTGAACATTTAAGTGTTGGTTCATATAAAAATGTATACAGTTCTTTATAATTACATCTCCGTTTTGATATATAGTCTGCCCAATATCTATCTTCCTTACTACTTTGTTTTTCATCAAACGGAAACTTTTTAACAGCTGCCGTTCTATATAATGCAAAAGCATTATGTAAAAAATATCTATCTTCCATTTCAGAATAATAATTTACTCTCGGAGTATCATCAAAGTGTGACCACATATATCTTGGTGTTATTTCTTTTCCCAAATAATAAGGTGTTTGTTTACCAAATATACAAGCAACGTGCTCAATACGAAATTTTTCATCTACTAATTTATGATCAAATGATGTTATTTGACAATGTGCAGACAATATTAATACTCGTTCTCTTGATGCGTTTTTTATTCCTAAATTAAGTGCCTTACCTGGAGTATAATCTGAACTTGGAATATCTATTTTCTTTACATCAAGATACTCAAATAAATTAACAATCCTAAGTGAATCATCCGCCGTACCATTATTTACAATTATTATTTCACAAGATTCTCCAATGTGATCAACTATTGATTGAATTGCATATCCAACCCATCTTTCCTCATTCCTTACTCTAAGAACTACACTATATTTTTGTGAACTAGCGTTTACCATATTCTTTCTCCAATTTATCAACTGCTAAATTATAGGCAATTTCTCTTGCCTCTTTTGTCATTCCTGCAATATGTGGTGTAATTATAATCTTATCTTGTGGTGTTATAGATTCATCTACCAACTTACTATTTTTAATATCTCCAAACTCATCTCTAATCACATCAGTTGCATATCCCTGTAAATCTTCACTTCTTAACGCATCAATTATATCATCCTCGTTTACAATCTCTCCTCGTGAAGTATTAATCAAATATGGTCTCTTTACCATCTTACTAATAGTATTTTTATTTATCATTTCTCGTGTTTCATCTGTGACATGAACGTGAAGTGAAATTACATCTGACCTTTCTAACAATTCGTCTAACTCTACTTGTTCCACATTCCATTCTTCAACTTCATTATCCACATAAGGATCACAAACTAAAACTTTCATTCCTAACCCATTACAATACATTGCCATCAATTTTCCTAATCTACCAAATCCAATTATTCCGACAGTTAGAAAATTCAGTTGCCGTCCTACATAAGGCTCCCAATCCCAATTTCCATCACGTACTGAATGGAAACTTATTGGTATTTTTCGAATTAATGATAACATTAATGCCAAAGTATGTTCGGCGGTGGAAGAAATTCTATCTATAACATCGTGGTCATTAGTAATAGATATTATCTTAATTCCATTATCTTCACAATATTTTACATCTATGTGATTTGTTCCCGTAGATGCCGTACAAATAACTTTTATTTGGCCATGTTGTAATAAATCTTCATCCAACATATAATTTTGTTTATTTGGATTTGTAAATATACAATCTAGCCTACCTGCTTTTAACAATATTTTTAATTTACCTCTATCAAGTTCAGGTGCATACATCAACAATAAATCTGACATTGATTCTAATCTTTCATATAAACCTTCAATTTCTAATATTGGTGTGATACATACTATATTCATAACTTTAATAACTCCTTCATATAAATTTCAGTTGAGGTAAATGTAAATCCCCCCGCAATACTTCCTTTGACAAAATCTGAATAATCTACTCCACCATTTATTTTATCTAAATATATTGATAATAAATCGTCTTCCATTGAATATAAATCTGGGAAACTATCAAACAATGCAACATCACCAATTTCTTTTATCATTATAGTTGGTATGTTTTTCTGTATTGATTTAAATCCCATAGTGGATGGTGGAGCAATTACAATTTTAGACTTTGCAATTAATTCGGAATCATCTCCGATATCCATTATAGTTTCGTATTTTAAATCACGAGAAATACTATCAATGAATTGAAAATCTTTTTGTGGATATGGGTGATCTGCTCTACTTTTTAATTTGAACTTAATTGGTAAATCTAATTCATCTTGTAATTCTTTTAACTTTAATTTAACAACTAATTTACGGTCAAACTTCTCAAATGGCCCCCAACGATTTCCCAAGAAATTACATATTACTAATATGTGTTCTCCTGTTTTATCTATATCTTTTAATTTATCACTTGATGGTAATCCACCTTTAATCATTGTTCCTTCTGGTACATTATCCTTATCTCTATCGTATTCTGATTGCCCCATTACAAACACTTTATCAAATGATTTCTGATATCCGTTTGGTACGTGTGGTTTCCCAATATTTCCGTGTGTGTTTGCAATAACTGGAGTTCCACATTTTTTAGCAAAATCATAAAACTTATCCAAATTATATCTTGGTCTTAAATCATCTAATAGAATAAATTTGTAAGGTGTTAAATCTAACTTACCTGCCTTAACATCTTTAAATGAAGTCTCATATGATTCATCAAAATAATCTCCCCATCTATCAAAGAATTGTAATCTTAAATCCATATTACCATACCACTCATAATCAAAACACATTTCATTCACAGTCAATAAATCAACTGAAAAATGCTTGACTAATTCTGGTATGATGGGAAATAATTTCTCACCAGTACGATAGATGGATGCTACAAATAAAATTTTATCCATTTTTTATTTCTTCAACATAATCTTTTAATTCTCGTGTTGGTTGATATCCTACTACAGAAAACGCCAACCCCAAATCACATAATGTAGACCTCATTTCACCAGGTCTTTTATCTATATATTCTCTTGGATAATCTTCACCAAACATATCAACTAAATCATTTATTGAATAGTTTTTTCCTCTACCAAGTTCAATAGTCAATCCCCAACTTGAAGATTTAGATGTTAATATCAACCCATCAACTATATCATCCACATGAGTAAAATCTCGTCTTTGTTCTCCATCCCAAGTAATTGTCAATGGTTCACCATTTTTATATTGAGTTTCAAATATCCCAACTACTGTACAATACTCACCTTCTGTTAAATGATGTGGGCCATATACATTATAAAATCTACAAACATTTACTGGAAAATCAAATACTTCACTATACATATGACATAACTTATCGCCTTGCCATTTTGTAAAAGTATATGGGTTTTTATAAACTCCACCATGAACTGATGATGAACCTGCATAAACAACTTTGATATCATTTTTTCTACCATATTCTAATATATTTAATGTACTTACATGATTGTTAAATATTGTTTTATATGGGTCTTTAAATGATGGTTGTATTCTAGCCAATGCACTCAAATGAAATATTACATCATATTTTTCATCTCTCCAGGCGGGATAACTGCCGTGGTCTACATAAATCCCAAGTGTATGAGGACTTGATAAATCAAAGTCATGATAAGTACAACCATCTTGATGATTTTCCTTTTTACCAGTAGAATAGTTATCTACTGATACTACTTCGTGTCCGTCTTTTAATAATCTTTTTATTAAATTGGTGCCAATAAAACCGGCACCACCTGTAACTAATGCTTTCATCTTAATAATATCCTTGCTAATTCTAAATCAATTGGTTCATCTATGTTAATTGTTCTTTCTTCTGGCATAATATATGGTACAGTATCTTTATCATACCGAGAACCTTTGACATTTATTTGTTCCCAAGTCATTGCATATATTGAACCATTTCTAATATATGCTGGTGGTGTTAAATCTTGTCTTCTACTTTCTAATACTTCGGGATAAACATCTTTCATTTTATTCCCCTCTATAAACTTAACTCTTGATGGGTGATAATCCCATACTCTCACAACGGAACAGACAGAATCAACTCCCATAATATCAAGTTTCTTTATTACTCCGTCTATATCCTCTACAGACTTCAACGGATTTGTACACATAATCTCCACAATATAATCTGGTTTATCCATAGAATTTAAAACTTCCAATAAACCATCCGAAGATTTTTGAGTATCTTCTGCGGGACTTCTATCAAAATATGTCTGTTCTAATTCTCTACATAGTTTTTTAATATCTTCATCATCTGTACTGATAATATAGTGATCAATATATTTACTTTTCTTTACTTCATCTATAGTATATTGTATCAATGGTTTTCCATTTACATCTATAACATTTTTTCGTGGTACTCGTTTAGAGCCACCTCGTGCTAATGTTAAACCCATTACTTTTTTTCCATTAATCATATTATATTACTTTCTTTTAAATGGTTAAATAAAATTTTGTATGCTTTTCTATTCGGATGTACTCCATCAGGATAAAAATATTCTGGATTATCTAACATCAACTTATATCTATCATTTCCCTTTTTCTCTATCTTTAAAAAATACTCCTTATCATCTATCAAACCTTCACACTCATCTAAAATATCATAAACAGGTAAAGGAAATACAAAAGACAATATAGGTTCTTTAATTAAATGTTCTCCAGTTAAAACTAAATTTACTAAACTTTGACATGCTGATTTAAGTCCACATTCCTTAATAACCTCGGGAGATAATGTATCTGTAGTTCCACCTATTAAATAAATTGGAACTCCAAATGCTTTTTGTGATTTTAATAATTCCCCATAATAGTTTTTAGTCATATGAACATCTACATCTTTAACACTCATTCCACTTTTTATATGTCTAATCCAATCCAATGTTGACCTTGAATTTTCTGTTTGAAATAGCAACGCTATATCAAACTTTAAATGTTCGTTTTGTCTAAGATGAAAAGGATAATCATCTAACATTCCATCCATAGTATTACCTTGCCTTGAAAAATTAACTACAAAATGTCCATCATCAGATAGATATTGTGTTAATCCTGTATGGCTTAACTTCTGATTATCATTATCTATTTCTCCATTTGCAAAACTATCTCCGAATATTGCTATGTTCATAAATCAAAACTCTCTAAACTACCATACATTGGATCATTATCATAAAACTTTGACAACAAAGTATTTTCATATTTGTCTCTTACTTGTAAAAATGTATCTCTATTCTCATAATCAAATTCCCATCTATCTTTCCACACATCTAAATGGCCCCATTTTCCGTAATAATGATCTCGTTTATCACCTGCTCTTGGTGAATTCTCTGGTAATCCGTGTGCTGCCTTTGTTCGTTGGTCGTGTTTAAAATCAAATTGTAGCATACAAATATTATATATGTTTTGATTTAAATACTGAAATGATATATCGTCCCACGCGTGGAAGAAATGATAGTCTCCAGTTGGTGTTATGTTTTCCAAATAAGATTCTATATTGATACTACTTACATACCATGCCGGTGATTCTACTGCAAATGGTTTATCAAAACCTGGTGTATCATATCTAACTTGTGTATTAGGATAGTATTTTACATTTCTATACCACATATCACCAATTTCTAATGGTGTTCGTGCCGTATTGTCTAATAAGTGACCATCATTTATAAAATCTTGATGTGCTCGACCTGAATGATAACAATTAAATCCTATTGC